>Ga0308157_10000647_pt1 | contig 101092 bp, 82 predicted proteins | sample PhyBR1_FD_201035 | JGI IMG/M metagenome (GOLD analysis project Ga0308157, IMG submission 201035) | Phyllosphere microbial communities from UC Gill Tract Community Farm, Albany, California, United States - DLSLB.R1 | ecosystem: Host-associated > Plants > Phyllosphere > Unclassified | place...
ACTTGAGAAAAGTGGAAGCTAATGAAAGATTTCTTTAATTGGGAGATCAAAAAAACCTTTAAAAACAAAAAACGAGACAAACAGCTTGAAGACTGATTTGTCTCGTTTGTGCTCCCGACGAGGCCATTAACGAACTTTTTTATTGAGGATTTGAGGCGTATTGCTGATTTGAAGATTTCGAAATAAGCCTTTCACGCTATCTCGTTTCAAAAGGTAAATTCAAGACGAATTAGTTTGCTCTTTATAGCAATTTTTGATGGCAAGCTATAGCAGGATGAGTCATATGCATAATTTCCTTCCAAGTTCTAAACCGGGCATTCATTATTTGGATGCCTTCGGTATTGATTTTTATTAGCCCATTTCCGAAGGATTACTAAATCAAAATCGTATTACTAGTTAAAGACCATTAAGGGGTAGCTTTCTCTAAGGCATTAAAAATTCAACGATGATAAAATCTTCACAATTATTCCTGACGATCACAATATTTAGCGCATTTTTCTTCTCATGTAAAAAGAAAAATATTAAGATATCAGCTAGCAAGGGCACTTCAAACACCTCACCAAACATAATTTTTATAATAGCCGATGATATGGGCTGGGATGCGTTTGGCCATTATCCTGGTATTAACAGCACAAAAGCAAATACACCAACTTTAGATTCGCTTTCAAAAAACGGAATTACCTTTACCAACTATTATGTTAACCCGGAATGTTCTCCTACTAGAGCAGCAATGCTCACAGGAAAGTATGGATTTCGTACAGGGGTAGGTACTGCAGGTGGAATACTCCAAAACAGTGAAACAATTATTCAAAAATATATTATTGAGAGAAGTAATAATGCATATAGTACTGCGGTAATAGGTAAATGGCATGTCAGTAGCGGAAATAATCTAACTGCACCTGAAGATTTTGGTGTCCAATATTATTCGGGGTTTTTAGTAGGAGCTATACCTGATTATTACAATTGGACCCAAACTACAAATGGCGTACAGCAAGGAATTACTACCTATTCTACTACTCAGTTTGTAAACCAGTCTGTAAGTTGGATAAAGCAGCAAACCAAGCCTTTCTTTTTATGGCTAGCTTTAAATGCGCCTCATACTCCGTTTCATAGACCGCCGTTAAATTTAATAAGTGAAAAAACGTTGGTAGATAATCAGGCTGCTATAAATAGCAACCCTTTGCCTTATTATTTAGCATCAATAGAAGCAATGGATAAAGAAGTAGGACGATTAATTGCATCATTAACTACAACACAAAAAGAAAATACCATATTTGTTTTCATGGGTGATAATGGAACGCCAACGCAGGTGGCTCAATCACCTTTCAATTCTGCAAAATCGAAAAGCAGTTTATTTCAGGGTGGTATAAATACGCCTTTAATTATTTGCGGTAAAAATGTAAGCCGTAAAAATGTTACAGAAACAGCAATGATACAAGCGACCGATATGTTCGCAACATTCGCTGATATAGCAAATATTGACATCAGCACCTATCAAGATGGAATTAGTATAGTACCTTTATTGTCTAATGCTTCTGCAACCAAAAGAACGTATGCCTACACAGAATTCTTTGGTAATTCACCATCAACAAATGACGGCTATGCCATAAGAAATGAAAATTACAAACTAATTCATCTAATTAGTGGAACAGAATACCTATACAAATTGACTTTAGATCCTTTTGAGCAAACCAACTTAATGTCTGGCTCCTTAACAACTGAAGCACAGCAGAATTTAAATCAATTGAGGCAAATAAAGGCGGGGCTGTGACAAATTCTCATAAATAAAAAACAAACTATCTAGAGAGTGAATAAATGAAAATATTTTTCCGTGAGATCGGTCAGTTAATTGAAATCCTTCTGAACAACGCGGACAAATACTCGCCTTCAGATTCTTCGATCAATATTGTATGTAGGCGGATTTGTGGGCTTTTTGAAGTTTCAGCATCCGATGAAGGCATTGGTGTAAGTGAAGACGAGAGGTACGAATCTTTGGCCGCTTTTACCGAGTTGCTGATGATCAGGTGCTTACTTTCTCTGATTTGGCCTTGGCCTGTTCCTTGCTGCAGAGATATTGAGACGGCATGGATTCGATATCGGTGTAAAAAGCAATCGCAATAAAGGCAGTAATTTTTATGTTAAGCTTCCGTATATGCCGGTGACATCCGGATAGAATATTGCTCAATGTCACCTTATTCTATTGTGGGCATTGCTTATCGATAATGCCTAAAAAAGGTTAAGTTTTTTCATATTCAGTTAGTTTTCGGTGAGTTCGATCAGTGGACTTTCCTTTAGGCAACCTAAAATACTCCGGTCATTTGGATCCGGAGTATTTATGCCAATTGTATGTTTGTTATTTTTTGACGATCTTATATAATTTACCGTTGTCGGTAATCAAATAAAAAGCACCATCCCTTCCTTCGGCCATATCACGAAAACGTTCACCTTTTCCTTCCAGTAGTCTTTCTTCCCCAATAACCTTATTATCTTTTATAGCCAGTCGGATAATGTGTGAACCGCTCAATGCACCTACAAATAGATTGCCTTTCCATTCGGCAATGCTGTTGCTGTTATAAAAGGCTATACTGCCTGGTGAAATACTGGGATTCCAGAAATAAACAGGCTGTTCCATGCCGTCTTTCTGCTGAATACCATCTCCGACTTTTTCACCGCTGTATTCTGTTCCGTAAGTAATAATAGGCCAGCCATAGTTCTTTCCGGGTTTTATAATATTGATTTCGTCACCGCCTTTTGGACCGAATTCGGCTTCCCATAAATCACCTGTCTGGGGGTTGATTGCCAAACCGTCGGGATTTCGAAATCCATAGGCATAAATTTCAGCCCTGGCATCTGCGGTAGCAGCGAATGGGCCGCCCGAGACAGCCTTGCCATCGGTTGTCAGGTGCAGGATTTTACCTAATGAAGAATTGAGATGTTGCGCCTGGTTTCTGATATCTGTTCCAGCACGTTCTCCGGTACTGACAAATAGATTGCCGTTTTTATCGAAGACAATCCTTGACCCATATTGAAGTTTTCCGCTATAAGATGGCGTTGCGCGGTAAATAACCGTTTTGTGTTCGATGGTGGTCTGATCGGCAGATAGTTTTCCCTTTGCAATTGCCAATAAAGCACCTTTATTCTGTGGTTCTGAATACGCGTAATAAACCATTCTGTTTTTTGCAAAATCCGGGTCTAATGTTACATCTAATAGACCGCCCTGGCCGGAAGCATCTACTTTCGGAAGTCCCAAGACCTTGCTTTTCAGTTTTCCCTCGGCAGATAGGGTTACCATTGTTCCCTCCTTCTGAGTGATCAAAAAGCCTCCGTCCGGCATGACCGAAATTGCCCACGGACGTTCAAGTTTGTCATTGATAATTGAAATATCTAATGGAGTAGAGGTTTTAATACCAGTAATGCGTGTCTGTCCTGCAAAAGCAGGTTTAAATTCCGCCGAAGGTTCGCCAGACTCTACAGGATTTTGGGCAGAGACTGAAGTTATAGTGCCAATATTGACTAGGCAACCAAAAGTAAATAATTTAAATGTTTTGTAGTTGAACATGTATATAGTTGTTTTTTGTTAAAAAAATATCAAAAAATAAAAGAACTGGTCTCTCCATAGATATAATTCTATCATTATTTCTCAGTCATTTGCTTTGATTTAGTGTCTTCACGGTTTGGCCCACTTTTATGGCAGGTTACAGTCCTTTAGCTACAGCCTCTTTAATACTGTTAAACTTATAGGTACTTGGAGCCTGGCTGCATTACTCTCGTCTTCGATGTAATAGTACTTTATTCCTGTTTTCTGAGCTGCTTTCATAACTTTAAGTATATTAATCTGGCCAGAACCCATAGCGACATCATTCTCGATAGGCGTTACACCTGTTAAATCGCCTTGAATGCCTTTCCTGAGATCTTTGATATGCATCAGCTTAAATCTTTTACCGTATTTTTCCAGAAGTCTGACCGGGTCTTTTCCCGGATGGACAGCCCATAAGATATCCAGCTCGAAACTAACGTATGCTGGGTCGGTATGGCTGACCAGAAAATCAAAATAGGTTCCATTGCCGTCGCTTTGCATATCAAATCCGTGATTGTGGTAACAGAAGGTCAGACCAAATTTTTCTTTCAGGTATCTTCCGGCCTGGTTGAAATCTTTGGCGGCCTTTTCAGCAACGAGAGCTGTCATAGTGGTTTTATCATGGGGGATCCAGGCAACTCTGACAAATGTCGCACCCAATGCCTGCGCATTCAGGCCGACCTCGGCCGTTCTGTTGATCAGGTCATCATAACTTACACCAAATGATGTGCATTTCATTTCCCGTTCATCCAACAGTTTTTTTATATCTACAGCTTTTTTTCCAAATAAATTCGAGAATTCGATATTGTCAATGCCCAAAGCTTTTATCTCGTCTAGGGTAGCTATGAAATCTTTTTGAAAGTTGTTTCTGTATGTGAAGGACACAATACCTGGAGTATCCTTCAAAATCTTTCTGTTTCTGGACTTTACAATTGCTTTGGTTTCTTTTATCTTGATATTTTTGAAGTAGACCTCATTTCCGTGATCCTGCAATAAAATCCTCCCTTTCTTGTTCAACCCAAAACTGGGAATTCCTTTATATTTGCTTTCCGCGATAAGTTTTATAAAATCTTTGCTGTCCCTCTCATAAGTTAAAACCAGAATTCCGTTTAACCAGTGCTCCACATGGCCATTGTTTGAGATGATATGCAGTGTGTTCCAATTACCGATACCATTGTTGGGCTTGTTGTCTATAGCGGGTATGAGATCATATAGTGAAGCAATTGTTCTGTTTCCATCCTTGCCAAGTTTCGCGTCCGGATGGTTCTCGTCATCCAGTAGCTGGTATTCCAGGCCGAAGGCTGAACGTGGGCTAGCCGGCGTAGGCTGTTGTGGGGCCACAAAATATTTCACACCACTGTTGGCTCCTTTTGTCAATTTAAAATCTACCTTGAGCTCAAAGTTCTCATACTCCTTAATCGTGACAATATCGCCGCCATTGGAAGATTCAGCACCATTCGAAGGTTCAACCTGTATCATCCCGTTCTGTATCTTCCAGCCCTTTGCCGGAAAACCGGTTAAAAAAGCACCTTTCCATCCATTGCTGCCTTTTCCGTCAAACAGGAGCATCCATCCGTCTTTTTTTTCCGCTTTGGTTAACTGGTTATCCTGTGCGCAGCTGACTGCTGTAATCATTCCCAGGGTAATGGTTATAAGAAAAAAATTTTTCAATGTATTCATCATGTATTTATATTTCGATTTAAATTAAATTTTGACTTTTGGCATTTTCGGCACTAAAAGGCTGAATGCGCTCCAGGCAATAAGATAGGCTATGGCGCATACTATGAAAAGTACATAATAGCCTTTTTCTATCTGGCCGATTGCTCCGTAGCTGTCCAGTAGCGCTCCTGCTGTTTTTGCAATCAAAATGCCTCCCAAGGCACCGATCATGCCACCAATCCCTACCACTGAGGCAACTGCATTTTTAGGGAACATATCCGATACGGTTGTAAAGATATTCGCAGACCAGGCCTGATGTGCCGATGCGGCAATTCCGATAATAATTACAGCGTTCCAGTAACTATAGCTCCCTAGCCATTGTGCCAGAAGCATGGGCGTTGCACATAGCGCGAAGATAAATAACGAGACCCTTCTTGCCTTATAGACCTGCCAGCCGAGCCTGATAAAATATCCGGAGAGCCATCCACCTGCAATGCTTCCGAACATGGCCATTGTATAAACCACTGCAATGGGTAGCGCAAGATCGAGTTTGCTCATACCGTACTGTTTGTTTAAAAAGGAAGGCAGCCAAAATAGAATAAACCACCATACCGGATCTGTGAAGAATTTTAGTATGGCGAAAGCCCAGGTCTGTTTGTAGGTCAGTAACCTGGTCCACTTTATTTTTATCGGAGTGGCCGCTTCAGGTTCATCAATTGCGCCCTCATTGATATAATTCCGCTCTTGGTCCGATAGCTTTTTATGCTTGTGCGGACTTTGATAGATGATGAACCAGAAAAACAGCCATATAAGCCCGATTGCCCCGGTAATGATAAATGCCCATTGCCAGCCCCACTTCATTGCAATCAACGGTACAGACAGTGGCGCCAGAATGGCGCCTACGTTTGTGCCGGAGTTAAATATTCCGGCGGCCAGAGCTCTTTCTTTCCGTGGAAACCATTCGGCAACAGTTTTGATCGCAGCAGGAAAATTCCCTGCCTCACTAAATCCAAGTATGCTCCGGGCAAAAGAAAAACCAGCAGTAGAACCAGCCAGAGCGTGCCCGATAGAAGCAAGGCTCCAAACTGTTAGTGAGAGTGCATAACCTAATTTGGTGCCTATTTTATCAATAATGAAACCTGAACCGACCATTCCCAGAGCATAGGCAATCTGAAAAGAAACGACGATGTTCGCATAGTCAGATTCTTTCCAGCCAAATAATGGCTGCAAATAGTCGTCTTTCAGTAAACTGATGACCTGGCGGTCCAGGTAATTGATGGTCGTGGCACAAAAGACCAGTGAAAGGATAATCCATCTATATTTCTTAACAGGCCTTTGTGTGCTGGTGCCAATGTTTTTCGTTACGTTCATTTAAAATCTAAAAGTTTGTCAGCGATATATTTAATGATCTTCCGCCCTGTTCCGCTGAGAGATAGGCCGTATAAATGGTGTTTATGACGTCAGAGGCCAACTGACTGTTACTTTCTATGGCCGATCCACTGATTATTGCATGATAAAAGGACTGCATTTCCTGTTGATACCCGTTAAACCAAGCCTCGTCCGGTGATATAAATGACCAACCCTGTTTGGTGCCTGTCTTTTCCACGACATAAATATCATTGAATGCCTCCTCCCGGGGATTGTAAGTCTGCATCGAATTGTTTGGTGCAATGTTGCAGATTGACCTGTGGTTGTTTGCGTTGACTTCAAGGTAGTTTTTAACCCCACCGTGTGTTAACTCACTTGCGGTTATGTCTGCTATGGTACCATCTTCGAATACAACATGGACGTTGGCATAATCCTCCACGTCTGTATAATTGCTCCTGAGTGTGCCTATGTCCAGGAAACCCGGTAATCTGGTTACCGAATGCGTTCTCGCCGAAACACTGGCCGGCCTTATCGGTTTACCGTTTCTGCTAATGCCCTCAACTTTTTTTAAATATATTGCTGCACTTAAAGGGTGACTGCCCTTGCCAATTAGTGAACCGCCACCAGAGAGGTTCCATTTGCCATAATCCAATGAATGCGAGCCTGAATGGGACTGTTGGGCTTGTATCCAAAGTATCTGCCCCCCGGTTTTCTCCAGCAGCTCTTTTTCTTTCTGGACTGCGGGAGCATATATCCAGTTTTCAGCATATAAAATAAGTCCTTCACTCGCTTTTTCGGCTTTCAATATCCTTTCAATACTGGACAAGCTCGCTGCCAGTCCTTCCTCGCGGGAGAAATCATCTCCATTAAATGAATCCCGGCCGTCTCCAAAATAGCCGGTAAATGGCTTTTCAACGATGACGAATTTGTTCTTTTGCAAAATTTCTATCACCAGTTTTTCATGAGTTGCTGGGGGGGTACAGACATGCAGTACATCACATGCATCTATCAGATCAGCAAGTCGTTCAAAGCTTTTAATGTTTTTTGCAGCTGTAAATGCATTCAGTTTTTCCAGGTGAGTTGAGTGGGCACCCTGAATCTCCAAAAGTATGCCGTGTACTCTTATTAAAGCTTCATAATGGAAGTTTGCCGCAAAGCCGGAACCTATGATGCCGACCTTTAATGTCTTTTTGTTTATCACTTTTATTTTTAGAAGGTTAGGCCCGACTGCCGTGAAATTTTAGTGGCTTGGCATTGGATGATTTAGCTGGGATCCCATTAATGGTATTGGCCTCCATGATTTCTATTCTGGTACCGTCAATATCAAAACTATTGATCTGTCTTTTTTTATTGATGCCGATCTTAATACTACTGGTTGCTTTGCAGTTCGACGGTAATGCTCTGCCGTCCAGTTTCTTTTCTGTCTGATATATATCATTAACTTCCAGCGAAACATGGTTTAAAATCCCCATGTTTTCCTGCGACTGAGGTTTGTCATAAAGCATCAGTTCTACATAATCTGGGCCATTTGGCACCTTCAGGTTTACCCAACTGAGGTTTTTACCGTTTTTACTTCCCCGCCAGGTTTCTTTAAAGCCGAGAAGACCAACATAAAATCTGATTGACTTATCCAGATCACGGACCATAAAACCTACATGGCCGATCCTTGCAGCAATTTGCTTCGGCTCAGCTTGTACGATATCTGTGCTGCTAAGCTCATCGTTGGGGGGATTCTGCACGATCCGGCATACCGTTCCATCAGGGTCTGTGATAAAGAAGCCCTTGCTGCCATCACTGTCAGAGGAAATGCTGTCTGGTACCTTGATTCTTTTTAAAGCCAGATATCGGCGGAAAGCTTCTGCATTCGCCGTTTCTATAGAAAAATAGGCCAGTCTGTTTCCAGGTGTTTTTTCGGCAATCAACCTGATGTATTGCTTCCGGTTTATTTTAAAATCACGCTGCATTTGCCTGCTATATTTTGAATCTAAGGGTAAGATGTCCGGAAAACCGAGGTAATTGCCATAAAAGCTGATATTGTCCTCCATATCCCTTGAAAAAAAGGCTACAGATGAAATTCCGGAGATCATCGGACGCATTGAGGGCGGCAGACTGTTGGTCCCCGTTTTTGAAAATAGACCGAGCACGATCAGGAACTGAACAGGTAATTTAATACTCACAGTGCTAAATTTGGTTAAATGGTTAAAATGGATTATCTAATGTGCTGAATGTTATGGGATTAAAGCATGAAATAAGGGGCTGTTCCATTCATTCGTGGCCAGGTTGAATATTCCAAAACCCTGATTCAGTTCCCAATAACACCAAGACCAGTGCAGTCGCTCCGCCTGGGTGGCAACACATCTGGTCCACCTGACCCTGGAATCCATGGGCGATTTGTTATATGTTCCGAATTCCCCTAAGTGAATAGATATCCCATTTGTTTTTGACCATTCTTCAGCCACTTTGAAATCTTCAATTATCTCTTGTTCTCCACTTTGCGCTGTAGGCCAGGACAGGCCACTTATATTCTTATAATTATTTGACCACTGAGCGCCCTGGTGTGTAAAATTGATCGGCATATAATAATGTATGGTCACAATGATATTTTTATCGTTCCCCGGTATTTTCAGGTCTTTTAAATATTTTATCTGATTTCCGTAAATGGTACCTATCAAAAGAGTTCTTTTGGGATTGGATTTTCTGATAATGGCATGTGCCTCACTTAGGATTCCATTCCATAAATCTGCTTTCATATTGGGCTCATTGGCGATCTCAAACAGGACGCGATCTGGAAAATTCCTGTAATGCGCCGCAAGCTGTTCCCAGACGGCCAAAAACATGGGTTTGGTTCCTATCGGGTCTTTCTGCATGGCATTGTGTTCATGGAAATCTATAATTGGAATTAAATTGTTCGCCAAGGATCTGTTGATAGCCGTGTCTATCGCATCGAAAAATGAAGACTTTAGTGTATAGCTATCCGCTCCGTTAGTTTGGCCAAAAGGATGGATAGGAATTCTGACATGGTCAAATCCGGCTTTTCTTATCATCGTATAATGAGCAGCGTTCATCTGTTCAATGCTTGGGATGTTTACACCTCTTCCAAGGAACACGGGTGATGATAACGGGGATAGCTGTTGGGCTGCCTTTCTTACATAGGAGGCGGAAACTTGAAATGCGGTGGTTACAAGCGCCAGAAGCAAGGTTGTTTGAAGCATCCTTTTTGTTCTCATTTGGTTGTATTGTGGTTTTAAATAAAACTTTCGGCCATATTTGGTATGATACAAAACTACAGACATGGGAATGGCCCGAAGGGGCTAATTTGTCTTTATTTAGGTAACGATTTGTCTTGTTTTTTATGGTAGACCCGTTTTGCCAATATTTTGGACATTAATGTATAGACGGGTTAAAAAATAGTTCTGACTTGTTTTAGAGAAGTATGTGTAGAAGACATCAGGAGAAGAAATGCTTTTGTCCCGATGTGGCAAAATATGCTATTTCACTTTTGGAATGTCGTTTGGAAATTCTGCCGGTTGGTTTCCTGAAAGCGTATTCTACTGGTCCGTGATCAAAAAGGCCTCCTTATTGCCAAAAGCACAAAATAACCCCTTAAAAAGGATGTTAGTGGGCCGTCGGACTTATTTATAGTGTAGATATTTACAGCAGATCGGTTCACCCTAATAAAAGCCGATCTTCTAACCAATTATTAATCTATAATCATTTATTAAATGAAAAAGCCAATTTTATTTTTTTTTGTTGCGATAGGACTTATCTCTTGCAAAAAGTCTGTTATTGAAACAGGCACAGAACCAAGTCAAACACTGTCGCTTAAAAGTGTCATTGTCGCCAATACTCCCTATTCACCAAATAACCCCATCTTAAAAAATGCCAATACGGATTTCGAGATAGGAGCTGCGATCAATGAAGGTAAATTCAGCAATTCTTTGTACACTGGTCTCGCTGGTTCCCAGTATAATAGCATCACGGCTGAAAACCAGATGAAGTTTGTAAATATCCAGGCAACCCAGAACGTTTTTACTTTTGGTACAGATGTGACAAATTTTGCCAAATCGAAAGGTATCAATAGGGTACATGGCCATGCGATAATGTGGTACAGCGGTGTGCCTAGCTGGGTTTCCAATGCAGGTGGTACCGCTACAGGAGAAACCAGAAAACAGATTTACCGCTCTATTCTGTACAATCATATTAATAAGGTTTTTACTTTTTATTATGGACAGAAAGATGCTAACGGTGCTCCCCTAATCAAATCATGGGATGTTGTAAATGAGGCATTTAATGATGATGGATCCTATCGTTCAACTGCTTCAAACGTATGGGCAAGAGAACTTGGCGGCGGGTACGAAGCAGTGAGGCTGGCATTTTTATATGCAAGGCAGATTGCTGAGGGATTAGGGGATACCAATCTGAAGCTATTTTATAATGATTATGGTCATGAGTATTCAAATGCAAAAACGGATGCTATATACGCGATGGTGAATACCCTTAAAGCAATTACTTATAACAATAAACCCATTATCGATGGTGTCGGCCTGCAGATGCATACCTCAAATACAAGAACAGTATATGGTGACAACAGTATTTATTATGGTATAAATAAAATGTCACAAACCGGCCTTTTAGTCCATATTTCTGAACTGGATGTGAAACTGAGTGGGGGTACCGTTGCAGATCAAGATTACAGATGGAACATTATTCCAAAGATTTTTATACAGACTGTTCCTTCTGCACAACGCTGGGGTATTACCATGTGGAATATCGGTGATTCTGATAACTGGCAGGGAACAGCAGCGGCAGCGACGCTCTACGCTGCAAGTACCTATGCGAAGAAGAGTGCCTACACAAACTTTTACAATGGTTTGTACCAATAACATTGATTAAAAACATAACAGCTAATTTTAGGGGATTAGCTGTTATAATCTGATAAGAAATTCCTCAATAGGAGCGTCACAAACTATAAAAAGTAGTTCCAGATTTGATCTCGGTCAATCGAAGCCATGAACAATTGCCATATGGCTCCCACAGCCAAAAAAAATATTCGCTCAAACCCCGGTTCTGAAAACAACCGTTTCGTTTTTAACTGATCCGGCCATGATAAAATGTTCCTCATTGGAAGTGAATCTTTTTCATTTAACATCGACAGTCTTGAGAGTGGACAGGCTGTTAAGATAACCATAAGATGTTTTAAAGTAGATTTCGAAATAATGCCCAAGCCTGTTACAGGGCCTGCCCTCCATCTCTATCATTTTATTATGTTTAAATTCCGGGGAGCTGTCTGTTGCTAATACTGATTTCCTTAAGCTATATTGCCAGCTTGCCCAAATGCGGATATGATCTGGCGGGCATCCAAGAGAAACGCCCGGGACCGCTTTATCCTGCGCAGTTAGCTATACGCCGACCACGAAACCTCTTTCTGCCGGCAAGCCCCAGTATCCTAAAAGCGCTGGATATTCTTGCATTTATCATGCATGAGACAAAAAAGAATGAATGTTGGCCCCATCACTCAAATATGCCAGATTAGTATGCCGGTACCAACCGGTTCTGACATTGAAAGAATATTTTTTTGATGATTATAAAAGCTGGTTTCTATGTTAAAAAAAAAGGCAGCCAGAATGATCTGGCTACCTTGATTGGGATGATTTGTTGGGTATTAAAGGTCGAAGACTGTCCGTCTTGGTTAAAGTGGAATCTGATCTAGTTCAATTGATCTTATAATGCCCTATAAAACCGGAACATTAAATGCTGTTTTTTTGGTGATCCGCTTTCTTCCAGAGATTGACCAAGGCTTACCTGGAAGGTATCAAAGCTGTTTTAATAGGCGCTACCCATTCATCCTTATCCAGATCATAGGCAATAAAATCGGAATCAAACTGCCAGTAGCTCCAGCTCCAGTTACGCGCTTCGGACGCTCTGGCAATATAATTAGTCCAAGCAACCCTGGAAGACATGTCGCCTTTTTCATATGCGCCGAACTCTCCAAGGGTTATCGGTCTGTTGTGTTCTTTTGACCAACTTTGTGCCTTATCAAAATCATTCTGGACAGCCTGCTTCTGTGCCTCAGTTCCACTCCAGGTAATGCCGCTCAGATTTTTGTTTTTAACAGACCATGGCGCGCCCTGATGGGTAAATTGGATTGGGCTGTAATAATGCACAGCCACAATAATATTGCGGTCTTCCTCAGGTAATACCAGATCCTTTAAGTAACTGATCTGATTGCCGTATACGGTTCCTATCAATAAAGTCCTCCCTGGATTGGATTTCCTGATAATATGGTATGCTTCGCGGTAAATTTCATTCCATAGCTCTGGCTTCATATTTGGTTCATTTGCGACCTCGAAAAGGACGTCGTTTGGGGCATCTCTATAGTGTTCTGCAATCTGCTTCCACATGGCCAAAAGCATTGGTTTGGTGCCGATCGGGTCTTTTTCCATGGCACCGTGCTCATGAAAATCGATGATGGTCATCAGATTGTTTTTTAAGCATTCTTTTACGATCCAGTCCAAGGTTTTGAAAAAGGAAGGGTTGATGGTGTAGGCTGAATCTTTCATAGAAAAGCGGAACGGACTGACTTTTATCCGTACATTGCTGAAGCCAGCTTTTTTAATGATCTTAAAGTGTTTATCCCGCATCCGCGCCTTTGAAAAATCATCCCATATGGGGTCATATCCAATAATATTGAGGCCCCGTCCCATTTTTTTGTTTTGCTCAAAAGCGGAAATTTTCCCATCTATCTTCTGAGCTATGGCTTTGTAGCTCACAAAAGTCAGCAACAGTAAGGCAACAGCCAGTATATTTATTCTGTTTTTTTTCATCTTATATCCAATATCAGGTCCATCATCTTATTTATAGTTTTCCTGGACTGCTTTCCCCATTTCATCCAACATCTTTGGTACCAGTGAAAACGGATCGTATGGTTTACCCATTACCAGCAATGTCTCTACGGGTAAAAAACCTTTGTATCCACCGTCTTTAATGATCTTAATGAGTTTGGAGTAGTCTGTTTGTGTAGGGTTACCGATTTCAAACGGACTTTCTTTAATTTGCCAGTTTACAGCATATTTGACCAGTTCTGAAATATCTTTATAAGGGTCTTCTGTCTTGAAATTACCCGTATCTACAATTAATCCTGCCCATTTGGAGTTTACCCCCTGGATCACATATTTGCATTGTTCCGCAGTCTGCAGCATATCACCATGGTTTTGAATCCCGATTTTTACCTTGTACTTTTCCCCAAATACTGCGCATTCCCGGTAACTTTCGATCATCCAGTCTGCAACTTCTTTCCACTTGTTTTCATAACCTTTCGGTATTTCCCCGGAAAATAAACGTACTACGGGTATATCCATTTTTGAGGCTGCAACAATCCATTTTTTAGCGAGTTCGACACCGGCAGCTCTGACTTTGGGATCCGGTGAAGCAAAATCATTCCTGATACCCGTACCGGTAAGGGTAATGCCCAGTTTGGCGGCCCTTTCTTTAAATTTTCTGAGATATTCATCAGAAGGTACCTCTGGATACGTAGGAAAGAAGTAAGCTGTAGGGTCAAGCCCTTTGATATGCTTTGCTGCGCACCAATCTAATAAATTGAAGAGCGAGTATACCTGTTGTTTGTCCCTGGCATCTTTAGCGCTCATTAAATCACTAAATGAATAAGCATTGAGTGAGGGTATCAACGGATATACTTTGTGTGCTTTCTGGGCCATAGACATAGTAGATAACAAAACTAATGCTATTAGGGCGGTGAGCGGTTTTCTGGAACCTGCAATTCTGTTTTTGCTGATGAACTGATTTTTCATGTTATAGTTTACTTGGTTATTGTTAAAAATTTCCATTGCTGATAAATGCTATTTTTTTTCCATCCGGAGACCAGCTGGGTACATTCATCGTGCCCTGTCCACCGTATAGATAGGATATTACCTTGGGCTCGCCGCCGGCAACGGGGACCAGGCGTAGGTACACCCGTTCATAGAATGGATGTTTATCTGCCTGGACTTCTTTTGGGAATGAAATAAATACAAGCCATTTGTTGTCTGGGGAAACATGAGGGAACCAGTCGTTAAGCTCATCAAAGGTCAGCTGTGTCTGGTTTTTTCCATCAGGATCCATTTTCCATATCTTCATGCGGCCAGTACGGGCAGAACAGAAATAAATATAGGCCCCATTTGGGGAATATTCCGATCCGTCATCAAGTCCTTTGCTGTTTGTAAGTTGTATCTCGCGGCCCCCATCTTTGCTGATTTTGTAAATATCAAACTCTCCATTTCTTTCTGCGGTATATAATAAGTATTCGCTGTCAGGTGACCAACCATGAAAATAAGAGGGGCTTTTTGCTGTGATCCTCTTTGGCTCACCTCCGGTGGCGGGAAGCGTATAAACTACTGATTGACCTTTGTCCTCGGCGCTATGGTGGCTGATTCCCAGCTGTCGGCCATCAAAGCTCAGTACATGGTCATTATTGTTCTTGATCGCAAAACCGGTGTTGATAACCGATGATATCCTATTTTTTATATCGAAGCTGTAGAGTTTACCGCTTTCGTTATATATTAATGTATTGCCATCTGGCGACCAGTTTGGCGCTTGAAATGAGCCTTTCGCACTGGCAACCGCTTCTCTGCGGCCTGTGGCCACGTCCATGATTTCGAGTGCGCTTCCAAGATACTCTTTGTACTGAATCAGGGAGGCAGGGGCTGTATTAAATATTCTGGTATTGCTGAATTCTGCCTCTTCAGTATACCGGTTTGTATGTGCGCATACATATAATCCCGCCACTATCTCATCGCCTAATGCGATGTCATCTAATTCCTGCACCTGATAGGCTTCGCCAAAATGGGCTGCCGACATGGTATATTTATTTCCCCTTTTTTCCAACTGTAATACATCTGGAGCCACGATGGACATTTTTATTTCCTTCATTGTACCACCATTTGTTGTTCGGTACTGGAATGAGGTCAACCCATCGCCGTGCACTGTTGCAACAACAGCCGCAGCACTGCCTGTAGTCGAACTCCGGATCATTAAGCCTGCCTTACGGTGCGGTTCATGTCCTTTACCAATAAATTTAACCTGGGACTGTAATATAAAATCCCCGCTGATTTTTTTATTGACAAAACAAAAACTGTCACGTGCAAACCATATGTTCGAACCCGAACCACTGATCCTGTAGGTATGGGATGGTTCGTGATAAAGTGCTGAACCAGGCATTTGGGGTGAGCCCAAGTCTAAAAACTGATCAAAAGAACCTATTTTGGTGTTTGGTGCCTGAGCCCTGACCGCCGAAACAAATGTTAGCATCAGCGTGAAGAATAATATTGTAGGTTTCATTTCTTATATAATGTTATATATTGCTGTAAAATATGTTGATACTTTTGGTTAACCTTTAGTAAATAAGTATTATCCCGATTTGACGGAATCCAATGCCTTTTCCAACCTGCCGTCCAGGTCCGAGAGTACTTGCAGGCACTTCTGCAGAAGCTTTCCGGCTGCTGTATAAACTATTATCACCTTTTCCCAGTTGCCGCCCAGTAAATGCCTGCGTAGAGGTGATTTAAAAAGTTTGCGTTGCTGTAGTCTGATGGCATATGGCCCAAAGCGGTATAAAATGCCCGGCCGCCGTCATATTCATGGTACCAAGCTATTGGATGAAAACTCCCCATTCCGATACCCTTTAGATTCCGCGCTGCCCACTCAACTTTTGGATCATACGATGTTTCATCTACTGCCAGAACGTAGTTTAGATTGTTGATCGTTTCTGGGCCGAATTCATACCACTCATCTGTCCATAACTGTCCGTCCACAAAGCCTTCAAGGCCTGTGAACTTGTTTTTAGTAAGCCTTAATTTTGCAGTCTGTATTGCTGGATGGATATGGAACATACGGCCCACAAGCTTAGTATACCAAGTCCAGTCATACTCAGTATCTGCGGCACTATGGATTCCGACAAAGCCCTTTCCCGATTTAATAAACAGCTCTATTGCAGACTGCTCTTTGCTGCTAAATATATCACCAGTGGTATTGAGCAGGATGACAGCCTGAAATTTTTGAAGGTATTGCCCGGTAATTTCGACTCCTTCCTGATGCCATTGAACATTAAAAAAATTTCTTTCGGCCATCTCTTTGATTGCGGTAATACCTTCATTGATAGATTCATGGTGCCAACCGGCTGTTTTACTGATCAATAATGTATTGAACTGCTTTTTCTCTTGCCCTGACGAATACTTACCGGAAACTAGCAGTAAAAAAAATAAATATTTAAATGGATTGCTTCTTTTTATAAGGTTCATAGCTATTTTTTAATAGATTATTTTTTTGAGTAAAACAGTCTTTTGGCCTGATTGCCTATTCTTATCTCGAATTCCCCGGGCTCTGTTGTCCATTTCAGGCCACGGTCAATAAATGCCAGGTCCTTTGCTGAAAGCATAAAACGTACTTCTTTTGACTGTCCCGGTAAGAGGTATATTTTTACGAAGTCCCGCAGTCTTTTTACTGATGGGGTAACTGAAGCTATCAGATCTGAACTGTACATTTCAACGGTTTCTTTTCCAGCTGCCTTGCCGCTGTTGGTAACTGTGACACTGACCTCTATGGGCTTGTCACCTGTTAAGCTGGAAGATGAAAACGAGATATTCCCGTAGTCAAAGGTGGTATAGCTTAACCCAAAGCCAAAAGGAAACTGGGGGTTGAATTCTTCAGAATAAATTTGGGGGCTGGCGCTTTCAAATACTTCGTCAAGATATTTATGGTCGTAGGTGACCAATGAGTTCGGGTTCCGCGGATAAGTGATCGGAAGTCTGCCGCAAGGGTTATAATCCCCGAAAAGAACATCGGCAATTGCATCTGCTCCCATTGCTCCTGGCCAATATGCCAGAATGATGCCGCTTAGTAACGGCTCGATCTTTCTGATCAGTCTTGGGCGGCCTTCGGTAAATACTGCAATTATCGGTTTACCTAGTTTACTTAATTCCATTACCAGCTTTAGTTGGTTCTCCGGTAGTTCAAGATCTTCGATATTCCCAGGGGTTTCGGCATAGGCATCTTCTCCCAAACAGACAATGATTTTATCGGCATCCTTTGCCAGGTCAACTGCAGCAGCGATGTCATCTGCTTCACCCTTGAAATCAGTACCGGGGCTAAAGCTGACATTTTTTGCTTTTTGTCTGATCGCTTCAATAATACTCAGTTGATCTTTTGCAAAGTATTCCGCTTCCCTTCCTTGCCATGAGTAGGACCATGCACCATTTAAAGTGGTTAATGATTTTGCTCCCGGTCCGGTTACGAAAAGCTTACTGTTTTTTGTCAGCGGAAGGATGTTTTTTGCATTTTTTAACAGTGTCATTGATTCTCTTGCCGCATCAAGAGCAACTTTTTGGTATGCTGGGAGCCCAAAATTCTTAACCGCTTCAGTCTCAACGTAAGGCTTGTCAAACAGGCCCAGATCAAATTTTAACTGAAGGACCCGCCTTACCGATTCATTTATCCTGCTTACAGAAATCTTTTTTTCCTCTACCAGTTCAATCAGGTACTTTCCAAACTCAAGGTCCATTGGAACAATGCACAGATCGATACCCGCATCTACAGACTGGTAAACCGCTTCTTTGTAAGAGCTGGCAGTTCTATGTCTTTGTGTTAATTTTTTTACATCTTCCCAGTCGGAAATTACGAGACCTTTAAACCCCAGTTCCTTTCTCAATAAAGTTGTTAGGAGATATTTATTGGCGTGAACCGGGACGCCATTCACTTCGGCGGAATTAACCATTACAGTTCTTGTACCTGCTTTTATGGCGGCCTCGAAGGAGGGAAGGAAGTATTCCCTGAGTACAATATCAGGGATCAGGGCCGACGAGCGGTCCTTCCCTGAAGTAGGAAAAGAGTAACCTATAAAGTGTTTCATGCATGCCGCAACACTATTGATATCCTTTAAATTGGTTCCCTCATAGCCGTTGATTTCTGCAACGCCCATCTTTTTTACTACATTGATGTCTTCTCCAAAGGTTTCTGCCAGGCGGGGCCATAGCGGTTGTCTACCTGCATCCAGCACAGGGGAGAAGTTGTACCTTATCCCGCTTGCCCTAACCTCTTTTGCGGTTATCTCAGCGGCCATTCTGGCCAAGTCCGGGTTTCTGGAAGCTGCGAGCCCTAAATTGTGTGGGAATATGGTTGAACCCAATGTATAATCTGCACCGTGGACCGCATCAATTGCATAGAGAATAGGAATTTTTAACCTGGATTCTTTCATATTCAGTGATTGGATCTCATCCAGTATTTTATGCCAGTTGGATATAGAGTAAGCATGACTGATAACATTCTGAAAAGATCCCACCTTGTGGCCGATCATCACGTTCCTAAGCTTTTCTTTATCTATAACCAGGTTTTTTTCAGATTCTCCGGCAACCATCCCTATAGTAATATTGGTCATCTGCCCAACTTTTTCTGCTAAAGTCATTTTTGAGATCAGCACTTCAATTTTATCGGCTTTAGATTGCGCGCAGACGGAAAACTGCTGTATAACAAGTAAAACCGGGATAAAGGTTATTTTGCCTGCTTTGTGTAATAAATGGAGCATTTTCTTTTTTGGTTATGGTGTGTGTATGATCAATCGGTTATTTGGAATTTTATTTTCTGGTTGTTGATAATGACATAAAAATCACCACTCTCCAGGTGCCTTGTACCATTAGCATCGGGGAAACTCAAGTCTCTTGATGGGTCAATCTCAAAGCGGAAAATTTTCTTTTCACCGATTTTAATTTCTTTTTTCTCAAAATATTTGAGCTCTTTTACCGGCCTTGTAATTGATGCTACAGGATCAGAAATAAACCACATAACAGTTTCTTTACCGTTCATTCTTCCTGAATTGGTGACTTCAACCTGAGCGGTGATCTTTTGGTTTTTTCGGATTACAGTATCTGAAACAGAAATTTTTCCATATGAATATTCTGTATAACTGAGTCCGTGGCCAAACCAGTATTGAGGTTCTGTCGATATATCCTGATATCCTCCCATTTTGGGACGGGCAGACTGTCGCATGTTATAATAGGTGGGGATTTGTCCTGTTGCCAACGGAAAAGTCACTGCCAGTTTGCCAGAGGGATTATGCAGTCCCGATATGATCCCAGCTAGCGGGCTTCCACCAGCAATTCCAGGCTGCCAGATTTCCAAAATAGCATTGGAGTTTTTTTCTAGGCTGCCTAGAGCGATCGGCCTACCACTGGAAAGCACCAAAACGATTGGTTTGCCCGTTGATTTTAGCGCACTGACCAGCCTCTCCTGTATGGAGGGAAGGCTGATTGTTGATCTTGCAGCATTTTCACCACTCCATTTTTTCATTTCACCGATGCAAACAATAATGATATCTGATTTCTTCGCAGTCTCCAGTGCCTCGGCAAATCCTTTTTCGTCACTGCCCTCAAAATCACAGCCTTTGGCGTAATTTAGAGCAACACGGCCTCCATATACCTTGTGGAAGCCTTTAAAGATCGTTTCGACAGAAGAGGCTAGTCCCTGGCCTTCCCAGGAACCCATGATGTTAATACTATCTTTAACCATCGGGCCTATTAGGGCAATTGATTTGGTGTTTTTTGATATCGGTAGAATATGGTTGTCGTTTTTGAGTAGTACCATAGATTCTTCTGCAAGTTTAGCGGCAATAGCCATACTTTCTCTTTGGTAATACCGCTGTTTTTCTGGAAGCTCCCTTGTATATGGCTCATCAAAAAGGCCCAGTTCAAATTTTAGCCTTAGAATCCTGCTAACCGCATCGTCCAGCCTGGTCATGGATACTTTTCCATCTTTTATCAGGGAAGAGAGGTGTTCGGGGTAAACATTGTCCACCATATCCATTTCTACTCCAGCATTGAAGGATTTTAGGGCAGCATCCCGCCGGTCTTTTGCAAAACCCTGGGCAATGAGATTTTCAATCGATCCCCAGTCGGAAACGACAAAACCGTTATGGTTCCATTTTTCCTTTAAAATCTGGGTGAGCGTGTAATGATTTGCGGATGCGGGAATTCCACTAATATCATTAAAGCCACTCATAACAGTTGCTGCTCCAGCCTTTATGCCTGCTTCGTAAGGGGGCATAAATGTTTCCCACATAGTTTGCGGTGAGACATCGGCATAGTGATAATCCCTTCCTCCTTCAGAGAAACTGTAACCGATGTAATGCTTGAGACAGGCGGCAATCGAATAGGGATCTGATAATTTTTTTCCTTGGTAACCTTTTACCGAAGCGACGCAGAACATTGCATTTGCATAAGTATCTTCACCATACCCCTCAGCAACCCTGCCCCATCTTGGGTCCCTGGCCACATCGATCATCGGAGAAAATGTCCAGTCTACACCAGAAAGCCTGGATTCCCTAGCCGCCACAGCGGAAGCTTTGGTGACCAGATCCAGGTTCCAGGAACTGGCCTGTGCAAGAGGGATAGGGTAAATTGTCCTGTACCCATGGATTACATCAAACCCCATCAGGATTGGTATGCCCAAACGCGATTCCTGCATGGCTTTTCTCATGATCTCATTCCTGTAAACCGGACTGATGCTCCTGTATATCAGAGAACCTGTTTCTGGAAGCAAGGCTTTTTTGCTGGCTTCGATATTGTTTGCATTTGCGTTTTTTCCATAGGTCAGCTGATTGGTCTGAAGTATTTTTTCCTCTAGGGTCATCTTTGACAGAAGGTCCGCTACCCGCATTCCGATGGGATATTTTTTGTTTTTGTATATACTGGTCTGCAGTTTAGCGGAAGTGCTTTTATGGCTGATCGGTGCTTTTATCTGTCCCTTGACTCCACTGTATTGGATGAGGATACAAAACAAGAGTGTAAAATGCTTATATTTAGGTTTATGGATATAAAACTTTGACACAGCAAATAAATGTTGCACTTTTTTCGATGGCATTGGTCGTAATTGTTTACTACAGGGGTTCATAACAACAGTGCGTTAGCTGTACAGCCAGCTAACCTTGTCGCAGCTGTTTTATATTTGGTCTTGAATTATTTAACAAGGCAAACATCATAAGATATTTGCAACGGAAAGGTGTTCAAATATCCTGATTGTGGGGGGGGAATGTATCTTTTGATGTTTTTGGATGAGAAAAACCATCTTAAAATGCTTTTTTTATGGTTGAAATAATTTGGCTGTTCAATTAGCCGGGCAGTATAAGCAAAGTGAACTATGGAATGAATCCTGCATAATTGAAATTCAGTTATTGATAAAAACAGTTGTTGAACCATCTGTTAATATTAAGTTTTATGCGATTATCTTTGTGAAATATAATCGCATAGGTGCTGCTGAATTATAATATTATTTTGTTGCTTTATCCAGATCTAACCAAACATGGACCTTTATGAAATTAAGTAGATACTACTTTCTCGTATTTCTGTTTTCTATCTCTAATCTGCTCCATGCGCAGACCCTTAACTTTAAGCATATTTCCTATAAGGAAGGTTTGGTACAAAGCCCGATTTCCTGTTTTTTACAGGACAAAAAAGGATTTATATGGTTTGGTAATTTTAAGGGACTGATGAGATATGACGGATACGAGTTTAAATCATTTATATCAGACCTTAACGTTTCCAGTACTATAAGCAATAATAGGGTAAATGCAATTTTTCAGGACAGCGATCAGCAACTCTGGATAGCAACGGCCAATGGATTGAACTCCTATAATTCAAAACTGGAAACTTTTAACCGCATAGACATCCGGGAAATTAAAGGGGGACGGAATTATATCTCATCAATAGTGGAAGACCAGCAGAAAAATATCTGGGTCGGGACATTTGGGGGACTAAAAAAACTTAATAAAAAAACATGGCTTTTGGAGGATATCCCTGGCACTTATCAAAATATGCAGTTTAAAAACAGTCCTGTCTTTTCTCTTTTTCTCGATGCTGAAAATAATATCTGGGCAGGTACAAAAGAGGGACTTGTGAAGTTTAATCCCCGTAACCAGAAAATATTGCCTCTTCCTTCTGCTTTTCTACAGAATGAGAATTTTACCAGTAATAAAGTTTTGGTAATCAAACAGGATATGAACAATGACCTTTGGTTTGGTACGGAAATTTCTGGTGCCTTCAGATATTCTAAAAACCAAAATACACTGCAAAACTATTCATTTAGGGAAGGGGGCAATTCAATCGCATCAAATTGGGTTAAGGATATACTTGTACGTGACCGGGAAAATGTCTGGTTTGCAACGCGTAATGGAATAAGTACGCTGAATACCGGCACCCAGTTATTTACCAATTATAAACACGATCCGTTGGATCCTAAAAGTTTAAATGATAATGCGGTATGGAGTTTTTTAAAAGACAAAAATAACTGTATCTGGGTAGGTACTTTTGCCGGTGGAATCAACTTTTATTACCATGGGAATTCAAATTTTCAGAATGTAGGCGAAAACGTGGGTAAACCACTCGCTCTTAATCATATTTTGGTAACAGCAGTTACCGAAGACAGGGACAGCTCTTTTTGGGTAGGGACATTTGGAGGAGGCCTAAACCACATTAACCGTAAAGCCAATACTAGCAAATACTATAACATTAGGGCTAAAAATACTAATCGGCCTAGCAATGGCGTGAAATCATTGGCAGATGACGGGAAGGGAAATCTTTGGGTCGGCACGCTTGACGGGCTTTCCCTTTTTAATAAAGCGAGCGAGAATCTTACATACTTTGATTTTAAGGCGCGTGACGGCAGGCTTAGCGAAAATCTTATCCTATGCATCCTGCCAGATGGAGAGGGCGCCTGGATAGGCACAAATGGTGGCGGACTGCGCTATACCTTAAAAAACGGATCCTCACCCATTCTGCTAATAAAAAAAACACCGAAATCAGGCTCTAATTATGCATATGACCTGCTGGTGGATAAAAAAACGAACCATGTGGTATTCAATGACCTCCCATCTTCGGTAAAAAAAGAAGAAATGGATATTTCCGATAATTTTGTAACCGCATTACTCAAAGATGGCCCGGATCATCTTTGGATCGGGACCCAGAACGGACTGAACTACTATGATATAAAGGCCAATAAAATTACCAGGTTATATCAAAAAGTACGAGATACCAAGTACCAGTTGAGCAATAGTAATGTTTCAGCTTTATTTCGGGATTCCAAAAACAGGCTGTGGGTCGGTACCGAGGAAGGGGGACTGAACTATTTTGATCAGCAGCATGAAAGATTCTACTCGATCGATAAAAAAGAGGGTTTACAGGATAACGTAATACATTCGATAGTAGAAGATGATAAAAACAATATTTGGGTAAGCACTGATCTGGGATTATATAAAATCGGTTTTAAAAAATTCAGTCCCCCTTTTAAGGCACAGGATCTCAATATTATTTCCTATACTGCTAACGATGGATTGATAAGTAATCAGTTTTCTACCCAGGCAGGGTTGAGGCTGAAGTCTGAAGAGATTCTATTTGGAGGTATCAATGGCTTAACCATTTTCTATCCGGATAGGATTATAAAAAATGTCACGCCCCCAGGTGTTGTGATTACCGAACTATTGGTCAATAACAGCAAACTGGAAATCGGAAGTAAGAATTCTCCGCTTTCAAGCTCTATTACAGAGACTCAAGAAATAGAGCTTCCGCATAACCAGTCAAATCTTAGTATAAAATATGCTGCATTAAATTTTATCAATCCAGAGAATAATACTTATGCCTACAAACTTGAAGGTTTATCCTTGGCAGATAAATGGCAGATTATCGGTAAGCAGAGGGTGGTCAATTTTGCAAATTTACCACCTGGTGAATATATTTTTAGAGTTAAGGCTGCCAACAACGATGGGGTATGGAGTAATGAGGTCAGGTCACTTAAAATTAGTATACTTCCTCCCTTCTGGCTAACTTGGTGGGCATATTTGATCTATATTGTCGTATCATCAGTAATTGTATACGTCATCGTCAGTTTTATGAGAAATAGAGAGAGACTAAAGAGGGATCTGTATCTTGAGCATGTACACAATGAAAAACTCAATGAACTCTACTCGATGAAACTGAACTTTTTTACGAATATTTCCCACGAGATAAGAACACCCCTTACTTTGATTCTCGGACCGGTAGAAAAGTTAATTAGCGAGAACGAAAATGTGAATTTTTTGAAGTCTCTCCGCCTTGTCAAGAGCAATGCTGACCGGTTAATGCGGTTGGTGACTGAACTGCTTGATTTTAGGAAAGCGGAAGAAGGACACATGAAAATATACTGTACCAAGCAGGATATCATCGCTTTCTGTTTCGATATCTACAAATCCTTTGAGAGTTTGGCCATTGATAAGAATATTACTTATGATTTTCTTTCACCATCAGTACCGGCTTTGATTTATTTTGATAAAAATCAACTTGAAAAAGTAATATTTAACCTGTTATCCAATGCGTTCAAATTTACTGATAATGATGGACAGATATCTTTGAGTATCAATTATTCCGCTAATTCTGCCCAATGGCTGGAAGTCGTAGTGACTGATAATGGCAAAGGAATTCCAGAAGATTTTCAAGATAAGCTCTTTGAAAGCTTTTTTCAGGTGGACGATCGGGGAAGACAAAATATCGGCAGCGGGATAGGTCTTGCCCTGGCAAAGAATATTGTAGAGCTGCACAAAGGTGTAATAAAAGTGGAAAGCCATGCTTCTCTGAAAAACCAGACATCTTTCACCGTATCTCTACAGACCGGTAAAAGTCACCTTTCATCTGCGGAGATCGCCCAGCGGGAAGTGGCATTTGAAAGGGCAGCTCAGTCTGTAATGGAGCCGACCATGACAGAGGAAGAAGTAACGGGTACGGAGCGGACTGAAAAGAAAAAATATAAGCTAATGATCGTGGAGGATAATGTAGAGGTTAGAGGCCTTCTGGAGGATACGCTTAAAGCCAAATACAATATTGTTACCTGTCCAGATGGACAGGTTGCATTAGACATACTTGAAAAGGAACTGCCTGACCTGATTGTTAGTGATATCATGATGCCAGGTGTGGATGGCCTCCAGTTTTGTGAAATGGTAAAATCCAGTGAAGCCACGAATCATATCCCTTTTATTCTGTTAACTGCCAGAGCGTCGGTATCGCATCAGTTGGAAGGTTTGGGGACAGGTGCAGATGCTTACCTGTCGAAACCTTTCAGCCTTCAGCTTTTAGAATTAAATATCAGAAACCTGCTCAGGGCACAGGAGATTTTGCGGGAGAAGTTTAGCAAGCGTATTGTAATCGGACCGGGCAATATTGATGTTGTCACACCCGAAGAGAAATTCATAAGCAAGCTAATGCAGATTATAGAACGTAGAATGGAAGACCCTTCTTTTGATGTCCTTGACCTGGTCAGTGAGATCGGAATGAGCAGAACTGTGCTCTACAAAAAAGTGCAAATGCTTACAAGTTATTCAGTGGCAGACCTGATCAAAGAAATGCGTTTGAAAAGGGCGGCAGAGCTGCTTAAAAATACATCCTTCAATATTACAGAAATAACATACATGGTTGGTTTCAATGATAGAAAACACTTTAGCAAGGAATTTAAAAAACAGTACGACCTTACGCCATCAGAATACATTAAGGGACATAAATCTGCTGTTAATTGATCTGTGTACAGTATCACAAAAATCGTAGTGCAGTTTTTGGGACGTATATACCCTCAATTACGGACGGTAATGTTCCCCGATATCATCCATTCTTTATCATATTTGTGACTAAAAACAAATCAAAATTTGTGTTGAAAAAGTACTGTTTTTGACATAAACATAGAATTCTATAAAAATAAATGAGTCAAACTTTTTTAAATCCGAAATGCTACATTATAACCGGCTTTATTTTCCTTTCTGCCTTTTCTTATGCACAAAAACTGAATATCTATAAAAAAGGATGGATCGATTTTAATAAAAATGGGCGAAAGGATGTCTTCGAAGACCCACTCCAGACCACTCAGCAGAGGGTGAAAAATTTACTTTCCCTAATGACATTGGAAGAAAAAACCAATCAGTTGGCAACATTGTATGGTTATGGTAGGGTATTAAAGGATGAGCTTCCGACCGCTGAATGGAAAAAAGAAATCTGGAAAGACGGAATTGCCAATATAGATGAGCAGCTCAATAGCTTGCCTTTTCATCCGAGCGTAACCTCACAGTATTCCTTTCCATATAGCAAACACGCGCTTGCAATCAATACGATCCAAAAATGGTTTGTTGAGCAGACCAGAATGGGTATCCCTGTAGATTTTACAAATGAGGGCATACATGGATTGAATCATGATCGGGCCACACCATTGCCTGCGCCCATCAATATAGGCAGTACTTGGAATAAGGAAATCACCCGCCGTGCAGGAGAGATGGTCGGTCGGGAGGGAAAAGCGCTAGGCTATACCAATATTTACGCACCTATATTGGACTTATCGCGCGATCCCAGGTGGGGAAGGGTACTCGAAACTTATGGAGAAGATCCTTTTTTGGTCGCAGAGATGGGCAAACAGATGGTTCTGGGGATTCAGGAGAATGGGATTGCAGCTACATTAAAGCATTTTGCGGCCTATAGTATGCCAAAAGGTGCGAGGGACGGCAATGCAAGAACGGATCCACATATTGCCCCAAGAGAACTGCATGAAATCTATCTTTACCCATTCAAAAGGGTAATCCGGGAAACTGGGGTGATGGGGGTGATGAGTAGTTATAATGATTGGGACGGGCTGCCGGTAACTGGAAGTTCTTACTTTTTAACCGAACTACTTAGAAAACAGTATGGGTTCAATGGTTATATTGTTTCTGATAGTGAAGCCGTGGAGTTTCTGTTTACGAAGCATCATGTGGCAAAAGATGAAAAAGATGCCGTTAGGATTGCCTTTTTAGCAGGCCTGAATGTAAGGACGAATTTTACTTCTCCAGCTGATTATATACTTCCGCTAAGGGAATTAATCAAAGAGGGTAGAATAAATATGAGTATGCTTGATGAAAGGGTGGCCGATGTGCTGAGCGTCAAATTTAGATTGGGACTCTTCGATTCTCCATATGTAAAAGATCCTCGAGCAGCCGATCAAAAGGTACATACCCAGCTTGATGAAGACTTTTCACTTCAGGTGAACAGAGAATCGATGGTGCTGCTAAAAAATAAAGATAATGCCCTCCCGCTTAAGCTTGGTAAGGCCCAAAAGATACTGGTTACCGGTCCCTTAGCGGAAGCGACCAATTACCAGCTGAGCAGGTACGGCCCATCAAACAATAAAACAATCTCAGTGCTGGAAGGTATCAGGGGGTATGCCGGAGGCCTAAACACTATCAGTTATGCAAAAGGTTGCGAAGTTGTTGACAGAACATGGCCGGAAAGCGAGATTATCCCCACGCCGCTGTCTACAGAAGAAGAAAGGATGATCAGTGATGCTGTAGAGAAAGCCCGTCTGTCAGATGTAATCATTGCCGTAGTCGGAGAAGACGAAAAAAGAGTTGGAGAGAGTCTTTCAAGGACTGGTTTAGGTCTTCCGGGACGGCAGTTCCACCTCTTACAGGCCCTATATGCCACAAAAAAGCCATTGATCATCGTTTTGATCAACGGACAGCCCTTAACGATCAACTGGGAAAATAGATATGCCGATGCTATTCTGGAAGCTTGGTTCCCCGGACCTCAAGGGGGAAGAGTTATCGCGGAAACATTGTTTGGTGAAAATAACCCGGGAGGTAAGTTATCTGTTACCTTCCCTAAAACAACAGGACAGATTGAACTTAACTTTCCTTATAAAAAAGGCTCCCACAATGGTCAACCAGGCGATGGGCCGAACGGCTTCGGCAATACCGCGGTTGTAGGACCTTTATACCCTTTTGGATATGGCCTGAGCTACACCCAGTTCAGCTATAAGAACCTCAGGATTTCTCCTGGCCAACAGCCTGGGCAGGGGAGTTTCACTGTTAGCCTTGATGTAACCAATACCGGTGGTGTTGCAGGTGATGAAGTCGTACAGCTCTATTTAAAAGATGTTGTTAGCAGTGTAACCACATATGAATCTATTCTTCGGGGTTTTGAGCGTATTAAACTTAAATCAGGGGAAACCCAAAATGTCAGGTTTATCATCCAGCCATCGCATCTTGAAAAATTGGACAAGGATATGCACTGGACAGTGGAACCCGGAGAATATGAAGTCATGGTAGGTTCTTCGAGTGAGGACATCAGGTTGAAAGGGAAAATAAATGTGGAACTATGAAGTTTGAAAGAAGGCTTTTAGGTTTTAGATTAATATTGCTCTTCGCGGTAATGCTATCCTCATGGAATGGCGTTTTTAGTCAGAAAAAAATCAGCCCCTATCTGATCGGACAAAATGTTTGGGAACGTAATGCTGTATTTAATATTTTACAGGAGGTTAAAGCGGTAAAATTTCAAACCATTAGAATTGGTGGGAACGGTTATGAAAATACAAGGTTTACAGATGCCGAACTGGTTAGGCTGATAGATTACGTCCGTTCTGTTGGCGCCGAACCTATAGTCCAACTACCACGCCAGTTAAAAGATGGTGATAAAGCATTCAATGTCATCGCCCGCATAAATGGTGAATTGGGTAAAGCCATAAAGTTTTGGAGTATCGGCAATGAACCGGACCATCATAACCAACTGGCATCGCCAGAAGAAGTCTTTGATTATTATACGAGAATAGCCGCACAAATTAAAAGGTATGATTCAAATGCCAGGATAATGGGCTTTGATCTTGCGTCTTATAAAACCAGTTATATAGACAGGCTACTAGGGGGGGATCTGGATCTTACGGGTAAAGTTCCAGGGCACAGATATTACTATCTTGACATGGTTAGTTTTCACGGTTATAAGTTTAAGGATATCTTAAAAATGGAAGCTGATGTGGCAGATTTGAAATTAAGATTAGAACGAGCCAATAGAAAAAGACCGGCCAGAGAGAAACTTGGCTGGGCCATTACCGAATTCAATTCCCACTGGTTGGTCGACTATAAGCTGGACGGAGATTATTGGCCTTTTACTTTTTATAATGGTCAGATGTTTGCTGAAGTGTATGATCTGGGAATGCGTGAGGGTGCTTTTACAATATGCCCGTGGAGCCTGCTTGAAGGTGGTGCTGATAGGGAAGGAACAGATTTAAGTATGTTTGACCTGACCAATAACCGGCTTTATCCCAGATCCAATTATTACCATACTCAGATGCTTGCTCAAAACTTTAGGGAAAACTATCTTCCACACCGCGATAACAAGGATAGTGTTACAGTGATCCCTATGGGAGATAGCGATGGAATATCTGTAATGATCTTAAATAAAAGTAAAAAGAGTCATTTTGATTACATAGTAAAACTGAATGATAAGAAAAATATCTCATCCGGCGATACCCTCTATATAAATATCAGTGCTGGGATTGTTTCTACATACCGCGCCGGTATTCAGCCAGAGTCAACACAGATGTTGATCTTTGACAACAAGGGTAATTTGATCAATAAATATAGCTATAGCAGAAAAGATGAGGCTGAGAGAAAGGCCCCGACGATTGAGCGTTTTTGAATAAATTTCGCAAAATCCTAAAATAGAACATTTAGTACCTTAAATCAGGATAAAAAGACGCTCCTAATTCATTTCAGAGGCGCATTTTTGTGGGCCCGTTAAATATCGGACTGACCAGATATTATTTTTAAGAACTGATTATGAGAAAAATGCCAGCCACTCTAGTGCTAATGCTGATGTGTTTTGCAGCATGCAAAAAGCAGACTAAAGAAACTCCAGAGCCAACCTCTTCTGTTGCCCAGGTTCCAATGCCAGCATCGAACAACCAAAAAATTAAGGATGTAGCCAACTTTAGTATTGGAGCGGCAGTGAAGGTAGCGAACCTGAAATCTGAAACAGCATACAGCAATACCCTTAAAGCTGAACATAATCAGATAACTGCTGAATATGAAATGAAAATGAACTATATCTGGATTGCAGAAAATACCTATAATTTCACTAACGTAGATTATTTAGTGAATTATGCAGAGGAAAATAATATGTCTGTCCATGGTCACGCATTGTTATGGTACCAGTCTTTTCCCGACTGGTTGAAAAATGCTAACTACGATACCGTTACCTTTGAATCTAAAGTGAAAAACTATATACAGACGGTTGTTGGTCGATATAAAGGTAGAATTCGAAGTTGGGATGTGGCCAACGAAATCTTTAATGACGATGGAACATTGCGCATTGAATCTCAGATACAGGGTAGATTTAAGGATCCGATTGGTTTTATAGGACGGTGTTTTAAATATGCTGCGGAAAGTGATCCAAGTGTGAAACTTTTCTACAATGACTACAATGTCGTTCTTGCTTCGGGGAAAAGAACAGCTATGAAGAATATGGCAGTTAGATATAAAACTGCTGGTATACCCATTCACGGATTGGGCGAGCAGTTTCACTATAGGATTACAACCAGCCAGACCCAGATCAATAGTGGCTTTAAAGATCTCGCCAGCTCAGGGTTATTGATCCATATTTCCGAGATCGACTGCAAAGTGAATGTAAACAATTCATCCTCATATACAGTAAACGATACCGATCTTCAAAAGCAATATGATTTTTACAAGAATATAGTTGCCCAGTACAATTCGCTGCCAGGTGCACAAAAGTTTGGCATAACCATGTGGGGGATAACTGATAAAAATACATGGTTGAGGGACACTGCAAATGGAAACCGTGAATATCCATTGCTCTTTGATGAAAATTATTTAAAGAAACCTGCTTACTCAGGGTTTTTGGAAGGACTGAAATAGAAAAGAAAACAATGATAATAAGATTTTTTTTAACAGGGTTATTATGCCTTTTATTGTTTAGAAGCATAGCACAACAGAATTTCGAGAAGGTAGAAACAAAAACTGAAAAATCAGACAAGTTTTGGGTGAGCTATACTGCAAAAACAGTAGAAAAACTTCCCAGGTTTAAGTTTTCTAAAGAACCGGAGTTGGATCGTTTTGGCGGATGGAAAACAGATCGGCAGCGTTCAACCGGTTTTTTTAGATCCGATAAAATTGCTGACCGCTGGTGGATCATAGATCCTGATGGCTATCCGTTTATCCATAGGGGAGTGGCCGTTTTCAAACCGGGTACCTCAACAGGTCAAAAATCGGCACTCAATAAAAAATATGGCTCGGAAATGGAGTGGGCAGAACAGGAAAGTGAAATGCTGCGTAGGAACGGTTTCAACGGAACGGGGGCTTGGTCGGATGTGGAGGCCCTGCGTAAACTAGACCGTCCATTGGTATACACTATCATTTTAAATCCAATGGCCAGCTATAAATCCGAGCACATTAAACGTTTTGGAGGTAAATACAAGGTGGCGGGCTGGCAAAATTACCGTTTTGATCTTGTTATGGTTTTTGACCCTGAGTTTGACAGATACGTAGATCAGACAATGAGCGAAATCGTAAAATACAAAAACGATCGATTTTTAATGGGTTATTATTCAGATAATGAATTGCCTTGGACAACTGATGCATTGGATATTCATCTAACAAAGCTGGCGAAAGATGAACCCGGTTACATTGCCGCAAAAAAATGGCTTGATAACAGGAAAGGCAAGAATGCTGATATAGCAGATATAACTGAGGAGGATAGACTAGCATTTAGCGGATTTTATTTTGAAACCTATGTTAAAAAGGTTTCTCAGGCAATCAAAAAATATGACCCCAATCATATGTACCTGGGCTGCAGGTTCAACCAGCAGACACGTCAGGAATTGACTAACCCGGAGATTTTTAAAGTGGCAGGGAAATACATGGATATAATTTCAATTAATCACTACCGCATGTGGCAACCCGACTCATTGCAGATGCAAAATTGGGTGAAATGGTCTGGTAAGCCCTTTCTGATCACAGAGTGGTACACAAAAGGAGATGATTCCGGACTAGGTAACAATACCGGTGCAGGCTGGCTTGTCAAAAGCCAAAAAGATAGGGGATATTTTTATCAGAATTTTGCAATGGAACTCATCAAAAGCAAAAACTGTGTCGGATGGCACTGGTTTACCTATCAGGATAACGATCCGGGAAATCTAAATACAGATAGCTCAAACCGCGACTCCAATAAGGGGATCGTCGATTCTAGTTATAATCCATATTCACCGCTGCTTTCGGAAATGAAAATACTCAACGATAATGTCTTTAACCTCATTGGGTATTTTCAGCAACATAGATGAAATACTGTCCATGTGGAATGGATTGTGATTCGAACCAAAGAGATAGCGATAATGGCATTTGGAAATTGTTCATTTCTTATTGTGAAAGTGCAAGGGGAATTTTAGTGCTCATTGGAATTCCCCATCCATGCGTTACAATAAGAATCTAATAATTTGGGAAAATAATATAATGTTAATCCTGGTTCAGCAGTTGGGTAGTTTTGGCAATTCCTAAAGCTTATTGCTGCAGGATGTTAGTTTTTGAATTTTAAGGAGTTATGTTTTTTAATACGATGAAAAGTGGTTCTTTATGTTTATCTGCCTCATTACTGTTGTAATACCCGTTACCTAAAAGAATGTCCAGCTTACCATCTTGATCCAGGTCTGCAACGTCCATAGTAATTCCTTTTTCAAATGGTGTGTTTAAGGGTAATCTGTATGGAGAAAAACTATAATTTCCAGTGTTTTTTAAGTAGGTAAATGCTTCTTGCGGCTGTAGTGAGGATGGAAAAAAACTTATTGCAGCTATATCAATGTTCCCGTCCCTATCAAAATCCCTTGCTATTGCTTTATAGCAACCGTTGATAGGGTAAAAATATTTTTGCCTGAAGTTGTTTTTTCCATCATTTAAATAGAGATAAACCCCATGATAAGGTTTTAATATAGGTGTACAATCTGCATTGTCCCCACAGGTATAAATAATGTCCTGGTATCCATCATGATTAAAATCAACCAGATCAAACCAGGTTGAACCATAACTTGGTGGAAATCCTAATATTTGCTTTTCTTTCATTTGTCCTTTTCCATTATTGGTGTAAACAAATATTCCCTCATCCCCCTGCGCAAAAAGGGCCCAGATATCTTCTAAACCATCTTTGTTGTAATCATAAATGATGGTATTGAGTGCACCGGGTTTATTCCTGAGGATCGTTTTTTGATAGGTACCATTCCCCTTGTTGCGCATCCAGCTCAGGTTGCCTATGATGTTTCCAAACTCAGATACCAGGTAATCGGTTCTGCCATCTTTATCTAGATCCGCATGCGTGATTTTTACTGGTCTGGCAAGCATGTCAAAAAAGACCTTCCCCTTGGTCACCCTACCATCTCTGTTCATTTTAAGTATGCTCACATCGCCTTTACGTTGATTGTTAGCCTCTACGCTTTCACCTAAATTGCAGCTTAGGGTCTGGTTCGGCTGAAAGTCGATATCGCTGATCAAGCCTACATCTTGGTTAACTTCGATCAGATTGAGCTTATCATCGAAAATATATAGCTTCTGCGTCATTGCATCACTTACAACAACTCTTCTGGGATTTCTAAATGTATCTATATGAACGTAGGAAGCCATAGAGACCTTACCGAAAACAGCTAGGTTTTTGGGAAGTTCAATAGAAAAGTATGGCAATATTTTAACTCCATCCAGATTTTTATTTTGGACCGGTAAATGATCTGGTGCTGCACTATAGTAGTAATCGGATATTTTTTGCCATTGTAGAGAATCTAAAATTGGCTTATCGGGAAAAGTAGAAGGGCCAACATCTTTGACAGGGTGATAATCAATCCCTTGAAAAGACTTGATTCCAAAAAAAGGACCCATAGCAGGCAATGCACCCCGGACCCAGCTTTCTTTTGGAAGTAACGAAGGATCGGGTAGTGAATGGCATGATTGACAATATGCCCGAGCCAGTATTTTGCCTTCTTGGGCATTTGAAACAAATTTGCCTTCGGGTCTCTTATCCGAAGAAACAGAATATAGGATTAGCGCAATATTGGCTATCAACAAGGTTATAACGATGTAGCGGTTCCTGACTTTCTTTTCTATTCGCACTCTTACGTTTTTATAAATCAAAAATAGCCGGTTGCAATTCTACAACCGGCTCAAACAAACGAATCACTAACCTTTTACTTTAGCTTTAATGCGTCGACATCGATGATTATTATCACTTTTTTAGTTCTAGCATTTAAGGTATATTTTGTCGGATTGGATAAGCTCACGCAGGCTGCTACTTTTTTTCCTGCAAAGGCTTTTAAAGTCGGTTTGTCGATAACCATATTAAAGCTTGCAGATGTCTGGCCAGCTGCCAAAGAAATATTTGGCGGTAAGGTATATGCTGCTGATGGTAAAAGAACAAAACTGGAACCGGCCGTGATCAGTTGATTAATAGTATCTGCCCGACTTGATATGTCAACAGTAAACGGTTGGGTCTCTTGTGTTCCTGATTTTGCAACACCTAAGTAAATCTGTACTTTGTTGTTTACCTCATCATCTTTGAAGATTTTGGCAGCGCCAAAATTAATATTCCCCGGTACTGCATAATTATTGTCTGAAGTACTTGCGGAAATAGATTGAGGAATATAAACATTCTCTATGCCTACCTTTTCTTCACTTATATCTTTCTCACAAGCACTTAGGGTAACAATAATTAGAAGGATAAATAAACTGTTCAATCGGTTGAAATGTATTTTCATCATTGTGATTTTATTAAGATTAATAACCTGGATTTTGAACCAATGTGCCATTTGAGTTCACAATTTCTGTTCTGGTAAAAGGGTAAAGGTAGTTTGAAGCTGGATTAAACTTTCTTGTAGATGCATTAACCTTTTGGTAAGACCAAACATTTGGGTTTGAAGAGACCTTGGTAACCTTGACACCTAAAATTGGCTGATTTAGTACCGTTTCTGCATCCTTCCAACGTAATAAGTCCCAATAACGGTGGCCTTCAAAAGCAAGCTCGATACGCCTTTCGTGTTTAGCGGCAATTCTAAATCCGTCTTTCGATGTAGTAGTTGCAATATTAACTGCAGGCATGGCCGAGCGGGCCCGAACCTCATTAATGGCTTGTCTTGCTGTTTTTGTGTAGCCGTTATTGTTGTCTGCTCCGTATGCTTCATTCATTGCCTCGGCATAGTTTAATAAAACTTCTGCATATCTGAAAACTACCCAATTGTGTTGAGCCGTTGCATTTTGTACCAGATTTAAATTATCATTTAAGAATTTCTTTAAATAATATCCCGTCTTGCTGCCATTGGCTTTGGTCATATCATCCGTTCCTCCGGGAGAGAAGTCGATAACCCTACTGTTCCAGGTAGAACCATTGTAGACAACTGTATTCGCCAAACGTGAATCGCGGTTCGCATAAGGGTCACTGGGATTAGGAGCTCCCGTGTATTCGTAATCTGCCACTAAATTTTCTGAAGGAGAAATTGCACCTTTGCCTCCGGGAGTAGCAATAGGATAGTTTTCTTTTTCGATCGTGTTATTGGCAGGCCTTCTGATTGCAAAAATAGTCTCTGCACTTGTCAGTGTAGCCGAACCCCTGAAATAAGAGCCATAAAATTGGTTAAGTGCCAAACCTAAGCCAGGAGTGGTTATTAACTCATTGCAAGCTGCTGCTGCCCTTTTCCATTTTTCAATATCATTGTTTGGATTGTGCAATGGGCTTGCTGCATAAAGTAAGACCCTTGCCTTTATCGCCAGTGCTGCACCAAGAGTAAACCTTCCATCGTAACCTCCAAATGCTGAGGTTTTCCAGTTTACCTGCAGGTTCGCCTTATTATCATCTATCTCTTTCACAATATACTCTACTACTTCTTCATAAGTTGATTTTGGAATAGAAATTTTGCCGGATTTTTGAAGCGTCTGCGTAACAATTGGTACACCGCCGTACCGCTTTATCAACTCTGAATAATAAAATGCTTTGGCGATATGGGATTCTGCCCTGAGCCAGGAGACATTTTGCTTATCAATGGCTATGGCATTGGCATCGACTACTGGGTCCTTACCTATTAGGATATATTTGTCAGCATCTTGTGCGTAATCAATAAAGTCATTGGCCGCTCTTATGCCTTCATAATAAGATTTATAAATGAAAGACTCTGGATTAATGGTTTCGCTGATTAACCCCTGATTATAATATAGGGCATCGTAGGTTGGAAGATTGTCCTGTGCTTCATCACTTACAATGGCGAACAAATTGTTGTCAATTTCTGTAAAACCATCCCTTAAAGGCGTGTAAAAGGCACCTGCAAAGCCAAATAATGCACCAGATCCGGTTACTATTGTTTCTGGTGTCTGTTCGGTATCCAATTTGGTGTCTAAAAAATTCTTCTTGCATGACACCAATAGCAACGATACACCAGTTGCTAAAGTGAGGATATATTTAAATTTCATATTCCTTGTTTTGAATTAATAATTAAAAAGTAGCTAATAAACCAATTGTGTAAGACTTAATTGTTGGATATCCAGAAGTAAATTCAGGGTCAATGTTGTATTCATCCATCAATTTGCTCCATGTTAATGGGTTGACCGCACTAACAAATAGTCTTAATTTTTGTAGTTTAATTCTGGATAGCACCTGCTGACTGAAATTATAACCTAACTCTGCGTTCCTCAAACGTAAAAAATCGCCGTCTTTGATCCAAAAAGAACTCGTTGCGTAATTATTGTTGTTTGCAACAGTGGTTAAACGTGGATACGTAGCAGTCGCCCTGGTATCAATACCTTGGGCTGGATAATAAGCCCAGGCACCTTGCGCAATGGCATAGGCATTGGTATTATTGACAAAGGCAATGTTCTGAGCTCTCAAATAGGAATTGCCCAACAAGTCAACCGAATTGCCAGAAACGCCTTGAAATAATACCGATAAATCAAATCCTTTATATTCAACAGTTCCGCCGAATGAGAAATTGGTTGTTGGTAAAAAAGATTTTCCTATCTGGGTTACATCAAAAGCATCAATTTTGCCATTATTATCCAGATCTTTGTACTTTAAGTCACCCGGTTGGATCGCACCAAATAAAGGTGTAGAAAGGCCGCCCTTAAGCGAACCATCTGCATTGAAATCTTCAACCTGGTAAAAACCATCGGAAACCAATCCTATTATCGAGCCATAAGGTCTCCCGGTTTTAGCGTTGTAAGAATATGCAGGCGCTAGTTCCGATTGGAAATCAATCTTATTTTTATTTAATGATAACGTTCCAAATAACTGATAGCCGATCTGGTTTACTTTTCCATTATATGATGCAGAAATTTCTAACCCCCTGTTGGTCATCCTGCCGATATTATCTAGATATGTGAAATTACCAAAACTGCCAGGGAAAGAGCTATCCTCTGTTAATATGCCGGAACGTTTGTCTATGTAGGCATCGAAGGCTAGGTTCAGACTTTTGAACAAGGTGATGTCTGCACCAACGTTATATTTCATGCTCTCCTCCGGTCCAACATTTGGATTGGCTAAAAACAGTTGCGTTAAACCACCATTCGATGTTGGTGTTCCATTGCCTAGGTAATAGTTGCCACTGTATCCGTAAAACTGTTGGAAAAGGTATTTACCTCCCGAACCATACCTGCCCGGTCCAACGGATTTATCCGAACCTGATTTTCCTACTGAAGCTCTCAATTTTAACTGATTGACAGTTGTACTGTTTTTTAAAAACGCTTCATTTGATGCAATCCATGCACCTGAAAAAGATGGGTAAAAGTGAAATCTGTTTCCTTCTGCATAGGAGTCAGAGCCGTAATAGGAAAAGCCAAATTCAGCAACATAACGGTTATCATAGCTATAGTTCGCTCTGCCACTTATATTTTGATAATTAACCTCATAGCCAAATAATCCCTCGCCTGTAAACATAGATTGCTGGTAATTTACAGCTGTGTTCAGTTCTCCTTTACCTAAATTTGCATTGTAACCAAGAGTAGCTAAAAACTGTCTCCAATCTTGCTGCCCTGCACCATTTAATGCAGTAGGGGCAAGAATGGTGTTTTTATTGGTTGTGGTAGTCGCACCGCCGATAAACCTTGCGTAATCCCTTGTTTTATTGTATGTACTTAAATCGTAACTGTTATAAGAGAAAGACTGGTCTGCATATAACCCTTTGGTAATAAAATCCAATTTTTCTTTCAAACCAAAATTCCCCTGTAGAAATCTAGTTCTGTTGGATTGATAACCAAGTTTGGTGATCGATCCGACAGGATTGTTAGGGTATAAAGAGGTTCCCGATAAATTAATGCCCTTTGAATCGTCATAGATAGGATAGATGTTAGAAGGATAGTTATACAAATCTGTCCAGAATTTGCCCGTCGAAAAACCTGAAGTATAGTTTGGAGATATTCTATTTTCCAACCGTCCGTTTAAATCAACCCTCGCTTCAAAAATATTGCCTAGATCAAAATCTAAGTTCGCTCTTAGATTAAAACGTCCAAAACTTTGATTGGCGGTGCTATCAGTATTACTTACATTATACAAACCCTGCTTATTTGTGTAATCAAATACTACATTGTATCTGGAAGTTTTATCACCACCGGAAAAAATAAGATTAGCATCTGTATAGGGTGCCTTATCCTTAAGTGTTTCATTAAACCAGTCAATGTTTGTTCCCGTACCGTTCTGATAAGCAGTTAACTGCGCTGATGAATAGGTGGGGGTCCAGACCCTCCCGTTGTCATTGCTTTTTGCCTGATTGTACAGATTCGAGAAATTAAAGGCATCTAAAGGCTTATTGATATCTGTAGCATTCTGAAAACCCGTCCTTAACTTGAGCGTAATGGATGACTTTGCTTCTTTACCGCGTTTGGTAGTAACCCAAAGCACGCCGTTAGCGCCTTTCATACCGAAAGTAGCAAGCGCTGCAGCATCTTTAAATACAGAAATACTTTCGATCTCTGAGGAAGTCATATAATTGAAGTATGTATTATTAACTTCAAACCCATCAACATAAATCGTTTGGGTGTTATAGCCATTTCCGTTTGTATAACCATATGTGCCTATCCCCCGTATGTTTAGATTGGCAGCTTCAAATCCCGGCTCACCACTTGTTTGTTGAACATTTAGGCCCGTCAAACCATATAATGAGTTTGAAACACTTGGCGATGGTGTTTTATACAAGGCATCGGTTCTGATTGTTGAAATTGCCGCCGTTGATCTATCTTCCGGATCGTTAAATAACCGATTTGGGGTTTTGGTAACTTTTAAACCGATTTTTACAGTGTCTGCCAGTGTCATTTCACCGCCAGTAGGTAGACTCCTCTTTTTTTGAGCTTTCAATTGTGAGGTTAACAGCGCAAAAACCGAGCAGAGCAGCATTGCCTTAATTTTATATATTTTATGCATTTAATTAATTTCTTAGTTAAAATAAATAATATGGGTTAGTACCCTGGATTTTGAATAACAGCGCCCTTGTTGACTTCCGACTGTGGAAATGGCTCTAAGTGCATTTTATCATTCCAGTATGCGGTATAAGTTTTTGCCATATAATAATTAATTAATGTAGATGGTAAACTTTTGTTGCTGGCAGAAGTAACCTGAAATTGGAATTCTAAGATGTCACCACCAATTATTCCCGCTCCCAGGTTTGGAAACATCCAATGCCTAACATCGAAGAAGCGTTTGTTTTCATCATAAAACTCTACAGCCCATTCCCGTTGAATCAAAACCCTTAGTTTAACTTTGTCCGTTTCAATTAAACTTGGCAGACCTGCTCTATTGTGGACAATGTTAAGATTTGTTAGTGACAAGGCTGTTTGACCAGTTTCGTTATATGCCTCAGCCAGGTTAAGGTACAATTCAGAAACTCTGAAAATTGGAAACTGATACCAAAGCCTTCCACCTGCCTTATAATAGAATTTCGTCGGCCAGGCAACTCCCTGTCCGTAATCACTTGAGTTAGGAAAGTTATTTGATGCACTATAATTACAGACATGTACACCCCAATCGTTATATCCCCACTTGGAGTCATTAGGGTTATTTGCAGCCTGTAAACCGGGGCCGGCAAAATCAGCTCTAAAACGAGCCTCCATCTGACCGAAACGGGTAATGTAGTCTGTTGCGGGCCTTGGACCACTATCGCCAATTTTTGGCCAGTCCTGTTCGGTCCCATCTGCCTTTAGGTAGTTGGGTAAGAAATTCCCAAGCAGACCATTTCTTTGGTTGTTAAATTTTGTATCTGTCCAATAGCCTGATAGGTTACGAAACCGGGCAGCCTCATTACTTTCATCCTGCGAGGCTAAAATAACTTCGCTATTGCCGGGAGTAGATGTCGCGGTACCATAATCTGCTAGTGCATTTGTATTTGGGACGTTCGTAGCCCCGCCTGTGTTTATGATTTCCAGTCCTGCAGCTTTTGCTTCAGCAAGCGCTGCCAAAGAAGCAGCTATAGCATCAGTCCAACGCTGAGCGCTGACAGATCCGTAGCTGATCAATTTATTATTTGGTCCTAAACTGGTATAAGGGGTACTGGAGTTAAACATTGGACGGGCCGCAAACATCAGCGTCTGAGCCTTGACGGAGAGAACGGCGGCTTTTGTTAACCTTCCTTTTTGATCCGCAGGCCATGTAGCCGGTAAGGTGGCAGCAGCCTCATCGCATAATTTAACGATGTAATTAACTGTTTCTTCGACACTGGCTCTTGGTACTGTTAAATCTTCAGATGCATCATAAACTTTTTTAACTAATGGAATACCACCATAGGCTTTTAAGCCATACATATACATATAGGCTATTAATCCTTTAGTCTCTGCTTTCACCTTATCTTTAAGAGCAGCATCCATGTCCGGTACTTTATCAATATTCTCATTAACAATCCATAAAGACCTAACAGTGGTGTAGATGGCGCTATAATTGAATATTGTCTGATTTGAGGTAACCCCTCCATTTGCAATTTGATAGGTCGGGTGCCAGCTCCATCCTCTGCCTCTCTCTCCGGCTATACTGCCTAATGTTGAGTATTGGATGTTATATCCACCATTGTTGCCATATCCCAAAGCTTTCAGATAGCCATCAAAAAGTTCAGCCTCGGCATTAAGTCTGGTAGAAAAAACTTTGTTTATATCTACTGTACCCGTTGTGTCCGGAACCTGCAAAAAACTTTTTTGGCAAGCGTGAAACAATAGCGCAGAAAAACTTAGCGCCAAAAAATATATTATCTTTTTCATATTATTAATTATTAAAATTGAACGTTCAATCCAAAATTATATACCCGTGTAATCGGGAAGAAATAACCCTGATTATTACCATAGCCAGCATTGTTCGTATCGGCCGTTTCTGGGTCAAGGCCAAATTCTCTTAAATCACTTTTAAGCGTAAAAAGATTATTTCCATTGGCGTAAATACGCAATGAACTAATTTTAAGCCTGTGTAGAACCTTAAGCTCACTCAAGGTGTAGCCGATCTCTATGTTTTTGATTTTTATAAAATCAGAAGAACGGAGCCAGAAATCGCTCTTAACAAAATTTGAGTTTGCCGTATTGGTATTTATCTCTAACCGGGGATAAGTTATTTCATCGCCATTGGCTACCTTTTCAGGAGTCCAGGCACCATCTATCTGCCACTGGTATAAATTGCCATAATTTTTAAAGAACACACCCACCATATTTTGCGGCAGGTAAAAAGAACCTTTTGCTGTTCCATTTAACAAAATGCTTGCATCAAAACCCTTGTAGGATAAATTAAGACGGGAGTTGAACGCGAACTGTGGAAGATTTGAGTATCCGATACTGGTCTGATCCTGCTGGTCGATAATATTATCCCCATTCAAATCCTTATAACGGATATCACCCAAGGTATTTAGATTACTGTTAAAACTATTGTAAGGCCTGTTTGCAAGTTCTGCCGGGGTGTTAAAGAAGCCATCACTAACCAACCCGAAGTATTGGCCTATAGGGGCCCCCGTCAAATTTTGCCAAGCATTGGGATTTGGTGCTTCCGATCTAAAAATCACCTTGTTTTTATTGTAGCTTAAAGCACCGCTGATGCCGTAATTAAATGCTCCAATATTACTCCTCCAGCCCAGAGAAATTTCGTAACCTTTGTTTTCGGTAACTCCGATATTTACGGGAGGGATGTTGTTGCTTGCAACTCCGAAACTTGAAGGGATTACTCCTAAAGTAGAAAGGATGTTATCCCGTTTTTCCTGATAGAAATCTACAACCAAGCTTAGTTTATCATTAAAAAAACGGGCCTCTGCGCCGATGTTTGATTTTACCGAACGTTCCCAGGTAACCAGTGGGTTGCCCAGCCGGCCTTCTCTTGTTGTTGCATATTGAGGTAAATGATCTGTACCGTTCGAAGTACCCAGATAGTAACTGCCCTGATTTAAATTAAACTGACTTGGCAAAAACAAATATCTTTGCCCGTTAAACTGGTCATTACCGACTTCTCCGTAAGATCCTCTGAACTTTAAGAAAGTGATGTATCTGTTTTTTGGGAAAAAAGCCTCACTGGTGGGTACCCAGCCTGCAGAATAGGCAGGAAAAAAGCCGAAACGACTACCCTCTATAAAGTTTTCAGTACCGTTATAACCAAGGTTAAGCTCTGCCTGATATCTTTCTTTATAATTATAGGTAACCCGGCTTACCAAACCCATAATTCCTGATGGCGTATTAAAAGAATCGTTGGGAATTGTAAACCTATTTGCTTTTCCCAAAATCAGACCTGTGATATTACTGCCACCAATTTTAGTTTCATAATCCACGCCTAAATCAAAGTACAGTTTATTCCATGTGCCGGTATAAGAATCTCCACTAAAAGCAACTGTTGGAATAGTGCCTCCAAAAAACTGAAGATCATTTGGGTTGGCCGGATTTCTTCTTACAGTATAACTGGGCAATGTTGAACTTATAGTGATAAATTTATTGTAGGAGTCATCATAATTTGCTGTACCTCTGATCGAAAGGCCTTTGATCAGATAATCTAGGTCATGCTTTATCTTTACGCTCGAACTAAGCAGGGTTTGATTGTATATACCCCTTCCTGTTTGTAAAAGAATAGCATCTGCAGTACTTCCATAAGTCTGCTTATTTCCGAGGGGATTGGATATCGAGATATTCCCCTGTACACCATATACCTGTGTAACTAGTTTTCCGTCAATAACCCCCGGCACCATAAAGGTATTTCCCTCTTGTAAAAACTGTATCATCTGCTTATATCTATAGGTATTGTCAAATGGATTTGTTCCGAAAGATGGACCTTCCGTAGAACCAAACTGACCAGATATATTGATTGAGATTGTAGTATTTTTAAGTGGTTTTATATCAAAATTTGACCTGAAATTGGAACGGTTGTAGTTTGAACCGGTATGGGTTCCTTCAAGATTGAAATCTTCCAGGATACTCCCCTGACTGAAATATCCGAAAGAGGTATAATACTTCACTTTTTCATTACCACCCCTAACACCTACGTTGTATTGGGACTGTTTACCTGTGTTATCAAACTGCTCTTTATAGTAATCACGGTTGCCATAGTATAAAGCGGGAGACTGATTTAAGGACGCCTTCTGTTCAGGGCTGAGAAAAGTCATGGCATCTACTTCGGCAGGTGTATAATCTCTGTTGTTCTTGAACTTCCAAAGGTCATCAGCTGTAAAAATAAGCGGGTTGAAGCTTGGGTTGTTCTCATTTTCGCTATAGCTTTTGATGGCGCTGTTCCTTGCCAGTGCAAAATCATAAGAACTGGCAGATTTGGTAAGGTTAGCAGCCCTGGTGGCTCCAAAGTTGCTTGTGAAGCTAAGCGTTGGTTTGCCGTTTAATCCGCGTTTAGTTGTGACGATGATTACCCCGTTAGCACCTCTTATACCATATACAGCCGTAGAAGAAGCGTCTTTTAGGATACTCACGCTTTCAATTTCATTTGCGTCCATTGCGTTGAGCTGATCATAAGTTCTTTCGGCGGGTTGCTCAACTCCATCAATCACAATCAGTGGATCAGAACTACCGGCATAAGTGGCAATGCCCCTGATATAGATTTTAGTGCCGTTGCGCCCTGGCTCACCGCTTGTCTGCAGACCGCTTACACCTGGCGCATTACCAACCAGGGCATTTGTAATATTGCTTACTGATGAAGCAACTAAGTTTTTGGCGTCCACTGTTGCTACTGCCCCTGTTACATTTACCTTTTTCTGAACACCGAATGCAGTTACAACAACTTCATTCAAAACACCAGCAATAGGTGTAAGTTTAATATTTAGTACACTTTTTGTCTTATCAATGGAAACAGAATAGGGATTATATCCTAAAAAGGTGAAATTTAGCGTCCCCCCGGCATCTGGAACTGATAGGGCGAATTTGCCATTCGGATCTGTAACAGCTCCAATTGTTGTTCCGGCCAGCCTGACGCTAACCCCTGGCATAGGTTGGCCATTTTCATCTAGAACAGTACCTTTTATAGTAAAGTTAACGGCAGTTTTTTCAAGATTTGATATTTCAGGATTTGAGCTGACACCTGCCTTTGCATTTTCAGCTGACAGAATCATCAAAGTTGCTAGCAGCGTTATACACGGATAGCAAATTTTCTGCATGCTTCTTAAAGGAGCAAAAAACTTCATATTTTATATTGTTTAGGTTTAAAAAATTAATTCTTCCTTTTACGATTGATGTAAAAGATTTTTATTTAACATAGATTGTAGCGACAGTAAAATTTCAAGACATAGGAACTCCTTTCATTACATGGTTATATTTGGTTAGATAAGGGGGAAATTGATTCAAAATGATAGATCCGGATTTCTGCAGACCACTTATGATGCCCATTGGCGAATTCTTAATCCCTGTTATGGGACCATAAAACTTGACCTTTTTTGTCAGGGATCATAATTGTCCTCTGTATTTAAGATGTGCTAAAGGCTTTCATTAAAGTGGGTTGTTTGGCTGGTAAATTTTTAAGGCATCAAAGCTCCTTTCTTGGCTTAGTTAAATATTCGGTTAGGATAGCAGGCATCTTGGTATATCTCCTTAAATGCATGACTAAAGTAATCTTATCCGTATTCTGTCGGAGGCTATTTTCGTACTTAAATAAGGTGTCATATGTACAGAAACTGCACTTATTTGAGTAAATGCACACTTATTTGAAAAATGGGTTAATATTTTGATTGAAATTTTAAATGTTTAGCAGTTTCTCCTTGAGGTGAGAGAACGTTTCATTCAGATGTACTTTATGTTCAGTCATAGATATGGAAGTTCAGGTTTTTAGTCGGTTGTTGCTTTTGTATGTTGTTATGACCTTTCCAGTCTTCACCCTGGTGAGACGGGGGGCGGAGTGAAAAGTGAGTTTTTAAGCAACAGGTGCAGGTGACAGCTGGTAAGGGACAGTGCTGGCGCTGAGGCCTACGATGGTTACAGACAGAATTTTGTTACTTGGCAACCGTGAGAAAACCTCGGGAGTTTGTTCACCTTCGTTTATGCTTGATTTTTTAATTTAAACTATATGCTTAAAATGGCCTTAGGAAATGAAAAATTTTTTTCCGGTTTGGTGATGTTAGGCAATCCGATTTAAACGTCTAGATATCTATTCGAGCTTTAGGTACAATTTAACCCTTATTTCAGCACACCTGGCCACCTCTATTATCAGCCCGCAATCGCATCTTTGTTTGTCTGATCATAGCCGAAGCCCAGCGCTAACCAAATCAAAAAAAAATGATATAAAATGAATTTCCTTTGCAAATGGTGAGAAAAGACTGGCCTACGCCAGGTGGAATCTAATGGCCGTTCCCGCCTTAGCTCTGCTCTGACCGCGATGAGTGCCGGTGATCAGTAGTGCAGGTCAAAGACGATAATTGCGAACAAATTGCGGTGTTACGGTTTTGCTTTACGTTAGTTGCCTTATTAGCCCGTTAAACATGGTTTTTCGGTATAAGGAATAATGTTGTACAGACAGGAGCGTTGCGCACCTGTATTTTTTCATGAAAAACCCTGGGATCAATCTGGGTTCGGACTTAACATTTTATTTATACCACAAAGGATGGATAACCAGAAGAATAAAAAGCACGTTTTTCCCTGCGGAACACAGGCAGAGAGTGGTTTGTTGTTTAGTTTTGAGCCAGTTACGCTGAAATCATTTTCAGTGCATGATAATGGTCATGAAGATGATATGACTGTACTTGGCGTGTTGTTTTTTAATGGTAAAGATTTCTTCCTGTCCAAAGAAACAAGTGACACAGGTGGAGAGCAGTATGCATTTTATGAACTTCCCTGTCGTGAAAAAGAATTTTCTTGCATTTCTATTCCAGTTATATTCGAAGGCCTTCCATCCATTGGAGAATATATGGGAAATGTTAGGTTCGTCAATCATCGGGACGGTTGGATCTATATGTGCTACAGCATCTCTACTGATTTCCACTTCCCAAAAGACGGTGTGCCCAGGGGCGTCCGCAAAGGGGTTCTTCGCAGTAGGGATGTTTTTAGCTGGGAAGCTTTGCCTGAGATAACAACAGAATTTGATGATCATGATGATATGATTATTCATCCGGATTTTATTGATAATGGATACGGATTGTTTACAATGCCGCTAATTGCCAGGGATAGCGCTCGTAAGGGCTGTTGTGTTGCCTTTGGAACCAGCTACACTGTAAATCCAATATGTATTGATTCAGAACTCGTTTTCAATGAATTCAAGACAGATGTCATTGTAGGTAACTATTCCTTTGGACCTCCACCTCTTAGGACGGCTTTGGGCTGGTTACAGATGATACAATACTTTGTGGAAACAGATCAGCACACGAAACTGGTTTGTGAGGTTTTCATAGCTGATCCACATCTGGTTTTTAAAATAATATTTAAGCCGAAAAAATGCCTGATTGAATTAACTGGTATCAACCAGAATATTGATCTGCCCGTTATACCGTCCTGTATAGCGTGGAAGATCACTCCAGAAGGTGAGCTGGTTGTTTATATGATAAATGTTTTTGGTGGCCTTGAGGTTTCAAGGACCTTATTCAGTGATATTGTTGTGTAGGTGCATGATAGAATTCAGAATATCATACCCGCAGTGGCTACACGGGTGTCCTAGGTTTTGGTGTATACCCTTTAAGTATTTTTAATATGGTACTTGCAAATTGGGTTTTAAGTCTATCGGTCCCTGTCCGTTCTTTTGTAATATCTGGATGATGTGTGTTTATTGAATAATATTTCGAAAGGTTAGAATAGAAAGACCTTTCCTGTTATGTGAATTTTCCAAGTTTATTAAGGCCATAGCTTATTTGCTATGGCCTTGGTGGCCCTTCTTTGAACTGGAAGACTAAGTGGAAAAAGGAATATGATTTTTATTTTGTTTTGATAGTGCAGAACTTTTCTTCCGGTTGAAATGACACAGCGCATCTGATCACTCTTTTATCAGGACCTGGATGTCCTTTATCAGTTGTTCATTTTCAAGCTGAAGCGTTCCGTTGTATATTCCCCGTATTCTTTTCTTTCTGTCTATTAAAAGCACGTGTTCGGTATGCAGAAAATTTGTGCTGTCTTTCGTAAACCCAAGGTCTTCTTCTGCAAAATAACTTTTTCTGGCAAGGTTGTAAATCTGACCTTTTTCCCCTGTCAGCAGGTGCCAGTTTGGAGAGGAGATCTGATTTTCCTTTGCATATCGGTGGAGCACAGAAACACTGTCAATCCAGGGCGTTACACTATAGGAGAGTATAAGTACATCAGGATTTGTTTTAAAGGCCTTCTGTACAAGTTTCATATGTTTTGTCAGCACGGGACATATACTCCCACAGCTTGTGAAAATGAAATTTGCGACATGTACCTTACCCTCAATATCCTTTTGGGTCACGGTTTTTCCGTTTTGGTCCTTAAATGAAAAAGGGGCTATAGTATGTGTGATTTTTTTATCGGCCTCTTCCATGGAACTGAAAAACTGAGGAGTGAACTCAGGAGTGTTGTAAAAAGGTAGACCCGTCTCTTTTTTCTTGTCTGAGCATGACATAAATATGCAAATACATGCGATAAAGCTAATTCTTGAAAATACTGTCTGATACATTGATGCAATTTTTAGTTCCCAGCAGACCATATCGCCTGCCATCCTTAATTATATAATTCGCTTTCATTTTTCCACCATCATACCACCACTTCTGCGGACCTTCTTCGTAGCCTTTTCTGTAGTTCATAATCCTGGACAGTTCTCCCTTTTCATTCCATTCCCTGCATGTTCCTTCGTATTCATCTTCGGAAAAACTGTATTCCAGTTGCCTTTTTCCATTTTCCCACCAGGCCTGATATAAGCCTGTCTTTTGTCCGTTTTTAAAGTACCTCAATTCTTTTCTTTTGTGGCCCTGAAAGAATTTTTCCCACTTGCCGTGTTCCCGTCCATCCAGATAGGATGAAATTTCTGCTGTATCTTTTGTTCCTTGGAAAAGTATATATAGTCTTCCAGTAAAAGGTTTTCCTCCTGAAAAGACCAGACCATTGTCCATGGTGAGATCTGCTCCGTTTTTATTTAGTAAAACAGAGGAAATTGTTCTTTTTCCATCTGATTGTTCTCTATGGCAGCCGAAAAATAAAACTGCCAGAATAACAATTAACCTACTGGGTAACAGTACCTGCTGTGCCATAATAGCCGCTTCCGTTAATGTATGGATCAGCATCCGTAATGTGGTAATGATAGATGCCATTGGGATAATCAGCGGTTGCATGGGTGTGACCGTGGTAAGCATCCAGCATTGCGTTGGTCACTTTAACCCCATTTTCTTCAGTGCCATAAACAGGAAAGCCATCTAGCAGAAACCCCAGTAATGATGACTTGGTAGCTTTTACGGTAGTGAGATAAAGTGGTTCAACGTGGTAGTGAAAGTTGCCATTGGCTGTCGGATGGCCCCAGTACTGATCAAAACTCATGAATTCATTCGTAAGCGGCTGGTTTGGGCCTGCGTATTGATTGTAGAAGGGAACCCCGTTGAGGGAAACGCCAATTGCTGCTAAAGCAGTTGGTGCATGTACTGCAGCAACCTTGGGATTCAATGGGATCTTAAAGGTGTAATTGAACGAAACAATGGTGTTTGGGTTTTTTTTAAATGTATATCCACCATAGGTCGTCCCGCTGTAATTTTCATACAGACTGTTGTTGGTTGGGAAATAAATGCTCTTGTGATCAGGCACTCCAGATGTTTTTATTGTTACATAAGTTCCATCTGAAGTTATACTGCTTGCCCCATAAATTTTCTTATAGACTGCAGGAACAGTAGCTGCAGCAGCGGCTGCCGCCTCTGGGGAGGTTTCAGAGATAATTTCAGTTGAATCCTTTTTGCATCCAAATAGTAAAACTGCTATCAGTGATACATTGATGCAGTTATTGCGCTTTGATAATTTCATATGTTTTCGATATTTATTACTTGTACGATATATTTTTTTTAATCCTTCGCAGATATCTTTTTTTAACAATTCTTAACATTGTATGATTCTATATTAACTGTTGACAGATGTATTCAATAGATCTAATATTCCAGATGAAGCAGTCTCGGTGAAGATCGACCTAGCTAATGTATCCCTATGATAAGTTATCTATACGCTTAACCTGATTCCACTATTGGAGTTATCTGCTCACGCTGCCTGCCGTTCCGTAAAAACCGCTCCCATTTATATAAGGGTCTGAACTGGTAATGTGGTAGTGATAAATGCCTCTTGGATAATCTTCTGTGACTGAGTAATGACCATGAAATTCATCAAGCATATCCTCTTGTACTTCCTTGTTTCCTTCCACAGGTCCGTAGACCGGGAAACCATCAAGGAGAAAACCTAAAAGTGAAGATTTTTTGCTCTTGACTGTTGTAAGGTATAATGGTTCAACATGGTAATGGTAGTCGCCCTGTTTTGCCGGGTGACCCCAATATTGATCGAAGCTATTGATTTCAAAAGATAAAGGCCTATTGGGGCCTGCGTACTGGTTGAAGAACGGAACACCGTTTATAGCCACTCCGATAGGCCCGAGCGGGGTAGGCATGTGTGAGTCAGATTTTATGGGGTTCAGTGGTATTTTGAACGTGTAGTTCATCTTTGAAATACCATTGGGGTTTTTTCGGAATTTATTACCGTTAAAGGTAGTCCCACTGAAGTTTTCGTACAAAGAATCGGCAGTATTGTAGTAGATACTTTTGTGGTCGGGAAGACCGGTGGATTTTATCGTTATATATTTTCCATCAGAGGTTATGCTTGTTGCTCCGTATATTTTCTTGTATACAGACGGTATCTCACGGTTCAGTCCTTTCCGGTTATCTGTTGTTCTCAGCAATAGTATTGAAAAGAAAAGCAGCACTGTTGTTAAAGTAAAGATTTTGATTATGCTCATATCGTATCGATGGCTTTTGGAGCCTATAAATAGCAATACGACGATTTCTGGTTAATCCTTCGCTTTCGTGATTTTTTTTATCCTTTTAAAATTGTCTTGGGCTGGTGGTTATCTTTTCAGCTTAACTGTCCGGTGTGCCAAACCGAGATTGTTCCCATGGTAACACGCCATTAGCAGGATTATAAAGTTTACTATCAGATAATAATGCTTGAATATCTTTAGCTTCAACGTCTACAGTCTACAGCACTGCAAAAAAAAACTTACTGTCCTTTTTTAGAAATTTATTTATCAGCGTATAATATTAAGCTTAAATTTATTTTCCTTGAGGCTTTGCAGGTTTTCTCTGAGATGTAAAATAAAGGGATAGGTCTTCTGTCAGTGCGTTAAAGTTATCCATCTGGGAAGGTCTGCAAAGTTGGCGTATATCAACAAAATGATTATAGTGGGTGAGTTCAATACGCCCTTGAAATAAGGCAAGCTTATTAAGCAGGCTGTCCTTTCCGGTAGACTGCTTATTCTTTAACGTCCCATATAATGCATTTTTGGTTGCAGATATACTGTCATTCAAGCTTCTTATTATCAGGCGGTGCTGTCTGATCAGTACTTCGTACCTGGCCTTCTGGTCACTGTCAAAGCCTAACCGCCGGATAATAATGTCTTTTGGCCCCGCTGATTGGAACGCTGGCATAGTATTGTCATCATCACCTGTTTTCTGTACAAAAAACCAGGTAACCATAAGGATATTAATTAATAATAAGCCTAAAACAGAAATGGTTAATAATTTGATCTTACTCATTATAAAGCTGGTTGTTATCTGAAAGCCTTAGCGATGATACTAGTATATCTACTTTTGCGGTTTCATTACTCCTATTTATCTCAAGAAACAAAAAAAGATTAAAGCAGGTCACTATTAATGCACATGCAGCGAAAGACCATTTCCATACTACCGGAGCTTCATCGGCTTTTAGCTCCGCAATGTTATTCTTGATCTTTGACAGAAGAAGCAGGGGAGCGTCTACAGCTTTTATCTGTTTCAGTTGTGTTAATTGTTCATCTATGTTCATCATCCTATTTATTCTATTATACTACAAAAGATCTGTAATCCTTCGCATCACTCAATTTTTTTTTTGATATTCTGTTTAGCCCGCTGAAATAGGGATTCCACAGCCTTTTCACTTAATCCCATTATTTCTGCAACCTCTTTCTGCGAGCGATCTTCTATTTTTAGCAGTATGATTACCGTTTTTTGTTTTTCCGGCAAATGATAGATTACGTTAAGCAGGTTTTCAAGTTCTTCCTTCTGTTCCATCTGTATTCCCGGATGGCTTAAAGATAGGGCACTATTTATAGGCTCATTACTATTGGGGTAAAACAGAGAAACTATTGTGCCAAAACGCTTTTTTCTCCGCTTGGATTTTAAAAAATCAAGACATTGGTTAATGGTTATGCCGAATATCCAGTTCTTTTCCGATCCACCTAATGAGGAATATTGATGGCGCTTCTGGTAAATCTTAACAAATACCTCTTGAGTGATGTCTTTTGCGTCATCAGCATCAAAAGTATAGTTCAGGCTCAGGTTATATACAAGTCTCTTATACTTGTGGTAAAGTAAATCGAAATCTGCTTCGTTTTCCATTAGGTTTTTAGGTAGTTGATTGATGGTGTCATGTTATAAATGTCTACCTAAAGATACTTTGAGTACTTACTGACGGCTGCCTTTTTTCAAATATAGTGCTTATCCCAGCTTATAAGAAATATGTTTTGTTATTTAATGTTAACACGATTTTTCAGAAAGATTCGGCTGCAGGTAGCGCCCTGATTTTTATATTCAATCTGATCATAAGGCCGGATCCGGGTTTATCAAGGCAAGTAATCATTTTAAAGTAGGGTTTCACCTGTCCGGGGTTCCGGCACAATTTATCTATATTTTGAACCGATGCTATAGATATATATATGAAAAGAATGCGGTAAGGTGATTTAAAAGTTTCAAGTGGCCGTGGACAGCATTATACAAATGTCACCTTAACGTGCATGAAACAGACCTATAGACATCTGCTACAGTTTGGACTTTATGAGCCTCAGCGCTATGAGGTTATCGTTCTCTTCCCCATTTAAAGTATGATCAAGTAAATTGGAGGTTTCAAATGGATCACTGCTTATCCTAAAGAGATATTCCTTACCCTTATCCAGATGTATCAGTTTATAGTTTTTGTTACGTATTGCATAACCGTTATTTTCGGCACGTGCAGATCCGAAAATTTCGCTGTAAACAAATGATCTTTTCGCCCCTTTTTCACTATTGAATAATGGTTTAATGCTTTTACCGTCCTGATCATCAATTTTTTGTATTCCTGAAATGTCTGCAAGGGTTGCGAAGATATCGGTGGCCTGTACCATAGCTGTCTCGACTGTGTTCTTTCTGGTTATGCCCTGGCCGCTCACAATCAGTGGTGTGTTGATACCTCCTTGGAACAATGAACTTTTCGAAGTATTGGTCGTAAACGGTTTTTGGGCGATCCTGCCCGGGGTGCCGTTATCGCCCATAAAAACAAAGACCGTATTATCTTTCTGTTGTTTGCTCATTGATGCTATTAAGCGGCCAATTTCCTTGTCCATAGCTTCAATTGAACTTAAATAGTAAGCTTTTTGATCTGTTTCCGTATGTTGTCGATATCTGGAAAGTTCTTCATCTGTGATCAGTTTTTGCGGTGGGCGCTGAAATGGGCTGTGTGGAGCATTAAAGGCAAGCCATAAAAAAAAAGGTTGGGTCTGCCGTTTCATCCATTGGACTGACAGATCTACAAAATAGGTTGTCGTGTATGTTGATATCGTCTGCTGATACCCGCCACCGGTACATGTCCAATGATAGTAATCCTCTACAGCGCCGGGAAGGAATCCCGAGAAGTACTGTATACCAAAATTTTCGGGCTCGCTCAGTTCATTCTTGCCACTGAGATGCCATTTGCCGACTAAGGCGGTTGAATAGGTATTGAATGTTCTGCTGTTGATATACTTCTGGATGATGGTTTCGTTTTGGTTCAGGTTTGGAGGAGAATTGCCGGCAACGCTACCGACCCCTGTCCTAAAGCCATATCTACCTGTTAGCATTGCGGCCCTGGTAGGAGAGCACTCGGGGTTTACCCAATAGTTTGTAAAAGTGATACCGTTGGAAGACAGCGAATCTATTACCGGAGTTCTAGCCTTCATTCCATTTATTCCAGGGTATTTGCCAAAAACATCCCAACCCATGTCATCTGCAATAATGAATATGATATTTGGATGGACATTGCTCCTAAGCGGCTCAACTTGCGTTGTTCCTGTTTTTTCAAAGAGAATAAACAATAAAATGCATAGGGCTATAGTCCGTCCCAAAAAATATACTGGTTTCTTTGCGTGCTTCATTTGGTGTTCCCTGATATAGTTGTAGCCGCTGGGTTTTTCTGGCTTATTATATAATTTGCTTTATAATTTTTTTTGCTGTGCGCATCTAACCCCTTTCCAACCTCTCTCGCTATATATACGACATAAGAGTGGCAATCCTTCGGCCTGAAAATAAATATGACTGCCTTCGATATATAAGTTTAGATGGCACTTGTTTTTTCTTCGGGCTTTTCTTCACCGTTCTTATAAGCTGTAATGTGCTGACTGACTTATTTTACAAAAGTAAAATTGAGAAAATCATAGTTCATATTACCATTGGTGACTGTTCGTAAGGTAATGAGATGTTTTCCCTTTCGAATGGGTAATGTTGCTAGGCTATCTAGACGGTTCCAGTGATGCCATTGACGCCAGGGAGTGGTTTCCTTTTGGTGCCGTGTGGAGGGAATAATGAGCTCACCGCTAAAGGGCTTTCCGTCCAGCCACAGCTCAATACTTCCCTCACCGCTCGCAGTGTACATCATACCAATTGAATAGCTGCCAGTTTTAGCAACATCTACAGAGTAGTTTATCCACTCTCCAGGCTCAGTCCAACCTACATACAATTGATCCATTAGCGGCTCAATAATATTATAGGGGCTGTTATCGATATCCCTTGATTTGGTATAGGAAATATCCACGCTTTCATTAATTCTGAATTCATTTAAAAGAGTGCCGTTTACGGGGTTCAGCCTGCCGCTGCCACTGTTGATGCTGTCTGTATCATGAAAGCCAACTCCCTCGCCGCCCTGATCGTACCATTCACACTGAATCTTTCCGGGAATCTGTTGTACATGGTTGTTCCATGGTGTACCTTTATATGTTTTCATGTCCACAACATTTTCTATGGGGAATATTACCCGAAAGCCTACACTGTTACTGAAGTGGGTAGGTTTATTCCCATAATGTGCGGTGACCCTACAGGGCGTTTCGTTGGAATACCAGCTGCCGCCCAGGTGTGCACAAAAATCCGAATCGGTTTTTAGTGAATCGTTCAGGACCCATTCCCAGACATTGCCGCTCATATCGTAAATACCCAGTCCGTTTGCCCGCTTTTCTCCTATAGGATGTGATTGTGAACCGCTATTGGTTTTATACCAGCCTACTGCATTCAGGTCATCACTTCCCGAATACCTATAATGCTCGGGCCTGTCACCGCCCGATGCGGCATATATCCATTGGGTTTCTGTTAGTAATTTTGCTCCATACCATTTGGCGTATTCGACAGCGCCATAATAACTCACCGTCACCATCGGATAATTTTCTTTTCCTGCCTTAGCTTTCCAGTTATTATCCACAAAGGCAATCTGTAGATCTTTATCAGCAATATTAACAAGTTGCTTTTCTTTAAAGATTCCGGTTGAGGAAACCATTTTTTTATTTAAAAAGGCCGCATATTGCTGATTTGTGACTTCAAACTTGGTAATCTGAAAACAGTTTGCGCCTCCCACTTTTACTTTCTGCAGGTTTTGTGCATTTAAGGCAGTATCTGACAAAATCGATAATACAAAGCATATTGAAAAAGTTATTGTCCTCATTTTTATTTACTGTTGTTTAGTGATAAAAATCCAGCTTTGTTGATCAATTGCTGTCCTGATGCACTCAGCAAAAAATCAATTAATAATTGGGCTGTGCTGCCTGGGATACCTTTAGTGATGGCGTTTAGTTGGCGGTGAATAAAATAACTGCTGTTTTCAATCGTCTGATGTGTTGCTTCGATGCCGTTGAAAGCCAATGGTTTTAGATTACGCCCCTGTGCTTTATATTCGTTGAATACCTGTAGTGGGAAATAAGTTATAGCATTCCCGCTTTTGTTCAGCATCGCTAATGCAGCTTCATTGGTAGAAGGTATCAGCGATGGAATTTTGCTCCAACTATCTTCACCTTTAACACTATACTGTACGCCATCCTTTATGAATTTGGTATCTAGACGCATAAAATCAGCAAAGAGGTTAATAGGATCGAAGCCTTTATTTCTCCCAATTACCACAATAGCCATATTTTTGCCGCCTACTTCTTTCCAGTTTGTAATGGCACCAGTGTAAATGAGGACAATCTGGTCGAAGGTTAACGAGTTAACTGGGTTAGATTTCGCCACCGTTAGTACCAACCCATCTAAACCTATTGGGGTACCCTTTAAAGAACCTGATTTTTCCTTTTCATAATCTTTTATCGTTCTGGTGGTAATGGCAACGGCAGCATAACCTGTGATCACAGAATCAACTACCACTCCGGTTTGATCTACAATTGTTTTAAAATGCGCCTCCGGATATTTCGATGCAAATGCAGGTCTTGCCAGTTGCATAAGTGGTAAGGTGGTAACGGAAATGCCGATTATTGAGGTATCCTTTTTCGAAGGGTTTGTCTGTGCATTCAATGAAACCATAACCATCGACAAAAAGACTGTCAGTGCAAAATCATGGGTTATTGTTTTTTTTGCCTTGCTGCAAACGGCTTTAGAATATTTTAATATCGAGGTCATAATGCTACTTAATGATTTCAAATCTTGTTGACAAATAATCATTGGAACTTTTACCTACCTGAACCTCAAATTCTACCGGTTCTATCACGCGCTTCATTTTTTGACCAAAATATTGCAACTTTTCTCCAGAGATAGTAAATGATAACGTTTTTGTTTCGCCATTTTTTAAGTGAATGCGACTAAAGTCCTTCAATTCCTGTACTGCTCTTGTAACTATACTAACCATATCCCCGATGTATAACTGCACTACTTCATCACCATCCCTCTTACCGTAACTAGGATAATATTTTTTCAATGCTCTCCATCTCCTCATTTGAAAAAGAATAATTGTCCAAGCAGCGGATGGAATCCAATAATTGTTCAGGTTTGCTGACACCCAGTAATACCGAGGTAATACGCTTATCTCTTAATATCCATGCTAATGCCATTTGGGCGAGGTTCTGGCCACGTTCCGTTGCAATTGCATTTAATTTGCAAATTCTAACGAGTTTGTCATCAGAAATGGCATTTTCTTCTATCGCACCGTTGCCTCTATTGCTTGCGGCCCTTGACCCGGCAGGAATTCCATTTAAATATTTATTGGTCAATAGCCCTTGCGCAAGCGGGGAAAAAGCGATACATCCAACAGCATTTTGTTCCAGTACATCTAATAACCCATCTTCCACCCAACGGTCGAACATCGAGTATTTTGGCTGATGGATTAAACATGGCGTACCCAGTTCTTTCAGAATGCTGATTGCTTTCGCTGCCTCTTCGGGGTAATAACTTGATATACCAACATATAAAGCCTTACCTTGTCGGACCATTAAATCAAGTGTGCCCATTGTTTCTTCCAAAGGTGTATAAGGGTCGGGACGATGGTGATAAAAAATATCTACATAATCAAGCTGCATTCTTTTTAAACTCTGATCAAGGCTTGCTACTAAATATTTTTTAGAACCCCAATCGCCATAAGGCCCCGGCCACATACCCCAGCCTGCTTTGGTGGTAATAATTAACTCATCACGATATGGAACAAAGTCAGCTTTGAAAAGCTTTCCGAAATTCTCTTCTGCCGATCCGGCAGGAGGGCCATAATTATTGGCAAGATCAAAATGTGTGATGCCATTGTCAAAGGCAGTGCGCAGAATATTCCGGGCATTTTCTAAACTATCGATCAATCCGAAATTATGCCACAACCCAAGGGAAAGGGCTGGTAATAATAATCCGCTGTTACCACAGCGACGGTATTCCATTGATTGATACCGGTTTTCATTTGGCAGGTATTGCATAGGTTTAAGGTTATAAAAATATTCTTTAAGAAATTTAGTTCTTTTGAGTTTCAGCTAGGGCTTTTACCATTATTTCCAGATCGGTAGTTCCTCTGAAACCGCTAAAACCAACGTATAATCTTGCGCCGTTTTTCATCGATAATGGCTGTCCACCTTCCCAACCGATCAGATCAGGAGCCTCAATGCCGTTCGCATTTTCGCTGATTACTTTATTAAATACCATTTTTTCATATTCGCCAGTTTTTATACCCGTAAGCCATACCTGGCTAGCTTTTATCCACGCTACTTTAAAAGACTGTCTTATCCTTGATTTGTCCGATCCGAAGGTTTTACCATGTATAAAACCATCTTCATCGATAACGCAGACGGCCAAATTTCCGTTGGAAATACATTGATCATCCGGGTTTGCCATGTATACAGGGATCAGGTTTTCGATTGCCTCAAATAATTTACTGATAGTCGTTGTTAATTCTTTATTTTCCATTATTTCGGGATTATATTTTTGGCTGCTACGTTTACAAAACTTAAATTATTGTGATGCAGATTTAGTGCACAGAAGAGGAATTCCGTTTTCTCTATTTCAGTTGGTCTGTTTATGCGCTGCATGAGGAATTAAAAAAGATAAATACAATTTTATTTTTGTTCATAACGACGTTTTTTGTTCTGAAAGAAAATCTTTTTTCAGCGATAAAATTATAAAAATAGCGTAGTGGTAACTATAATCAGACTATATTTATCTACTACAACGTTGTCGGTGAATTGTAGAAAACCATATAATTATTTTTTCACCTTTGTGGAACTTTCGTCGCTTAAAAGGTAATCAATCAATATATAATATGAATCTAAAGGAAATTGCCAGTCAACTGAACCTATCATTTTCCACAGTATCAAAAGCATTGCGTGACAGTCATGAAATTAGTGACGCCACGAAAAAAATGGTATTAGCGAAAGCGAAAGAACTTAACTTTGAAGTCAATCCCTTTGCGAGCAGCTTACGAAAACAAAAGAGTAAAACGATAGCTGTTGTAATTCCCGAAGTCGTCAATGATTTTTTTGGACCTGTTATAAATGGTATTGAATCAATTGCGCAGGAAAAAGGTTATCACGTGCTGATATATCTTACCCATGAGGATGTAAAAAAGGAAATTGCCGTTACAAAACTTTTACAGAACGGAAGGGTTGATGGAATACTGATATCCATATCTGAACAGACCTCAGACATTATGCACCTGGAGGAATTGAAAGCAAAGGAAATACCACTTGTTTTTTTTGATCGGGTAGTGGAACGCATCAACGTGCCAAAGGTTACTACCGATGATTACAATAGCGGGGCTAAAGCTACAGAACATTTGATTGAGAATGGGTGTAGGCGGATTGGTTTTTTATTCATTTCACAAAGTCTTTCGATAAGCAATCAAAGAATGACCGGGTACTTTGAAGCATTAAAGAAAAGTAATTTGCCAATAGACAATAGCCTGATTGTAAACTGCCCTGGAGATGACGAGAAAAATAAAAAACTGATACGTGAATTGTTAACAAGAAAAGAAAGGCCAGACGGCATATTTGCTTCTTTAGAAAAACTGGCCATTGATACTTATGAAATATGCGAAGAGTTGGAATTAAATATACCCAGGGATGTTAAGGTAATCTGTTTTTCAAACTTAAAAACTGCTGGTTTACTAAATCCTTCAATGAGTACGATCACACAGCCCGCTTTTGAAATTGGCATGGAAGCCGCTGCAATATTATTTAAAATAATAGAGAAAAAAGGGCATCAATTTATTTCAGAGAGAACTGTAATCAATTCAAAATTGATCGTTAGAAATTCCACAAAATAATTACCAGTAATAGCCCGGCTAAATTAAAAATTACTTTTTAACAGATTAGACCAAAAATAAGAAAGTATTTTTTTATAACTGATGTAATGAGTGCTTATAGCTCAGTGGATGTGGCAGGTCGACCCTAAGATCAAGAATGTCAGGAATAAGGATAAGGAAAACAATAAGCCTTCTGAACCTGATCTAACACTTTTTAATTAGGCTATAATTTTTATAGAACAACGTTTTTTTTGCGGACACGCGACCAAAATACCGGATGGCCCACGGAGGCTTTTTCAGGACTAAATTCTTTTTATGTTCACAAATAAAAGCGTTTAACGATGTATGCGAAATTGATATGAGGTTTTATTCCGGAGAAGGGATATCACTGCTTAACAAAACTGGATAGAACGACCGGGAAGAATTAGATTTTAGGTATTTGAGTTTGTATAAAAAATCGTCAGATAAATCTTTATTGAACAGTTTCAGTAAAAAAGCCTCAACAATACCCACATCCGAAATCGCCATAGAATCGAAAAGCAGCATTCTTTGGATCTCTGTATTGGTATGTAAAATATAGATATATTTTCCAACAATGTTTATACTGACTACGTCATCGGTGTATGTAGATTTTTGTATTTCTATATCTTGAGCATATTCTTCTCCGAAATGATTGATGTTTTTAGAAATTTTATTGGCATCTTGAGTATAGCTTAGGAAGCTATCCCTGTCGTCGGCATCTACGTATAGTACAATAGGGTTCTGGTCCATAAAAAGTTTGTTTCTTAAACCTAATAAACCGCTGGATTAAAAACAAATAGTTTTCATCTTTTAGAGGCAATTACTATTGATCCACAAACTTCACCACGACAATGGATGAGACTACTTGACTCTGCTTAGCTTATTCAGTATTGACAAGGTATCAAAAATCTGATCCGGAAATGTGGGAAGCAGGATATACCCTACAACAGTTAATAATCAATTGAGCATCATACTGAAAATGCTGAAAGAGTAGTTATCCTGACCCGCCGGATAATGATCACAGGCGCTTAACGTAAATTTAATCTACAGATAACGATCTTGACTAGTACGTTTTCCTGTTTCATTTGACTTAGATATAGATGATGGAAAACAAAACAAAAGAACTACCTGCTGTAAGTAATGTTACAGCTGTTGCTTTTTATGCACATCAACCAGAGCGTTTAATGGTTCAGGAAATGTTTTCAATCTACCCAAGATGGCAGTTTCATCCGGTTTTAGCAAAAAGAGTTTCTTCGGAAATTTCTGATCCAAAGCTTTCTTTAGCTTCAAATAATAATTTCAGCAAATAGATATCATAAAAAAACCATGAAAAAATTATTTCTTTCCCTAGCCGTATCGGCTTGCTTATTTACCGCGTGTAAAAAAGAGCAAGTATCACCTGTCGAAAACCTATCCTTTAAGGCCAAAATTGCCACAACGGACTTTGCATTATTACAAGCACCGCCAGCTTTGAGCATGTGGATGTCCGGCTTATCAAATACCACTCCGGTATCAAGGTTGTCTATTCCCGGAACCCACGATTCCGGTGCAATGTTTGAACCTGTAGTTAATACTGCAAAATGCCAAAATATCACTATTGGAGCGCAATTAGACTTGGGCGTCCGCTATCTGGATATCCGTTGCAGACATATCGATAATGCTTTCGCTATACATCACGGTGCCATTTATCAAAATCTTAATTTTCAGAATGTAGTCAATGCTTGTCTTGATTTTTTAAATGCAAATCCCTCCGAAACAATATTAATGTGTGTGAAAGAGGAGCATACGCCATCTAACAATAACCGTTCTTTCGAAGAAACCTTTAACTCCTACACACAACAAGACCCAAATAAATGGGATCTCTCAGAAGGGCTGCCAAGCCTAGGTGCACTAAGGGGTAAAATTAAGTTGATAAGAAGATTTGCCGCAACTGGCGTAAAAGGGATTAACGCCACTGCATGGAGTGATAACACCACTTTCGATATCAACAGTAGTTTTAGTGGGATTAGGGTTCAGGATGTTTATAAGGTCAACGATCTGGCTAGCAAATGGACAACAGTTGAAGGATAGCTGAACGCTGCGAAAGCAGACAGCTCCAACAAACTCTACATAAACTATGCAAGCGTTTATCAGCCCGGTATCTTTACTATCCCGAATATTACCGTGGTATCCAATTATATAAATCCAAAGCTAAGCGGATATTTTACAAATAATCCTTCGGGCAGATACGGTGTTATCCCAATGGATTTTGTAGACCAGTCTAAAGCGCAATCAATAGTCAATAAAAATTTCTAATCTTAACTCACTCATCTATTTGCTGAAAAGGGTGTTCCAAAGTTTGGACTCCCTTTTTTTGTTGATCGGTCATGAAACAGCGAAATTTACCAGAGCCATTCATAAAGATACCCTTATAGGCGTCTTTTCCGGCCTCAATAAGGAATGAGCCGGTAAAGGCACCGGCTACATAGATAATTATTTGGGTGGGAATAGTTCATTCTATAGCTGCAATCCTCTCAAGATTTCGTTCACGAGATTTTACGGTAATGGCTAATTTATCCAGCTCATATGGAAAAGGTTCTAACAATGCTTTTGGATAGTGGAGCGGAAGTTCAAGCGCGATTTTCTTTCATCTTTTATTGAACTTTTGTAAATCCTTGTTGATTAAGATAGATGATTTTTTCTAAATACCAGTATCTAAGACCCATTTCAATTCTTAATTTACGCTGTCATTCAGTGCTATAGGATGGTTTACTTTTGTTTTATTTTTTTTTATTCAATATTGACAGTTTTCCGGTCGCTTTTAAACAAATTTAGATATCAGAGGTGATTTAATCAATTTAGTTTTTTTAAGTATCACCTGCTCATCAATAATGTGGATCAGTATTTTACATTCACAGGCAATACGCCATGCTGTAATCGTAAAATGAACCATTTTTCATGATGCTGGAAGGGCTTTGCAAAATAGCTATGTGAGGATTATTGTAGTAAACAGTGTAAAGATTCTGGTGGATGCAAGAAATGTAAATAAACAGCAAAGCCGGGGATTCTTCCCTTTTTTGCTGTTTATGATTGAGTGTATTCGGTAATTATATAATATCTGTCACTTTGATAATCGATAGTTGCACATGGAACTAAGTATCTTTTTTTAGCTTTAATGCATTAGTGCTGTAACAAATAAAATAGCTTACCTTGTTAAACTTAAAAGACTTAATCTGTAGAGAGGAACCACTCAAGTTTGCTGATAGCCTGAGATAGGAACGGTTCACAATCACTATCTGTCAGCGGACGTGAAATATTCACGCAGCCAGCTGAAGTTTCATTCATTTTTTCTTTGAGAATTATAATTGTCAGATCGGCAAATGAAAGTGGGTTAAGCTGTATTAACCGGCCAAGGCTATCCTTGAGATAAAACGGGGACAGATTACGGTTCTGTTCATCAACAGGAATCCTGGAACGATCCATAATGTCACGGTATAACCTGCCGCCGTCGGTATTTAAATCAGACTGCGCGATTGCCTCAACCCGTGAAAGAATATCTTCTCTTACGAACAGCTCATCACCGTAGTCGATAACATAACTGAGGGAGTTGACGCAATCATTTCCATCAATAGCTGTTAGAACAAGATCTGTTGACCGTACAAGGGTATTGAGCTTGGAAAGAACCATCAATGCTGTTCCATTACCATCAAATCTCGATGACCGCGCATCTGTACAATATTGGCGCAGCTTCAGGGAATGGGTTGACCGGAGATCTTTTGACCAGTTATGTACAATAAGCTGCAAAAACCGGTAATAATCCATATTGTTCCAGTCTGGAAATACATCATTCAGTGGTATATTCCGTTTTGAGAGCTCATCTGATATTGTTTTTTTCCATGAAGGATCAATAACTGTGTGTACACTACTGGAGGTTACCGTCCTGGTGATGATTAAACAGTCATTGTTCCCATCGTGTCCACAGGACCATGACTTGGTTTTATTGGTATAAGTTTCAATCCTCCGCTCCCTGGTATAGGGGATATTGAAACTGAACCGCAGGTTGAGTTTACTATCCAACACCGCGTTTTTAAAAATGATCTCGTTATTCTTTTGCTGGATCACCCCACCTTTCTTGAAGGCTGGATCGGGCTGATCAGCCGTTGGATACTGGTTGACAAATCGGTATTCCTTTTGACCTACAAAATTCATCTGGGATACTGTTTTCACATTTTCTACAATCCCAAGTTCCGTCATCAGGTTTAACAATGGAAGATCGTTTCGGTTGTCCATGAATTGGCTGACTGAAGTATCGTGCTGTTCAACTACCATTGGGCTCAGATCGGGTGAATCAGGTGATAATCTATATTTGGGTGCAAGTTGATCCTGGATTTTCATGTCCGAAGTTTCCAGGGACTTCAGATAAGTGTAAATATCTGTCAGCAGGGCATATCCCGATGATAAGTATGACTGTGATTTTTTAAGGACAACCTCCATACCAGCAGCGTCGTTAATTGCTTTTTTTGACGTATTTGCGGATTTAAGTAGATCCCGGCACAAGTCTTCAGCTTTGGCCCTGGATAATCCGGCTGCAATAAGCCAGTCAACAGTCACATTGCTTGCCGCAAAGAATTCTATTGGATGTAGTACCGGTATATTATTAGTTCCGTTGTTCATCACAGGGTCAAATCCGGCAAGCGCAGATATTAGACCTATAGTATCATAAAGACAGATATTGAACCGAAAAGCATTATTGAAATAAATCTGTTTCTTTAGTTCGGTACCGTCAAAATCGCCATTTATAAAGCCTGTGAAATCGGTATTGTCCAATCTGCGGGCAATGCCTCTGATTTCCTGGAGGTTCCTATAGATATCTGATTGGTTATCATCCCTCACTGCGTCCTTCAGACGGGCGTTCAATTCGCTGAAATCATCGGCAATCGATTGCTTGGTGCCGGCCCTATTGGTCTGATAGATCAATTTATCCATCGCTTTTATATCTGCAAATTTTTCTACCAGAAGGTCTTCAATCCGCTCAATTTTCTCGATAATATGATTTAGCTGATTGATAATCTCTATCTGGTTTTTGTGCAGAATATCGATCTTTTCGGTTATGATATCCAACTGTCGCTGAATCTGTTTGAGCATTTTGAACAGTGCTTCCTGAAAGCCGTTGTTGTTATCCTTCGAAAGTAAGGTAGCAGCTATACTGATACCTACAGCTGCGATTCCGATCGGCCCCATAGATGCACCCATTGCCAATTGAAAACCTACGCTCATGAGGGTGTTGAGGACTTCAGCAGTCTTTCTGTCCTTAAGCTGTCCAAGGATTACTGTGCCTACAAAGTTTTGTACACTCTGGAAAAGTGCCGCCTTATCACGCTGGAGCGCCAGTTCTGCCATGTCTTTTTTTTGTTGGGCCTCAAGGACCTTAACTAAAGATTTCTCCTGGATGCCTCCGATCTGCAAGATGTATCCGTCAAGGAATTTCTCCAGCTCTTTGCGGTCTGTAAAAATAGCTCCATCGCCAACATTTGATTTAAACCAGCTTAACAGGTTTGCCAGATCCTGGTCACGGGCGCCTCTGCTAAGTGAACTTGCAGCATTCGGACTCGAGGATACCTGCAATGAAAAATCAGGAATGTTTTCAAACCTGAAAGTGGTTTCCTTTAAATAGCGGTCATAGACAGTGGTATTAAGTGACTGTGAGCCTACAGAAACACTTTCTTTCACCCTGAATTCAAACTCGCGCCAGCTTCTCCGAAGAGCTACAGCTCCGCCGAAAATAGCGCTGGAGATTTTTATCCATCTTGGGATCTCCAATATCACTTTATAGGCCGGTCGGGCAAGATTTAAAACTTTAATACTGGTTCCAACAACTGCTCCGGTTGCACCATATGCGAAAGCAGATGCATCGAACATCATCTCGCCGGACATCATTAATTCCTTTAAGTAACGCTCTCTTTCTTTCTTTGTGATCTTGGTGCCTGGAGCTGCGGGCTTGGCGTCTGCAATCCTTTTAATCTGCTTTGAGACAGATGCACTTTTGAAACTGGGGTCTGCGGTTACACAGAGCAGTTTTAACATGGCATTGTACTGCCGTTCAGCTTCCTGTTGGGAGACACTGTCTATTGTTGAGCTGTTCAGTGTCTGACGGAGGAAATTTTCATAGTCTCTACGGATATCATCAGCTAGATCCGGGGAGATCTCCTCTGAAGATATTCCGTTGGCACTGAAAAGTTGCGACGGATTAATGCCAATGACCATTGAAAGGACGGCAATATTCCGAATAAAAGCCTTACGGCTGATGTTGGAAGGTATCATAATAAGAGTCGTTAAGAAGTGTCTGGTTACTGATCTAAATTACACAATATTTAATCGCAAACAAATTATATCAACGGTTTAAAACCGATGGAACCTACGCAAAATAATCTAACCTGTAGAGGGACCAAAAGTATACCGGCCATCCCATTTGGCAGAAGTACAGGATTTTCATAATGCTTTTTTCAATGTTGCTGTTTTCTGGTGATCATATGCTTCTTGAATGGTGTGGTTTTTTGCATGGAGGATCTAAAATCTGCTTTCGGAAGATTTGTTACTTTAAGGTTGGCGGTTTTAATCATGTAGGCAGATTTTTCGTGTTTTTTTCTTCTAAAACAGGCTATTGTTCAAACGTTTTGGGGCTATTGGGGTGGTTGGGCTGGTGTTGGGAGGGTCTTGTTGTGCCAGTAAAGGGCGATGTTTAGTTGTTATTTTTGCTAGTAAATGAGGGGTTGTTTGCAGATCGTTTTTGGTTGTTTTTGATTGGTTTTTATGAAGGGGTTTGGGATGTTTTTGGCTGTCCCCTGCGGGCTGGGCCATTTGCTGTATCTTCTGCTCTGGAACGATGCCGCGTCTGTCCCTGACAGGGGAGGAGTATTGCTGTTGGCCAGAGGGTTCTTGCATTTGCTCATAAAAAAGGGATAATCAACTTCATGATTACCCCCATCTAAATTAACGCTCTCTGGCTTTCGCCGGATGTAGGGCTCTCACCCCCTACACCGCAATTATATATAAAAATTTAATAATCTGTTAACCCTGGATATAAATTAATTATTTGAGGATATTTCCCTCTTTAGTTAAAGGATCGGTAAGAGATTCAATTTCCTGATCTTGTATGCATGCTGTTGTGCTGTAAGCAAACTGACTGATGTATTCTCCAGATGCGGCCAATGTTTTATTATAGAATAATTAGAGCCGGTATCGCAGCGCGATATTTTTTCCTATTGCTTTGATCAGCCCGTGGTTATCGCGGACTGTCCGCTCAAGGTAATCCCATTCTTTGTTTGCCTGAGTTTATGAGGTTCAGTCTGATAGTTAGAAATACCTTTGCCGGAAGAGAGATCCAGGCTAAGTTTGATCTGGCAAAAAAAAAACTGGCTCCCGGACAGCCTGCACCTGAGTTTAAGCTTAAAGATACAGCGGGCAAAGAAGTTTCGCTTTCCTCACTTCGGGGAAAAAATGTATTTGTATGCTTTTATATGCCTGATTTCATGAACTATGATGCTTTTACTTTCAACCTTGGACGCATTAACAGGGCCTTGAAGGATAAAAACACGGTGATGGTGACTGTTTATTACAGCTATTCAGACAGGCCGGCTTCATATTGGATGGAAACGATAAAAAAATCTAACTTCAACTGGATGAACCTGAACGATATTGGTGGGGTTAATGAGGCCGGAAGTTTGAGCCCAACAGCTAAGGCTTATGGCTTGACTTTTTATACATTGCCTAATGCACTCCTTATTGGTGAAGACGGTAATATCCTGGCGAGCCAGCTTAAATTAAATGATACAGGTCTTGGTCAGGAACTGGCACAACTAATCAAATAAAGATGAGAAAATTAGCAATATTGATTTAAGTGATTACCGTCATGACTATCGGTAGCATTAGCGCACAAGGTATAGCAAGGGAATATCTGGATGTGGGTGACACCATCAATGTCTATCCCAAGGTCAAATGGATTAAAGGAAATCCAACGGCCAAATTCGACCCAAATAAAGTGTATATTATTGATCTATGGGCCACATGGTGCAAACCATGTATTGCTGCGATGCCTCATTTTAATGCGATGGTATCGAAGTTTAAAAATCAAGGAGTAGTGTTTTTAGCACAGGATGTGATGGAAGATGACAGGCAAAAAGTAGTATATTTCTTAAAAGCGAACGACAAAATGATGGAGTTTGATGTTGCTTTTGGCGGCGGAAAGGGGAGTGATTTTGAGCGGGAATGGATCAAACCGGCAGGGGTGAGCGCAATACCCCAGACCTTTATCATAAAAGGAAACAAACTCCTTTGGCAGACATCTCCAGATATGATTAACGAAAGAGTAATTCAAATGCTGATTAAGGGTGATTTCAGTATTGAAAAAGCCAAAAAAACAATAACACATTAAAATACCACCTGATTTTAGCTTTGCTACTGGCAGCTGTTCTGGTTGCCGTGCCGGTAGCATTCTTTGATTTGATTGGTAAAACCAAACCATAATAAACTTTTAAACTATAGTCTCCCTGCTCCTTTCGTAGATTTCATTAAAGGCGGTTCTATACCCAATTAAGGGAAGAGGGCAGACAGCGAACTTTATTTAGGCGTGAATCAATCAAGGATTTATTCTGCATCCTTTTTGTGAAATTTGCGCTTATTTTTTTGCTCTATTAAGATTTCCCCTACACAGGCCCTACCTTATTGGGAAGTCAAAGGCAGAGTAAATCTAAATGTGCTTCCCTTACCTGATTTGCTCTCCACCCAAATCCTGCCGCCATGGCGTTGCACGATTTCTTTACAAATGAATAATCCGAGTCCAAGACCAGTCGCATTGCTTTCTTCCACCCGATAGAACCGTGAAAATATGTTTTCCAATTTATCTTTAGGAATTCCCAGCCCCTTGTCCCGGATACTTACAATTACCTGTTTATGGTCTGTTTCAAGAAAAATTTCCACAACATTTGATGATGGGGAATATCTGACAGCATTAGTTAACAAATTTATAAGCACTTGTTCGATTCTTTGCGCATCAACTTCTACATCACACGCCTCAATATCAGTTTTGAATTTAAATTCATGGTTTGGATTGGCGTACATCATTAATTCAATGCTGTCATCAATAATGCCTTTAATGTCAGTTGCCTTGACTGCTAAGGGAAGCTTTCCGGCTTGGATCTTGGTGATGTCTAATAAATCATCGATCAATGTGGTTAGCTTTTTTACTTGTTGTGTAGCCTTGTTGATAATATGTCTTGATTTTTGTCCTTCACTTGTTTTTTCAAGTATATTTAAATACCCGTTCAAACTGGTTAGTGGCGTTTTCAGTTCATGGCTTGCCAACCCTATAAATTCATTTTGTCTGTCGCTAAGGGTTTTTACCTGTTCATACAGAAGTGCTTTTTCCTGCTGTAAGGATATTTGCTCACTGATATTGCGCGCAATTTTTGAAGCCCCTATGATCTTGCCATCTTCAGCAATAACTGGTGAAACTGTTACAGAAATAGGTATCAGTGTGCCAGATTTAGTTAGTCTTTCTGTTTCAAAATGCTTAACTTTTCTACCCGCCCTGATCTGCGAAATGATAAATGTTTCTTCCTCAAGCCTATCTGTTGGGATGATTAATGAGATATGTTTCCCGATCGCTTCCTTTTCATGGTAACCGAACATTTTCTCGGCGGCAGGGTTCCAACTCATAATCATGCCATCAAGCGTTTTACTAACAATGGCATCTTCGGAATTAGCCACAATTGCAGCAAGGATGGCATTTCTATCGTTTATCGAAGTTTCTATCATAGGGTTGATCATCCAAAGTTAACAAATATTCGAAAAAGTTGTAGGAGTGATTGTAACTTACCTCACCGATTTGTAAATGGGCCTTGTAATCGAAAGACAAATAAAAATGGCGCTAAAAGCGGCTAGAACCAAAAGATCTGTAATAATTGACTCAAATCTTTATTGTTGATCAGGTTAAGGGTAATGAAAAATTAGCCGTGGGTAGTAAACAATAACATATTAAGGATATCTTGATATAGGTAATTATAAATATGAAAGGTCTGAAAGAAGTGAGACGCATAATCTGATATTTTCAATAATATGCAAAAGAATGCAGGAGGTGCAAAATATATCGTTTCAGTCAGGTTTATCGGGGCCTTTCCTGATGGGTAAGAGGGTGTAAAGATCTTGATGGTACGCTTGTGGAAGCGGAGGTTACCAGTTACTGGTTGAGAGATTGTACCAGGGTATTGTAGGTAAATATTTGGGAGGATGCAGAGTATGCCTTCAAAACAAAAACGATGACTATTCTGAGGGCGATTTACAGCCTCTGATAGGTATGGTACTGCCTGAAAAACAAATGGATGATCAATATGGATGGATAAGGAAACACAATAGGTATACAAGTACATTTACTTCTCTCCTGAAAAAGGTAGGTGGGTCCATGCAGTTAAAAATTGAATGCGATGATGAGTTTCATCATGCTATGTCATCCAGCGTAACGCTGAGCGGTGGAAAACCATATACTTGGTGCTAATAGAAGATAGCTGTTGAGTTCAACTTTTTATGTTAGCCTATTGGTTGCTCGCTGCGCCCTGACCTGGAATGCATCCAAAACCCAAAAAGTGCAGAAGATAGTAACAGCAAATGCAGGTGATCATCAAGGGCACAGTTGATAGCGGAGTAATTACCGAACGTTCCAGGGTAAGTAGTCCCAAATATGGGATCCCTTATGACGCAAGGGGTGCCTGTGGATCCTGAAGGCAGACAAAAATTGGATACATTACAACATGGAATATCGTAATTAAAATCCTGGCTGAACAGTATCTGGAATTGGTATAGTTCGCCGTTACTGTTGCGTCTGCATCCTGTTTGAGCAGAACACGTGATCCATAACAGATTGAGCATCACAAGAAGGGAAATACTTTTGTACATGCTCATTAAACAGGTGAACGTGCTGTTTAGTATTGTTCATTTTATTCAAGTATTTGTTTTTCAATTATTTAGATGGATGTTCTCTATGCTGGTCGAAAAAAAAATCTAACGTTATATTCCGGTAAAAAGACCCCCAATCGGTTACAAGGCTAAAAATGGATAGGTTTATTGCATAAAAGTAGCCCAATCTACAGACTGTTTCTTGCAAGGGTGGGCATTTCGCAAAAATGGCCAGCCGTTCCGCATTTAAACTGTCACCCCATTTCGCTTTAAATCTCACCGAAATACATATTCAATCAACAGCAGTAAATGATGGAGCTTAAAAATATCACTTTTTCTGATTTGAGTTCCCGCAGTCTGCCGTTACAATTGACCAGGGCATCGGCAGGTATATCTCCAAAATTAAAAATACCATTCTTGCGGTCAGGGCCAAGCATGGCGCAAGAAGGAATTCCCTTCCCTGAAAAGAAGAGCTTGAATTCTCCAACATACTGGGGAAGTCTGAACCAGCTGAAATCAAAACTTATCTCTACAGTCATCTGTTCCATCGGGCTGATATATTTGGGTTTTTTATAGTCAAAACATTGTTGGATAAAGACTTGTTTTAAAACTGTAACTAAAATTTTATTTCTGCCATGGTACAATGGGGACTACCCGCCATCATATAGAAACCAGCCCTTAAAACTGCGGGAAAAAGCAGTGGAAATTGCCAATGCACTCTTAAAGGAAGGGTTAGAAGAAGGTACCGCAATAGCAACTGGAATTAAGCTGGCCCGGAATATTTTGAAACTGATAGAAGCGGGAGCGCTAAAGACCAGCAGGATGCACACTAATCTCTCTGCCGGTGCCGCTCTCAGAGGAACTATGTTTAAAATCTTATTTTATGACAAATATTATCCATAAAAGCGATTTTGGGGGTAATGATAAACCTTTAAATACGTCTTTGACTTTTAATAGCACCGCGGGCAGGCTACTGGACCTGAATGAAATCGAAAGTGACGGCCCTGAACCACAGGAATTTGGGCAGAGTTGGGGAACCGTAGATGTGGATAGCACATCTGAGCTTGAATATTGGTCCCGTGAGTTTCAGGTCAGTGAGGATGAGCTGAGGTCGGCAATAATATTCCGCGGAAATTCCATTGCAGAAATCAAAAAATATTTATCCGAATAAATATGGCAGAATTACCCGATTTAACTGTCTTTGCAAAGATCCTTGAACGCAGGTTTAAAGGACAGGTACTGGAAACCCTCGAAGTAAGCGTTGCAAAAAAACTTAATACAACTGGCGCAGAACTGAAAAAGGCGCTCGAAGGAAGGGAACTCATAAAAGTTGAACGGTCTGGCAAGACCCTTCAGCTTTTCTTTTCGGGCGCTCAGGTGCTTGGGCTTCACCTGATGCTGAGGGGTGAGCTGGTGCTGATTGATCAGGATGAACCCCCCAGGTTTCAGATCCTGGCGTTCCATTTTGAAGGTGGTGATGCTTTTGCGCTTATTGATCTTCAAAAGCAGGCCACACCGACACTGAATCCCAAGCCTGTAGGTGTGCCTGACGCATTGGAAATGGAGGAGGGGCATTTTCTGGAGATTCTTTCAAAAAAAAGAACTGTAATCAAAACGCTGTTGATGGACCAGCATCTTCTGCGGGGCATCGGCAATTCTTACGGGGATGAAATACTATACCATGCGGGGATTTCGCCATTTTCCATCGCAAAAGCGATTCCTGAAAAATCAGCCAAAAAACTATTTGCCAGTATTGGTAAAGTCCTGAACAAAGCAATCGAACAGCTTGCAGATGAGAATGGCGATGAGTTAAAGGGCGAACTGCGGGATTTTATGAAAGTGCACAGCAGCTCGTTAGGGAAAACTGCTAAGGGAGAAAACATCTTATCGGAAAAAATAGGTGGGCGCAAGAGTTATTACACCAAGGGGCAGAAGCTTTTTGTTTGAAGGTCGCAGCCCTGCCATTAATTTTTGCATCCTCCTTTGGTAACATCTATCTGGATGAAAGCCAGTCTCTCGCTTCCTTGGCGTCAGTAAAGAATGATATTTCGGCTTTTTTCTGGTCGTTCTCAACACTCTTTACCGCCGATAACTGGCTGAAGGCGCTTGGTGAGAATATCCAGGCAAAATATCGGAGCCCTGCAAGTTCCATCTGTGGCAGCCAGGTTTCCGCCGCCCAGTCAGAAGCTTCTGACCAGGTGCCCAGTACTTTTCTGTTGTCATTGAATACTTTGGTGCATAAGTTCCTGCCAAGATACTCAATCATTAGTTTTCCACCGTGTTTCACCGAATGCATATCCTGATGGCCCACCCAGTCCACCAACATCGTATCACTGCCCTTTGAACATGAAATGGTAATAAATTTATCGCGGTAATAACTTTCGGTACGCTCCTGAGGGGCAACGGGCTCGAAGGGCTGCAAGGGCAGTTTGAAGAAAAAAGTAGAGCCCTTTCCCGGCATGCTCTCTATCCAGAAACTTCCACCATGTCTCTTGATGATATCTGCGGAAATGAAAAGTCCCATGCCAAGACCGTCAAACCTAGTAGCGGAATTATCCGCACGGTAGTACCGGTCAAAAAGCCTGTTCAGATGTTCCCTTTCGATGCCGATCCCAAAATCTCTTACAGACACGATAATATTCTCCTGTTGGGCTTCAACTGAAACAATGATGCGGTCTTCTCCTGGTGAGTATTTGATGGCATTTGAAATGAAATTCTGTAGCACCTGCTCGATGCGGAACTGGTCACCATAAAAACTGATCTCCGATTTTTCTTCAAGTATGATCCGGTGCTGTGAACTGAGCTGCTGCATTCCGGCAATTGTCTCCTTGACCATTTTCGTAAAATCAAAGGTATCTTTTGCCAGCGTCATTTTACCGGCATTGATCTTACTTACGTCCATCAGGTCAGCTATGAGCTTTTCGAGCCTGTGGAGCTGCCCCGATGATCGCTCAAGGAAGGAGATAGCGTTCGGATCTTTCACCATGCGCATTAAAAGCTGATTGTATCCCTTTATTGTGGTGAGCGGTGTTTTTAGTTCATGGCTGGCGACGGAAATGAATTCATCTTTGATGGATTCGTTTTTTTTCTGCCCGTCGATATTGCTATTGATGCCCATCCAGAAATCACCGTTTTCCCCACTTTTGATCTTTACAGCCTTGGCAAGGTGCCACCGATAATTTCCGTCGGCAAAAAGGAGCCTGAATTCTGTTGTATATTCCTCTCCCGTGGCGATGGAATTCTGCCAGCGTTCAAGACAGATACCCAGGTCGTCAGGATGGACAAACGCGGTCCAGCTGCGTTCCAGAATTGCTTCCCTGGTTAAACCAAAATCCCGGCAGATGGCCTGGTTTACTTCCGTGATTTTTCCTGCACCATCAGCAGCCCATGCCTGCTGGGGGATTGAATCAATGGAAATGGTCAGCCCGGAGCCAGAGGTTCCCTGGGCATGTCCATCATTTGGCATATCTGTTCTCGCCTGATTGGTATCTGCGTTTTCCATCTCACAAAGCTACAAATTACCCGCGATTTAATAATTACAATATTCTATTCTTAATGGTTAACAATTGCTGTCTATACAGGCGGCAGCCAAGGGAATCTATCTTTAGCCCCACAATGCGGATCAGGGATTTGATGGCACCGGTAAGCGATCTTCCTTGCCGGAGAGTTTCTTGAGGATAATGGTGATATCCTGGCCAGGTTTGGTGCCGTTGTTGATAAAAGTGAAGATTAATTTTGATGCTTTTTATCAGGTCCACCCCGTCTGGTGCCTGGCCGGTAATCCACCTTGTTCTGTTTTTTTTAATAAACTTAAGGGGGATTTTATTGTTAAGTATTAATATGGAAAACCTTAATCGCTCTGTCAGTATTTTATTGTTTTTAACTTTTGGAATCGCGGGGATTTATTTTGCATCACCGTTCCTGATCCCTATAGTACTGGCGGCGGTTCTTTCTATGGTATTCATCAGGCTGTGCAACTTTCTTGAAAGAAAAGGAGTGACCAGGGCTTATGCGAGTCTTTTGTGTATTTTGCTGTTCATGCTTTCAGTGGGTTTGATCATTGGACTGTTATCTATCCAGCTGGGCAGTTTAGCGGAGAACCTGGATGGGATGGAAAAGCGCCTCCTAGCAATGTTTGAGTCCCTGAAACAATGGGTCAATGAAACCGTTGGCATAAAAAACGATACCCAGCAAAAGGTAATCGAGGAGGGGACCAAGGGCAGTTCAAGCGGACTGGTATTTTCTTTTGCCTCTGGGGTGATGGGCATCCTGGTCAATACAATTTTAGTGCTGGTCTATATGTTCCTGTTTCTTTCGATGAGGGGACACATCAAAAAATTCATATTAAAGCTTGTGCCTAAAAAAGAGAATGCAGATACTACCGAGGTGATACACCAAACCGGGCAGGTGGCGCAGAAATACCTGAGCGGTCTGGCAGCAATGATTGTGATGTTATGGATAATGTATGGGATTGGCTTTAGTATTGTGGGGATTGAGAGTGCGCTTTTTTTTGCTGTATTGTGCGGGTTATTGGAAATCATTCCCTTCGTGGGAAACCTGACCGGCACGAGTCTGACCGTGCTTGCGGTGGTGGCCCAGGGAGGTGACGGTAGGATGGTTATAGGGGTGTTGGTCACATATTTTCTTGTCCAGTTTATCCAGACCTATATTCTCGAGCCGGTGGTGGTTGGGGAGCAGGTGAATATCAATCCTTTGTTTACGATCATGGCCATCATTTTAGGCGAACTTCTTTGGGGGGTGGCGGGCATGGTACTGGCTGTTCCACTCATCGGCATGTTGAAAATCGTATGCGACAGTTATCCCAGCCTTCAGCCGTATGGGTATCTGCTTGGTCCTGAAAATCCCCGGAAACCTAAGACTTCTCTTGTGGATTATATCAAAAAGCTCTTTAGTCCAAAATAGCTTTATATATTTTGTGTTGAATCCTGATGTGATTATCGCTTTCTCTTAGTCTTTTAGCTATTGAAGCTGATCTTTATTCTGTTGCTGGGCGATGATCTTCGTAATTCCGGGCGTTTGGAACCAGTATTATGTTATGATATTAAGGTCAATTAAAACGTATCAGGTAATTGAAAATGATTATTATCTGCTTGCTGATTAGTGCAGGATGAAACATTTTTCGGGGAAACTCGGGTGCTCCTTTTTTATCAAATGTGAATTTTTGTTAAATATCATCATTTTGAAAACCATAAACTCTGAGTTTGCGTTAATGTTTTTTTGGATTTACATGATAAGAAAAGGTAACATTAAAAGCATTGATATCACTGAAGGTGTGGGCGTGATCGAAGATGAGAATCATCAGGATATCGAATTTACCATCGAGGGACATTTCGATGAGCCGGAACTGGGGGAAGAAGTAAACTTTAACATCGTTTTAACAAAAGAAGACTTAAGAGCAGTTGAAATTACGCAGGCCTTGCAAAACATATAATTGGAGATTTATAGAAATACACAGATTGCAGCTAACCGACATCAGATTCAGTTTGTTAAAAAAAAGATCCTTTCTGGGGCCTGTAGCGGCCCAGCAAATGCTCATTGCTCCTTACCGGTATTTAATTGGAATTGTTGCGAAACTTTTTTGCTTCATCGGATTCCCGCTTATGTTCCTTGAGCAAATACAGGATATCATCCGCCGTCCTGTCCAAATGTGATATCGGGATTTTTGCTGAAGTACCGTCCCTTAACAACAGGGTGACATAATTTTTGTAAATCCTCCCGGCATTATCAGCTCCGACTTCTTCAATGCTGAATGCAAAATCCTCTACGTCTTGCCAGTTGTAAAAATCACGGTCCTTGACAATCAGCTCGTTTTCAGTAAAAGTCAGATGTGGTTTTTTTTGTATAAGCTCGCGAAGCGCATAAATAAAAAGCCAGGCAGGGAATATCCCAACTACACCAATAATACCTACAGCTACGAGCGTAAAATGGTCATAAAAAATATAGATGAAAAAGAGCAGCGATAAGATTGATAGTCCCAGTAAGAGGTATAAGTTTAAAGCTGCTTTTCTAATAATTATTGGTTCCATTGAAATGTTTTGAGTTTGATGCCTTCCTTTGCATTATAAAACTGGTGATCGAAAAGCCTTATGTATGCTATTTGATTAAATTTTTTTCACTGATTAACGGTGACAAACTTATTACCTTATCAAACTCCGTGAATCTGCCCCACCTTATAGCTAGCATTTATTGTAATCATGCTACAACAGGTTCTTCTGCGAAATCAAAATGACTCATGACCCACAGAAACTTCCAAGTTATGCCGTGCCTTTCGCCAGCATATATATGCTGCCAATCATATTTATCTGATAATTTAATTAATGCCGATTTAGTTAAAGGTAATAAAAATTTAATTAGGCCCGAGAATTGGAGTAAGGGAAATGTGCTAGTCTTAGCCAGACCTGATTTAATCAAAGAATGTTCTTCGATTACTATTTTCTGATGGGTTTATTAGCCCCATGGTCTCATTAATGTGTTCGTTGGGAACCTCTTATTTAGTAACACTGCAATATGTCTCGAAATTGACTGAACCTACTGGTGTAACAAATTTTGGTATGCATTATGCGGTAGTATTTTCAAATCAGATGCTATGTCAGACACTCTTGCAAAGGATACTGTAATTCAGGGACTCATCTCTTATTTTGAACAATACGTAAGCATTTCTGAGGAAATGAAAGTCCATATCGTCCGGGAATGTTACATTAAGATATTTGCCAAAAACAAATTTCTTTCTAGTCCGTTAGAGGTCCTTCCCCCGGTATATTTTCTTTTCAGTGGTGCAGTACGTAATTTTACCCGTGACTGCGGGGAGGAAGTTACAACCTCCCTTATCCTGGAAAACAACATTGTTGGTCTAACCCTGTTTTCTGGCCGTATCGGAAGCGAAGGAAAACAGTATATACAGGCCATCGAAGAAACAGTAGTGGCTGTAATTCCCTATAAACTTTTCAAAATACTTACCATTCTTTTTCCTGAGATGGAACTTCTGGTCCGCAAACTTTTGTGGAAACAGTACCTGGAGGCAGAAGAGAGGAATTTCATTGTCAGATTACCTACCTCAATAAAAAGAATAGCCCGTCTGGAAGAGGTTTTCCCTCATCTCTGTTCCCGGGTCGCACTGAAACATCTCGCCTCATTTCTCGCCATGAGGGTTGAGACACTCAGCAGATTGAAATCTAAACGCAGGTATCGTGCGGAGAAGGAATGATCTGGTACGATGTTTCTTTAAGATCCCAGGTAATTACTGAGTTTAAACGGTGCTTCGTATAAGTTCTGAACTGTAGATCACAAGTGGTGAACATTTACAGAAGGAAAAGGGTATAATGGATATGTGTTGTGGAAGCCTAAATTCTTAATCAGCTAGAGGTATTAGCAGTTTTATATGAAAATGTTATGATCAGTATATAACTGAAATGTTCAACTGGCCGTGCCTTGATGGTCCTGCAGTCGAGTGTTTTGCTAATCCTTTTTTAAAGGGAGGGAAAGGCCTAGGTATTTCTATGATCAAGGTTCGCAAATACCAAAGGGTGCTTTTATATAATCAATCTCATAAGTTTCACTACAGAAATAGAAACAGAATCCTTCATGATGCAGTTAAAACAACGCTTCAGTTCAGGGATAACGCTTCGGTTTGTCATTAATCGGGATTGCTGAGCAGGCCTTCTGCTATTCATTTTATTCATTGCCGATCTCCTGGGATCCGGTCTCATAATGGTTCCGTTGATATAACATTTGGATTATATTCTCACGAAGCCATGATGAAACGATACCTGACAACAATCTTTTTAAGTGTATTCTTTACCTCTTTATATAGCCAGGTGCCGCCTGCAGGGACGGGCTGCTACTTTAATGGGAGACTATATTATCAGAATGTACAGCCAACCCCAACGTTCGGTTTCAATTACCGGTTCCATTATGATCCCGGGTTCTATTATGAACTGACCTGTACAGATAACCAGTATGCCAGCCTGGGAAATGTCCTTACAGTTGGCATTTTCAATGCGCCTGTAAACTGTGGCACCAGCAGCAATTATAATGCGAATACAGGTGTGATGTATTATTTCAATGTTGTAAACTGTGATTTTGATCACCTTTCCTTGCTTTTACTGATACCTATGTCCTTAGTCGGCCTGGTCGTTCTGAGGAAAAGAGACCCTAATCAATAACCTCGTGTGCAAAAAAAAACGGATTTGAGAGATCATTTTTTGATTTCGCCTTGAAGGGTTAACATCATTCATAATTTTAATCTGATGCCAGGCTTTAAACGTTCTGGGCATAAATCAGCACCTGATAGTGAGGACCAACTAAAAATTGATGTGGTGTAATACATTAATGCGATACTCTAAGCTGCATCAATGGAACATTAACTATGGCTATTGTGCCATGGCAGTCACCGGAGATATTGTATGGACGCGATGTGCTTCCCGGGCTGTCAGCATAATGGCATATTTAGCAATTCTCCTTTTATTTTGCTGTTGTAGCAAGGTGGGGTATAGGTTCATCACGATATTTACCAGCAGGATAACCGAGGCAAATAAATAGGATCCTCCCCTTAGTTTTATCAAAACAAAAACATTCACAAAGAAGAAAGCTATCAAATGGCTGATTTCGGCGATGGTCATTTCTTTGTACAGATCAGGTAATTCTGATGATCTGATCTTTTTTTTAACCGATAGTTTCGGGTTGAAATATTTGAAAAAGGAGTGTATGATGATCCATTTGAACAGTTCAATCCCAATGTACCTGTTAAGATTTTCATTTGGGATAAAGTTAAGCTTTGTCAAGTTCTTTTTGTAGAATGCGGTCTTGATGAGCACAGCATTTATCACCATACCTACAATCCATGAAATAACGGAAATAGCAAAGCTGAAAGTCAGGTACTTGATCATTTTTCAAACGTTTGAGCGAAATTAAGATTGTAAAAATAGAGGATTTATCTGCATTATTAAAATAATAGGTCAATAATAAGAAGTTTCTTTAACTATTATTAAATGAATTTGGGCTATGAAATCTTTTTATTGGGTTTTTTGTAGTCCGGGCGCCTTGAATTATGTATTTCTGGCGGCGTTTATCCAGTCTTTAATGATTGCAATGAGTTCAGCTTTTCCATCCTCGATGGCCTGTTGGCTTTTAAAGGTGATGATCGCCCGGTCATTTTCTTTCCATGTGAGCATTTTGCTGTCAGAGCCAATGAGTTTTTTTTCGGGTTGTGCCTGCTTTTTAGCTCCACGGTGAAAAATGAGCTGGACCTGGTCTTTAAGAGGTTGTATCCTCATGGTTATCCTATCCGCGCCATCAATGTGATAGTTCGGTGCGTTCCATTTGATATTTTCTCTCAGATCCCTTTCTGAGGACAAGATATAACTTCTCAACAGTTCAATTTCTTGTTTGAACGGGTGCCTTAGCTTACCAAGGAATTTGGTTACATCGCTGTTGAGGTGGACGCTGCATTTTTCCATTGGTTTATTTGTTAATAATTATCTCCGGATGTTTTCGCTCTGGTTAGAATAAAGCAAAGGAGCATCTTTTAGGCCGGTTTGTCCACGTATGATTTCATTTAAAATCTTTTAATATTTTGGCTAGAAATTATCGAAAAGCTAAACTTTTCATAACTCCAGCGCTCTATCGTAATAACATTTTAAGAAAGGAGTGTAATTTGTCCTTTCCTAAAATAAACTCCTCTTTTGCTATGCGCTTTTTATCAGACGGAGGATAACCGCAATAACAGCAATTACCAAAAGTGCATGGATAATTCCTCCTGTATAATATCCCCCGAAAAAACTGATAGCCCAGATAATGACCAGGACAACTGCGACGATGTAAAGTAAATTTCCCATGTTTTTTGTTTTAGTTTATCAATTTATTTTATTGTTCAACATGAAAAATAGTTGATTGTTTTTCTGATGTAGATTTTATTCCATCATGAAGAGCTTCAAATTTATCAATGGATGGTAGACTTGTTAAGAATCCGGATCTGTAACAAAGCTTTCTCAATGTGTCAAGAAAAATTGAATTTTGTTAATGTAATTTTAATTATTATCAGTAAATCATTCAATACTTTATTTAATAAGTATTTGCATGCTTTTTTAGCAAAGTTGTTGTTGATATAGAATGGCTAAATTATTTATCTAAATATTTGACAGCGAAATTTTACATCAAGTTGTTTTCATCCTGTTTTAAATAAGTGACGTGATGGGCAGATAAACTGTTAAATATAGTGGGCTCAGGCGTGTAATTTTAAAGGTGCTAAATTTTATTTGCCATAGATTTTAAAAATTGATTCGGTTGACTATTCAGCATAATCAAAAAGTAATTGTTTATTGTTTTTTTCAATTGTCATGCCTTCTCATCTTTCAGATAGCGTGCTAAAAATGGGGCTGTCTACTTTCCTTATACTTCAACAGCCTATCCACATTGCCTGAATACAAGATTATTCCGACACCTTTTCCCGCACCCGGTCCGATATAGATAATCCAGTTACTCTCGGCGATCACCTGCATATCGTGTTCAATAACAATTATCGTATTACTCGCATCTGCAAGCTTGTTGAGCTGAGGTAATAGCTTTTCCACATCTGAGGGATGCAGGCCTGTGTAGGTTCATTCAGGATATATAGAAAGGATCCTTTCTGGCTTTTTTGCAGTTGAGTTGCCAGCTTGATGCGCTGGGCCTTATCACCTGAAGCGCTCGGTCACAGATTGCCCAAGGCTTAAATAGCCCGTTCCGACATCCCGGACAATATCCAGTACCCTGAAAATTACCGGATCTTCGTCAAAAAGATTACGGGCCTGTTCGACCGTCATTTCCTGCACTTGCGCGATATTGTGCTCTTTGTAAGTAATTTCCAGCGTCTGGGGGGTATATTTGCTTCTATTGCAGATTGGACATGCGATGTAGGTGAAGGGTTAGATAATAATAAACTTAAATGAGCATGCACAACAAAACTGGCCGGATTTTCCGCCCTGTTTTATTGTGCACTTGCAATTAGCTTTAGTGTTCGTACTAACTGTTTTTCTTAATGTATTCGGCTATCTTTTCTCTGGACGAACTACCTGAAGCCTTCGCTAGTTCCTTATACTTTGCTGAAGTGACCCCTGCCTGTTTCGCAGCGTAAGCCACTTCGCTGGCATCATTCAGATCTACTTTGGAATCTTCCCTGCCATCCTGTTTACTTTTGTTATCGCTCATAGTATCAAGTGTTTTCTCCTTTAACAATCACTCGTGCCTGATTGTTTAGCCGGGGGGTAAAACCGTATTGCGAAAATTTATCTGCTTTTTAAAATATACAATTACCTATTTAAGGCCTCTAGTTGACAATATGTTTGATTTAACACGTTATTTAACAGCTGTCTAACGCCTTAAATATTTTGAAAACCTTACTTTATATTTTTGTAAAACGAGCCATTTTAATATTCCCCAGGCCGTGGATGAAGATGGAAATGACATCCGTATCTGCGCCACAGATCAAGGAAATAGATTACGTATCTCCGTCATAGATTCAGGACCAGGCATAGATGCGGACAAATCGCAGCATTTATTCGACAGGTATTATCGTGTAGATTCAGAAGGGAGCCAATATTCAGGACTTGGATTAGGACTTTACATTTCCTCAGAAATAATTAAGAAGCATAAAGGTGAGATTGGAGTTAACAGCAAACCCGGAGAAGGAAGCGAGTTCTGGTTTACTTTGCCCAAGAAACAACCGTAAAGGGCCTTGTCCAAATCACTTCATTAAACATCGACAGGAATCTCTTAGAGATAAATTAATTTTCATGATGCAGACCCATTGGGGCCTCCTTTATGATGCCTGATGTTTATAGATTATTTTATCCTCGGCAGGTCAGTTGCCTTTACCCATTTATGGTGTTTGCAATTGGAACACTCAGTTTTCTGTGTTCTATCTAAGGCCTCCACTTTTCCGCAAAAGCTGCATGCGTATTGACCATAATGTGCTATAATACTTGATGCACATGCAAATTCTTTCGGCAGAATGGGCAGGCCTGGCTTAACTTCATCGTCGGAAAAGAAGAAAAGGCTGACGCATCCCGAAGTTTCCAGTATGGCTGTTTTTACCTGCCCAAGGTGGGACACGCCCTGCTGGCGAAGCTCGGCAAAGAATTCGTCCTGGGCTAAGGTTTCCTTTCGGAATCCTTTTACACAAAACATACCCTGTTCAATAATATATGTCGGCTTTCCTTCTACAAGATCATCGAAACCTTTGCTTTTTGCCATCAGGTAAGTTGTTAGCCTGTAAGCGCCCACAATTATCGCGAAAATTGCTAAGGGTACCATCAGGCCAATTTCTTTATAGAACATTGGGTCTCCGGCAGCGGAACCCAGACTGATGATAACTACCATTTCAAATACCGATAACTGCCTGACACCCCGTTTGCCCAACAGTCTCAAGCCTATTAGGATAATAAAATACATTAGTATGGTACGGATGGCTATTTCAATAAGAAATCCCCATTTTTCTTCACCTAACATCATTTTGGTCCAGTCTAAATCCTGCATGTTTTATATATTTTTTGTTAATTTTTATGGTAGTGTGGAAAAGCGTAACGCAAATAAAATTTATAATTCCCATTTGTCAATAAGTTCAATCTTAACATATACAGGGGTTTGTTTCACTGTTAACCAATCCTTATGGATAATGTTTGACCCTGGCGCATTTTGCTTAAAATAGTCAAATCGAATTATTGTAAAAATTGATTCTTGAACGATAATTTACGAGTTAAATCTAATCTAAACTTTCTTTTAAAGAAAAGGTTATATGGATATGCAGATCACATCCCAGCCCCCCGAAAAGGTAAAGAACTATACCAGTATCAGTAAAACGATATTTATGTACTTTTTGAAAACTCGAAGCAGGAAATAGCAGCAGGCTGCTTTATCAATTACCCACAGGCGGCGGAAAAACTGTTGTCTTTTCACAGATTGCTGACCGTTATATAAAGAAATATGGACGAAAGGTAAAGTACATGCCTCGCAAATGTAACTAAAAACTATACCAAATGGCTCGGGGAAGATTACAGGCTCAGGCTTAAAACACTGATTGAAAAAGTGATGTCAAGACGTGCGGGTAAGGCGCTTGGCAGTTTAATTTCTAGTTGGTAAAATTAGATAGTTGAAGATTAACATATGGTAACAGTAGAAAGGAATTCAGGATTTGATTATTAATTATACCGAGGAAGGTTGGGAGATCATCACGCAAAGGAGCCATGGACTTCTCGCAGGACAAATATGTGCGCAGTGGAAAATATCAGAGCGACCAGGGAGATGGGTAGAAACCCTTATCGCGACGGCTGAGCATGATGATGTATTCAATGAATTTGACATCAATCCTTTGCTGACCTCAACAGGAGGTCCCATCGATTTTGCAATGACAAAGTTCGACCCGAAAGCATGTAGCAGAATGATCGATATGGCTTTGACCAAAAGCCGCTTTATCGCTTTGCTGTTTGCCAGACATATCGCTTTCACCCACGGGGAAGAGCCCCTGGCGAAAAAATATCTTGCTGGATTGAAGAAACTTGAGAAGCAATGGCTTAAAGATGCCCAACTATCAGTCTCAGAGATAAATGATGCATATAGTTTGCTTGAGTTCTGTGATGCCTTTTCCTTACTGATCTGTCAGAATGTGATTCCCCCGGAAAAACGCAGGATAGAAATAGGACAGGGTCCACATGGCCGATCTTATGAGTTTTTTCAAGATGAAGATGGGCGTTTGATCGTTTCTCCGTGGCCTTTTGAAGTTGGAAGTTTTGAGGTAGCTTATGAGCGCCTGCTTCTCTCATCCATGACTTATAAAACTGACGATGATTTTAGAGATGCACTCCGAAAGGCTAAAGTAAGGAGCGAGTGTATTATTTTTTCAAAAAATTAAATTACTCATGTCATGAGAGTATTGTAGAAGTAACTTTTGATAGAAATTAGATTTCCATTTTCATCTCGGCTTTTTTAGTCAGTTTACTTTTTTTTTGCTATCTTATCGTGTGTTATAAATGCTACATGAATAATCCTAAGGTGCTGATACAGGAAACCGATAAATCTGTTTTGGAGATGCTTTCTATGGCGCTGGAAGATGAAGGTTTTTCTGTGTTGGGCAAGCTAGGTTTTGATCCTGATTTTATGGACGCAATAAACGAGTTCCGCCCTCATGTGATTATACTTGATTATAGACTCACTGGAATGGATTCTGAAAGGGTCTGCCAGGAAATTAAAGAAAGATATCCTCAACTCCCCGTACTTGCACTTAGCTGCAATTCAAATATTCACCTTGAATATGATGATAAAGGATTTGATGATTATATCAAAAAACCGTTTGACCTTGCTGTGCTATATAAAATATTAGGTAAGCACATTGCTGTAGCTCAGAATGCTCGTTAGAAACCGTTTTATTTCTATAAGCTTCTCGTCTTATGATACCGGACTCCGGTTATTGTTGCATTATTGGTGTAAAATACTCTTGTTCATACTGTGGTGGATCCCAAGATAGATAATGCCCGGATCAAAGATGATAACGACAACAATCCTTAAGGCCCTGGCCTGACATTCTTTGATTAACTTTAGAAAAGGTGCTTTTATTTTTTTATGCGGTTTCTTCTAGCAGCTATTGTTTCTGCTTTTCCGGCTACCTTTACTTTCGTGCTGCTTTTAGCCTTCCTTTGTTCCAACAGACCTAATCGCTGCTTCCATTTTTGAAGAACTTCATTTTCATAATATGGCAGGTTTTTTGCGTTCAGCAATCCGAGGATCTGGGCAAGTGGACGGGAATCTTCAGCTATTTCCTGATGGTTACAGATCCACTCTTGCTGTGCCTCCTCGATGTGGTTTTCATGTGAGGAAACGGCATTTTTCAAAAGTTCAATTTCTGCATCCCTGTCTTTTGTTTTCCTATGAAGAATTAGTAGTCTGGAAACTGCATCAATATGGATGGGATTTCGCTTTATTATAGTTCGATAAATTTTTATTGCTTCAGCAAATGCCCCTTCCAACTCAAACTTTCTTGCGCTTTGATACCTTTCTCCCTCCTGAATCCTGGCTGTTTTGGTCATTTTTTTCACAGACTGAATTGTTTAAGCGGTTCGGTTGATCAGTTTGGACAGTTCCGGCCAAATGTTTTCTGCTGCAATGTGATATCCTGCAGCGAGTGGGTGAACTCCGTCATGCATGTTTAGCCCAGGTTTGCCGGCTACTCCTTTTAAAAAGGATGGCACAAGTGGAATTTTGTTTTCTGCCGCCAGATCTTTATAGATGTTCTGGTAAGCCAAGCTTTGCGTGCCGCGCACTCCATGGGCCCACTCGGGAAGTGCCAATCCCAAAAGCAGAATGGATGCCTGCGGATAATAGGTCATTACCTTAGATATTATGGCCTGTAGGTTGTGGGATACATCAAGTGGGCTTATTCCCCGTAAAAAGTCGTTGGCTCCAAGTTCAATAACAAAAATGTCAATATTTCCATTTAAATGCTCATCGAGCCTGTCAAGGGCGGAAGCGGTTGTGTCTCCACTGATTCCTGCATTGATAACCTCGTAGTCTATTTTGGCAGATCTAAGCTTTCCGGCAATCAAGGCTGGTATAGACTCTCTTGATGGATTAGTCAATCCATATCCTGCAATAAGGCTATTGCCAAAAAAAACAATTCTTTTCATATACCTTAAAGTTTTTTTCTGATCAAGAGTACGGAAATAAGTACAATTGCGCCAAGTGCAATGTATTTTCTATGGGCTTTGGGCCGACCGGGTATTCCCCATCCACCGTATGCAGAATTCCCATAATCTACCGGATTGAATAAATTTCCATTGGTCGGTTCTATCGATTCTGCCTGTTTTAGATAGGTATTGATGATGCTGCCCGAAATACTAGCTGTTAGGTCAGGAAAAATTGCCCTCGAAAGCCGCAACAGTGATGAAAAGCTACCTACCATTTTCTCTTTTTTGGGATTTATAGAAAGTTTAAGGATTTCCTGTGCCAAACGGTTGGGGTCATATACTATTGGACCTGGTTTAAGCACTTTTCCGGTATAATTTGCGGCATGTTGCATTCCTGGTGTATCCAAAAAACCGGGAAATGCATCGCAGACGAATATTTTGGGATATCTTGCAAGTTCTGATTTTAGGGCTGATGAAAATCCCCTCAAGCCGAATTTGGCAGCAGAATAGCTTGCTCCAAATGGAACCGGAAGAAATCCTCCAATTGAAATGTTATTGATCAGTATGCCGTTTCCCTGAGCTTTAAAATAAGGTAGGGTCGCGTGCGCCCCGTGCATGTATCCCAGTAGATTTGTCCGTATTACCTGCTCGCTCACCTCCATTGGCGTTATGTCGAATTCGCCAATGGCTAGCACCCCAGCGTTATTTACCCAGACATCTATAGCCCCATAGGTTTCTGCAGCAGCAGCCGCTAAATTGATAACTGAATGGTAATTGGCTACGTCGGTTTCAACGCATTTCACGCTAACTCCATATAGATAACATTCCTCTGCCAGTTCTTCCAGGGCGTAAAGATTTCTGGATCCAATTGTTAGATTGTCACCATTACTGGCGAATGCAAGTGCAATTGCCCTTCCTGCACCACTTGAAGCTCCGGTAACTACTACATTTCTTTTTTTATTTTCAACTTTATTGATCTGTCCCATTATTTATTAACCGGATAACAAATGCGAATGTTTTTGATCAGTTCTTATTTTTTTGACCTTAAAGTATGATCTGATTTTCACTTGCAGTTCCTATCTTCGTTGTTTTATTTATTACATGGGCGAGCGTATTCAGGAAATTTACGGGAATATTGATATCTATCTGTTGGATCAACTGCTAAAGGATACCTATTCGGATTGTAAGGCCATCCTTGATGCAGGATGTGGTACGGGAAGGAACATTACCTACTTCTTAAGTCAAGGGCTTGATGTCTATGGTGTCGATAAAGATCCTAATGCAATTTCCCAGATTCAGGATTTAGCTGCTCGTCTTTCAAAAAAGAGCCTCAGAGATAATTTTTCGACATCACCCATAGAGGAACTACCCTTTAAGGATGAAAAATTTGATCTGGTGATCAGTAGCGCAGTTTTGCATTTTGCAGATAATCTTGAGCATTTTGAAGTGATGCTGAAATCCATGTGGAGGGTTATTAAACCAGGGGGATATTTTTTCTGCCGGCTGGCATCAGATATAGGTATCGAATCGTTGGTAAGGTTTATCGGAAATGGCAGATACATACTTCCCGACGACTCAGAACGCTTTTTGGTTAATCAGGAGATGCTGCTTAGATTGACTAGAAAACTTGCCGGCATACTTCACGAACCGATCAAAACTACCAATGTCCAAAATATGCGTAGCATGACAACCTGGTGCGTGAGGAAAAACTTTTAAAAATTTCATCATTTGAAAAAGTCTCCAATTATAATATCTTCTAATGCTAACAATTGGGAGCTCCAAGTTTTTTGTTTAAACGAGCAGCTCTAATTTCCACTTTTTGATTGCAATTTTTCTGGAGAGCCTTTTATACACTGATTTCGCACTGCAATGGGACTGGTATCCGATTTTGGGGAACCACGATTACATTTCAGATCCAGATGCTCAGGTGAGGTACAGCAAGATCAGTAGGAGATGGAAAATGCCCGCCCGTTGTATTCGAAAGAAGTGCCGATAAAGGGTGGGGGAAATGTTTTGATGGTGTTTATTGATACCTGTCCTTTAATTCCGGAATTCCATTCCAGCGAGCAGTACCGACCGTGGGTGCAGGATCATGATTCTTCAGTTAAAATAGCCAAGGTTCCTGCATTCGCGTGTGTGATGTATTTCGGCACTTTTCGCTGCAATATTTTACTTTATTCCATACTTTTGACCATTTTTTCTCCATTTAAAAGGCCTGTTGCAGATCGGGCAGGTTTTGGATGGAAAGTTTTCTTTTTTTGCAGTTTTCATTTTTACGCTACAAAGCAATAATGGTATATGTTTTTTAACTTCACTGTCCGCTTTATATCCTGCGGGCCTTGTACCTAATAACGGAGCTTAACATGAGCCCGAATTTCTGGATATTGGAAATCCGTATCCGCTGTGCCATTACCTGGGCAGCTGTCTTCGTACTGATCTTTTCAAAAAGTTTTCTGTAATAGATGTAGGCCAGGTATACCCCTCTTCGTGATGATAAGGGCAATTGGCGTATTCCATCCAGTGCGGCATCGAATTCTGCTGCGATATCCGCTTCAATCTTCACCTTTTCACCATCCGAAAATCTGGAGAGGTCTACATCGGGGAAGTATGTTCGGCTCAGCAGATAAAAGTCTGCATTCACGTCTCTGAGGAAATTAACTTTTTGGAAAGCTGAACCCAGTTTCATCGCCGGCCCTTTTAGCCGCTCATAACTTTCCCTATCGCCTTCGGTAAAAACATGCAGGCACATCAGGCCAACGGCCTGGGCCGAACCCAATATATAACGCTCATATTTTTCAGGAGTGTAAACCTCCCTCTTTAGATCCATCTCCATACTCTCAAGGAAGAGATTGATAAGCTCCAGGTCTATCCAGTATTTATTGACAACTTCCTGAAAAGAATTCAGGACAGGGTTGAGGCTTATGGAATCCCTGATTGCCTCCAGAGCGTCCCTTCTGAATTTTGACAGCAGCGATGCCTTGTCATATCCGTGGAAACTGTCAACGATCTCATCGGCAAGCCTTACGAACCCATAAATTGCATAAATGGGTCCCCTGAGCTTCTCGTCCAGAAAATTGATTCCCAGAGAGAAACTGGTGCTATAGTTTTTGGTTACGATCCTGCTGCATTCGGCAGATAGTTTATCAAAGGTTCCTTTCATTGTTTTTGATAGGTATTAGGGCTGGGCTAAAATAAAATTCACAAATAATACGGCATCAATATTAGGGCAGCGGAGCCTTAGGGCTGGCTTTCCTCGAGCTAAAATTTTCCGGCTGACCTTTCATGATGGAAATCTTCCAGTTTTAGCAATAAGGCAATCAGGTCCATTTTTTCTGGGGCGGAGAGTGGTTCAGTAACATTTGCCGAAGCTATTTTGATGTTTTCTATACTGTTATTCAATTCCTGCGCTCCTTTAGCGGTAATATGGATAATCCTGCTTCTTTTATCACTATCGGTGGTCTGCTGCTCTGCCAGGCCTTTTTTTAGTAACCTGTTCACAATCAGCGTACCGGTAGCCTTTTCGTGGATGTTCTGTCTGATGAGTGCCGTTTTGCCCATACTGCCTCCCGAGGCCAGGCTGATCAGATAAATAAATTCATCTGGCGTGGAAAAGCCAGATTCTGCAATGGCTGCTTTGGCGTGCAGCCTTGCATAGCGGTATAAGTGGACCAGTGAGGTGTTGATCACGCTGTCTGCAGAGCGCCCTCTTGCTTTTCCATCCCATTCGGGTTCAGTGGTCCCTGTCTCCCGGTTTCCATAGTGGCCATTGAGCCAGCTGAGGAACGGAGCCAAATCTTCGGCCGGGTTTTCGCTACTGCTTTCATAAGTTTTGACAAGCGTGATCAGTTCACTCAAAAGATTGTACATCATGATGCTATGGTATTATGTTTTTGAACAGCCTTTTCAGCTATTCATTTTTAAGTATTTCCTCAACAACTGCACGGGCACTTTTCATCGCGCCGTTTATCGATCCGTTCAGCAGGTAATCACCGCAGAGGTAGCAATTCTTACCTATGCGCATTATATCCGGATCCATTTCGTTTTCTGCAGTTCTGTTATCGGGAAGGGCATGGGGGATGGCATAGGTGGCCAGTAGTTTCCATTGTCCCGAACCTGGGTACCATTGCAGAAGCTCTTTCCTTACTATCTCTTCAATATCTGCCTTTGTGCCGATATTGGCTGTGCTGACCGATACCGAAATCAGTGACTGCCCATGTGGCGCGTATGATGGTGCGATATGTTCCATAAAGGCGATGTTGTTAATCAATTGCCCGCTAATGGCATTCAGTGCAATCCGCTTGGAACAAGTTGTCCTTTCCCTGCTTGAAAAATACAGGGTTAGTGCCTCTTTTGCCAGATGCCTGTCCATAACATCTTCCGTTTTGGAAAGGTTTTGTGCCTGGGTTGCTATAATGACATTATCTGCCTGATATTCCCTACCTGAGTGGCCAAAAGCCAGGCCGTTTTTTATCTCTGTGATTTTCTCGCCCAGTAGCAGTTCATCCTTGTTCAGGCAACCGGCCAGCTGTCTGCTGATTTCGCCCATGCCGAGTGCAGGAACAGCAGCAGCACCTTCACTGAGCATCTTAAAGACGAATTCAAACATCCTGCTGGATGTCTCAAGCTCGTTTTCCAGAAAGATGCCTGAAAAGAAAGGCCTGAAGAATTTTGTTATGAATTTTTCGCTGAAACCCAGCGAGGTTAAATGTGATAGTGTACTGGTTTCTTTTCTCCGGAATATTTCTTCCACAGTACTGGAATGTAGCCTAAGCTTGAGCTTTAACAGGCGTAGCTTATCTCCAAGGCTTCCGATAGGAGAAAAAAGGGTTTTGATCAGCATCAAAGGCTCTCTGAGGGGATCGCCGATTTTATGACTTCCCCGTTCATCGAGGATTTCTGCCCCCGGAAGAAAGGCCCTGAGGTCAAGTTTCTCGTAATCCAGAAGCTTTTTGGCCTCTGGGTAGGCCGTGAGCAGCACCTGAAATCCCCTGTCGAGGATAAAGCCGTCCTTATGGTCGCTTTTAGCCCTGCCGCCAACATCCGCTGATGCCTCGATCAGCAGGATCTTCTTACCTGCCTGTTTTAAAAGCTTGGCTGCCGAGAGTCCTGCAATTCCGGCGCCTATTATGATCACATCCAGTTTCTCTCTTTTCATAACTGCTTTTTATGATAACCGTTTAGGGGAAAGACCTGGCTTGGCATAGCTGAGCCTTGCAATATGCTGCCCCAGAAAATAGCTGTCCAGTCCGCTTGCCGTAACTGTACCGGCCTTCTCGTGGTCTATATAGCCATCGCTTGCAATGAGGGCATTGTTTATGCTGATATGGCTGATCTCACCGATCACCAGGGTTGTTCCGTTGGCCCTGATGGGCAGGATTTCTCTCAAAGCCATTCCTATTTTTACCGTTGATTCTGCGACAAATGGTGCATCAAAGCCGGGCATGAAAAATTCTGTCAGTCCGCATTCCACGAACTCAGAAAAGCCGCTTTCATACCTTGCGCTGGTCTGGTGTGCCTGTTCAAAAAAGGGGCTGGTTACGTTGTTGAACGTGTAAGATCCGCTGCGTTCAATATTGCTTAATGTATCGTGTTCAGCAGACTTCGGACGGAACACCATACCCAATAGCGCGGGGGATGCACCCAGATGGACTATAGAATTGAAAAGCCCAAGATTGCTGTGCCCACCTTTTCCTATGGTGCCAACCAGTTGCAGGCATTTGTAACCTGGCAATGAGTTGATCAATAACGTGCGGTAAGCACGGTCCATCTTTTGTATTTCCTGTTGCGTGATATCCATATCCTGTTAGAGGTTTGTCCTTAAACTGCTCATGCCCCCATCTACCGCGATCACCTGGCCTGTTATCCAGCCGCTGTCTTGTGAAAGCAGGAATGCAATGGCGGCGCTGATGTCCGCCGGTTCTCCGTATTTTCCCAGCGGGTGTCTTTTTGCCGAAGCTTCCATTTTATCCGGGGTATTGAGGAATTTTGTAGAAAGTGGGGTATTGGTCAGCGATGGTGAAACTACATTTACCCTGATCCTGTTTACGCTCAGCTCTGCAGCCAATGATACGGCGAGCCCTTCCAGCGCAGCTTTGGAGGCCGCAATACTGGAATGAAATCCCATTCCTGTTCTGGCAGCTACCGAGCTGATGAACACAACTGACGCGGAAGGAACATTTTTCAGTGATTTTAAGGCTAGTTGTACAGTACGTGCCGCACCCACCACATTCAGCCTGAAATCATCTAACAGGTCGTTTTCGCTAACCCTGGAAAAAGGTTTGAGGTTGATGTTCCCCACGCTGTATACCAGTCCGTTAAGTTCTTCCGGCAAAAAAGAAGAAAGCAGATCCATATTTTCCAGCACATCAAGTGGCTGATAGCATACAGATGCCGGCCAGCTTTCTGAGCTGCTTCTGGATGCAGCGTAAACATTTGCGCCCTCTTTGCTCAGTAACTGTACCAGATCGAGCCCGATGCCCGAACTCCCGCCTATGACCAGTATATTTTTTTCCTGGAACCTCATTGGCCTATATATCTTAAAAATTCGTTTCTTGTTTCTGTATCCCTGAATTTTCCGCTGAAGGAGCTGGTTACCGTCGAGCTGCCGGCGTCCTGGATCCCACGTGAGGAGACACAGTGGTGGTTGGCATCGATCATCACCGCTACATCATCGGTTTTCATTACCCGCTTGATCTCCTGGGCAATCTGGATGGTCAGCCTTTCCTGTACCTGTGGCCTTCTGGAATAGTATTGGACGATGCGGTTGAGCTTGGACAGGCCGATTACTTTTCCTTTGCTGATGTAGGCTACATGTGCCTTGCCTGTAATGGGGACAAAGTGATGCTCACAGTTACTGAAAACAGCTATGTTTTTCTCAACCAGCATTTCGCTGTACCGATAAGGGTTTTCAAAAAGGGTTGCAACAGGTTTATTGGCCGGATTCAGTCCGCTGAATATCTCTTTGACGTACATTTTGGCAATCCTGTTGGGAGTCCCCTTCAAGCTATCATCCCTCAGGTCAAGCCCCAGGATGTCCAGTATGCTGGTAAAATGTTCAGAGATCAGCGAAATCTTGGTCTCATCGTCCATCTCAAAGGCATTTATCTTTAAGGGCGTACTGAAATGATCGGCATATATTTCGTGATCTGCTAGGTTTTGTTCTGGCATATAATGGTATATTTTTATACTAAATTAGTGTATTAATATATTATATTTGTATTTAATGATCAAAGAATAATCAATTTTATAATTACATGACGCAGACTTACCAAGACTATCACAGATTTTACTGCATGATTGATAGGTTTGAAGGGAAGTTTTTCTTATCTATATCATTGAGTATTTTCCGGAAACCTGAATCGATACTATATGCAATTCTCTCGCATTCTTTTGAGATTTTAGCAGCATGACGGGTCAATGGAAAAAAATATTGGAAATAATTTTCGGCTAAATCTCTCCATGCTGATTTAGACAAGCCGGGGATAAAATATTTCGAATTGTTTAAAAAACAATATTAGGATCTGAGGTCACCAATGGATTTTGGGCAAATCTTTCATCGTTTCTCGCATCGTTCACCTCCAGCACCCCATCCGATTCAAATAAGGTGTGTGCACAAAAAGTATGTTCCCTGGGAGTTTGTGAAATTTCTAAACCAATCCTGCGCTTAAACCACTACCAGTGCTCATCAAATAGTGTGATCAGGGCAATCGGGGTGCTGTAGATTTTAGAGGCAAGTCTGGTCAGCTCATCAAAATCTTCTTCGGTGGCAGTATCCATAATCTGATAGGCCTTCAGCGCCTCTAGACGCTCCTCTTCATTGGGATAAATTAGGATAAGTTTACGCAAATTGAATAAATTTTATGATTGCGTGTAAGTGGTTTAAAAACCAGACTTTGACACAAATGTCAAAACTATAGACATTTATTGGCCTTTTAATCTTTTAAGAGACTTTAGCAATACGAATGATAAGTGCCAATTTTTCAGGTTGTTTAGCGAAATATTTTTGAACTGATTTTAGTTTAGCAAAACTTTATACCTCCATTGTTGTTAATTTTCCCGAGATTGCCAGTATACAAAACATCCGCTTTCTTGCAAATAAATAGTCCTGACCTTGATAAGGAATCTGGGATATCTCCTTGCCGATGGTTTAGCTATTTTGTTTTTTAATGACTGGACTGCTAGTCAATTGTAAATTAACTAAAAATTTATTTTATTTTTTAAGTAACATTACATTTAGGCGGGCATTATTTACTTTTTTATTTTTCGCGGTTTAACATGTCAAAAAAAATACTTTTTATTGAGGATGATCCTGATATCTATGAGATACTGAACATTGTTTTTGATGAAGAGGGTTATGAGGTGATCGGCTTCCGGTCTTCCATATCTCTACAGGAAATTGCACTCATTCATCCAGATCTCATCCTGCTTGATGTAAGAATAGTGGGATCTGAAAAAACAGGAACAGAAATCTGCGCGGAACTCAAAGCTGATCCTGATTTTTCGTCCATTCCCGTTTTATTGCTCTCCGCAGAGCGGGGCCTGGAGCAGATTGCCAGAAATGCAGGCGCGGATGGAATGATCAGTAAGCCTTTTGGTTTAACTGATCTAATATCGGGGGTTAAAAAATATTTATAAAATGGAAAGTAATCATATTCACAGGACTGACAGGCCCGATGGTGGTGAGGATAAACTAAAGACATTCTTTATTGAACATCTCAACAGCATTTATTCTGCAAAGTCCCATCTTGTAGATAACCTGCCCTCGCTGAGGCAAAAGGTAGATGATAAAGATCTGGTGATGGGCATCGAGGAAACCACTGAAAATGTAAAAAAGCAGATTGCAAGGATGGAGATCGTTTATGCACTGCTCGATTCACCTGTTCCGGAGCGGAAAACCCAAGGGCTTAAGGGACTGGTTGATGAGGCTTTTCTGGCCATATCAAAACAGGTACACGATACCCTTCTAAGGGATTTATGTATACTTTTTTATCTGCAGAATATCGAGAATGTGGAGGTGGCATCTTTTCAATTGTTGCAGATGGCTGCAGTAAAGCTGGAAAAAAAACAGGTAGGAACGTTGCTGAAAGAAAACTTTGAAGAGGCCAAAAAGAACCGTACCCTTTTGCTGCTTATTTCTACCAAATACATCACCTCCGCATCCGGTAAGAATTAAACAGCTTCTAATTTTATCTTGCAAGGTCACTTCAGTTGAAAGCTCTGATGAGTTCTTTCATTTCATTTTACAGCTATCCGTTGGAATACCCCTATTTATCATCTTTGAAAACCAAAAGCATCGTTTTTTAGTTTATATCCAAATAATTCGATAAGTACACCGAAATTTTTTATGCTATTTGTCACGTACGCTTAAAAATAAGGCCTTGGAATTGACTAATTATGGATAAGACAAAGTTAAATAACACAGGGACTATTGAGCAGATATCACTGGATCAGAATATTGAACTGATGACCAGGGCGCTGGATGCTTCGATATCCGGTATTATCATCACTGACAACCTGCAACCTGATAATCCGATCATTTACTGCAACGCTGCTTTTGAGAAAATCAGTGGTTATAACCGCTCTGAGATCATAGGGCACAACTGCAGATTTCTCCAAAGGGAAGACCGCTTTCAAAAAGAGCGCATGATGATCCGTGAAGCGGTTGATAAGGGAGAGGCCTGCGTAGTAGAGATACGTAACTACCGCAAGAACGGAGATCTTTTCTGGAATGAACTTTCCATATCCCCGATAAAAAATAGACAGGGAGCGGTTACCCACTTTATTGGCGTGCAAAATGATATCACCGACCGCAAAAAAGCTGAGCAGGATCTCCGTCAGCAACAGGATCTGATGGAAAAGCAGATTGCCGATCGTACTAAGCGCCTAAAAGATAGCGAAGTCTTTCTTTCCAGTATCATACAAACGGTAAGGGAAAGCCTTTTGGTACTGGATCCGGATTTTAGGGTGGTAAGCGCCAATGATCACTTTTTCAGGACTTTTAAGGTAACCAGTGAGGAAACTGTTGGAACAACACTTTATGAACTTGGAAACCATCAGTGGGATATACCTAAATTAAAAGAACTTTTGGTAGAGATTTTACCATCCAGCAATCCGGTAGAGGACTTTGAGGTAGAACACGATTTTCCGCATATCGGAAGAAAGCTCATGCTCCTGAATGCTTACCGGATAGAGCTCGAGGGACAATTCAAGGATCAAATACTTTTAGCAATTGAGGATATCACCGAGCGTAGGGAAATTGAGCGCAGAAAGGACGATTTCCTCTCTATTGCCAGTCACGAATTAAAAACGCCCCTGACAACCATAAAGGGGTATGTCCAGGCAATGGAGCGTATGGTGCCGGAGAACGCCGACAAAAAATTCAGGACTTTTCTGGAAAAAACATCAAAATACCTTGACCGTCTGAACTCCCTTATCGCTGAACTGCTTGATGTTTCCAGGATCCAAACGGGTAATATTGAGCTCCATAAAATACCTTTTGATTTTGACGGAATTGTCCGGGATACCGTGGAAACCATCCAGGCTGCTGCCAACAATCACAAAATTTCGCTCAGCGGAAATACCGGTGTTAAGGTAGCTGCTGATGAGTCGCAAATTATGCAGGTGGTAAATAATCTGCTATCTAATGCGATTAAATATGCCCCTGATGCAGAACAGGTGAATGTGCATATTTCCAGGATAAGTGACTTCGTGAAGTTATCGGTTACCGATTTCGGAATGGGTATAGGGCCGGAAGATCAGAAAAAGATTTTTGAAAGGTTCTTCCGTGTCGGAGAAATTCAGCAGCGCTTTCCCGGAATGGGGATTGGGCTATATATATGTGATCAGATCATTAAAAATCATCAGGGAACGCTTTGGATAGAGAGTGAAAAGGGAAAGGGTTCTACATTTAGTTTTACCATTCCGATAAAAGCAAAAATAGATAATGAAAAATAATAAAAAAATACTGATTTGTGATGACGATGAGGGTATACTGGATATGCTGGAGATGGTATTTGAAGATACGCCATATAGCATCATACCCGAACAGAACAGTTTAAACATCAAGGGCATTGTCGAAAAAGAGCAGCCGGACCTTATACTGCTGGATCTCTGGATGCCTGTGCTCTCCGGGGATCAGGTGCTGAAAAGCCTGCGTAAAAACCCTGAAACTAAAAGTCTTCCGGTAATCATCATTTCGGCGAGCAGGGAAGGGAAAGAAATTGCCGCTGCGGCCGGAGCGACAGGGTTTATTTCCAAACCATTTGATTTCAATGAGCTCATAAAGATGGTAGAGCGTTTTATTAATTGATTTGTCTGAAAATTCAGTTGGTGTATTCCTTAACGGAGTATCAAATCAATAAACATCCCATAGCGGACACTTGTTGAACAAGTCAAGGAGGAGAAATGGAAGGAACTATACCAGAACAGGATTATAAAGAAAAATATATAGCGAGTGAAGAAAGATTCAGGACAATATTTTCGCTCACCTCGGCCGCGACCAAGATCATTGACGAAAGCTTGACTATTCTACAGGTAAATAATGCTCTAGTTGATCTGCTGGGATATCCGGAGCAGGAAATCTGCGGTAAGAAAATACTTGATTTTGCGTGCGCTGAATATATTGACTCCTGGAAAGCGCTTCAACATAAGATGTGGTCTGGGGGTGAGCCTTTTTCAGGCTCGATGCCTGCCTGAAAAATAAAAATGGCGGCCTGGCATGGGTACATGTAACCCCCCATCATCTTCAATGATGGGGTGAACGTTTTGCTTATACCGTATTAGATGATTTTACCTACATGAAAAGTTTTCACGAAAGTGAGAAACGTCTGAACATGTCCCTTCAATATTCAAGAATGGTAGTTTTTGATATGGATACTCTAGATGGAAATCTCACCTATTCTGAACGGCTCCGCGAAATACTTGGTCTGGCTGAAAATGAGGTAAGGCTTGTGCGGGGTACTTTGCTCGATTGTTTTATCCAGGATGATAGTTGAATTAGAAGGACTCCTGTCTACCTTATCCCCTGATTCTTCGCTCGAATTTACCAGCCGTGTTAATACCCGTAATGGCGAACTGAAATGGGTGCATCTTCAGGGAAGGCTAGATGATGTGGAATTATCGCCCAGGTTGCTTGCCACTGCTCAGGACATTACCAAGGAAAGATGTCCGAACGCTATAAGGATGATTTCATTAGTATTGCCAGTCATGAGCTCAAGACACCGATGACTATTCTTAGCGGTATACTTCAACTTTTAGAAAGGAACAAGCCTGCCGAACATCCCCGCCTTTCTGGGCTGATAGAGCAGGCCAATAAAAGCATGAAGAAAATAAATACGCTCATTGAAGACCTTCTCCACGCCAGCAAAATGAGCGAAGGCCAGTTACATCTGCATAAAATAGCATTCAATATTTCCGGGTAGTTGAGGATTGTTGCGCCAACATTGATACCAAGGGGTTTCACAAAATAACATTTGAGGGTGATAATAGCTTACATCTTTTTGCTGATCCTGACCGGATTCAGCAGGTATTGATGAATTTTGTCAGCAATGCAATGAAATATGCTCCTGATGGGGAAAATATAAAAATAAAAGCGGTAGAAGAGGAGAATGATATCAGCATATCCGTCATTGATTCAGGTCCGGGCATTGATGCCGAAAAAGTGCAGCATCTGTTCGACCGATATTACAGGGTTGATTCTACCGGGAACCAATATTCAGGGATAGGACTGGGATTATACATTTCTGCAGAAATTATCAAAAAGCATGGCGGTAAGATCGGCGTAAGGAGTGAACGGGGCAAGGGAAGCGAATTCTGGTTTTCTCTGCCAAAGACTCTATCTGAAGAAAGTGAAGTAGGTTAGCATTGCTTTTTAGCTTAAATAGCTACCCGCATAGCTCTGCAATACTATTTTCCAGTTGACCTTCCAGATACGTAGATACTTCAAGATAACAGTGATGCATCATCTGTAAGCTGAATTGTTAAAAAATGTTAAATCGTTTTGAAAAAAATACAACTTTTTCTTGTTTTGAAGCCTAATCAGATAAGGAGATCAGAAAGCATTTTTTAGAGCAATCATTAACATTTTTGGTTTAGATCATGTCAACACAATTACTACCCGAACCTTTGCGAAAAGGGCTATTTCGCGCACTTTTATTATTAACTTTTTTCATTGCCCCTGGGCCACTTCATGCGCAGAAACAAAAAGGCATGAATGGGACGCCCGGACTATCCGCAAAGCTGATCAACATCGAATCGGCGACCAACGAACCTTTCCGCTTTTCAGCCTCGCTGTATAACGCAGCAGTCGGCCAGCAACTTTATGAACTCAAGGCGGAACTTCCTGCAGGATGGCAGATCAGCTACCGGGTAGATGGAAGCCAGGTTACCTCAGTCAATTTAGCTGCCGGCCAAACCCGGGAGATTGCGATCGAAATCACTGCATCTAGCAACGCTGCGGCCAGGAAATACATTATTCCATTTAAGGCTGTATCAGCTAACCAAACGCTGCAGCTTCAGCTAGAGGCCGTAGTTAAGGGATCTTATGGTGCCAGCCTTGGCACGCCGAGCGGAAGGCTGAGTGAAGAACTTACCTCCGGATCCCATAAAGATATTGAGCTTGAGGTAACAAATACCGGCACTTTGCCGCTATCCTCACTGAGTATTTCTTCGCAACTGCCCAGCGGATGGGAGGCTAGTTTTTCACCAAGCCAGATTGAAAGACTGGATGCAGGAAAGAAAATGAGTGTTAAAGCAACGCTAAAAGTACCGGATAAAACAATTGCCGGAGATTACAGTGCCACTTTTAGCCTCGGAGGAAACAACACCAATGCTCAGGCTGTCTTTAGGATCTTTGTCAAAACCTCTGTGCTTTCAGGCTGGATCGGTATCCTTACCATTGCCCTGGCAGTTTTAGCAGTTTATTTGCTCATCCGTAAATACGGTCGGAGGTAGACCATCTTTTTTTAGGAAACTTAAAAATCTTAAACCAGAAAGATGGCACCTATTATTGATCTTAAGAACCTGTGCAAAAGCTATGGTTCGCACATCGCCGTTGATAAGCTGAACCTGCAGATCCAACGTGGCGAAATATTCGGATTGCTGGGCCCAAATGGCGCAGGTAAGACTACGAGCATACTCATGATGCTTGGCCTCACTGAACCCGATAGCGGCTCGGCCATCGTTTGCGGCCATGATGCCACCCGCAATCCTATTGAAGTAAAACGGAAGGTAGGATATATGCCGGATAATCTCGGCTTTTATCCTCAGCTGACGGGTCTGGAAAACCTGGTTTATATCTCTAGGCTGAACGGAGTGGATGAAAAGGGTATAACTGAACATGCCCGGCGTGTAATGAAACTTGTAGGACTAAAGGCAGCTTCTGATAAACCTTCTTCCACTTATTCAAGGGGCATGAAACAAAGGCTGGGACTGGCAGAAGTGCTCATCAAAGACCCGGAGCTGATCATCCTGGATGAGCCCACACTGGGAATCGACCCGGCCGGGGTAAAGGAGTTTCTGGAACTTATCAAGTCTCTCCAACGTGAACAGGGTTTAACTGTGCTGCTTTCCTCGCATCACCTTCACCACGTTCAGCAGGTGTGCGACCGGGTAGGGATATTCGTGGATGGAAAGATGCTGGCAACCGGCGACCTGCCTTCTCTCTCCGCCCAGCTCTTCGGAAGCACAGGCATAGAAACCGCTATCCAGCTAACCCGATTACCA
>Ga0308157_10000648_pt1 | contig 101086 bp, 108 predicted proteins | sample PhyBR1_FD_201035 | JGI IMG/M metagenome (GOLD analysis project Ga0308157, IMG submission 201035) | Phyllosphere microbial communities from UC Gill Tract Community Farm, Albany, California, United States - DLSLB.R1 | ecosystem: Host-associated > Plants > Phyllosphere > Unclassified | place...
AACGTCAACTGGTTTTGGATACGCAGCTGTATGACAGAAGGATTGCATAACAAGGTCAGCAGAGAAGCCTAGGCAAGCCAAGTCTTTCAATTCGTCACGAGTCATTGGACCAGTTGTATCTTGCGAACCAACAGTGGTCATCTTAGGTTCACAGTAAGTACCTGGAAGTACACCTTGACCTTCAGGAAGACCACAAGCGCGACCAACCATTTTCTGTGCTTGAGTGAAACCTTTGCCAGTTGCAGCAGGTTGAACCGGAACACGGAACAAGGTAGATACTGGAAGACCTAAAGCTTCACGAGCCTTAGTCGTCAAACCACGACCAACGATCAGGTTAATACGACCACCAGCACGAGCTTCGTCTAGAAGTACAGGTGTTTTAAGTTCAGCTTCAGCAATTACCGCACCGTCTTTAGACGCAGTAACTTTCGCAGCAGCATGATCAATTTTAAGAACGATTTCATCGCCCATGTTCATGTTTGCAACGTCGATCTCGATCGGCAACGCACCAGCATCTTCCATCGTGTTGAAGAAAATTGGAGCGATTTTAGAACCTAGGCAGTAACCACCGTCTTTTTTGTTCGGGATGTGCGGGATATCATCACCAAAGAACCAAAGTACAGAGTTAGTTGCAGATTTACGAGATGAACCCGTACCAACAACGTCACCTACGTAAGCAACTTGGTTGCCTTTCGCGATAAGTTCTTTGATTTGGTTAAGTGGGCCCACTTCACCAGGAACTTCTGGGTTGATCCCGTCACGTTCGTTTTTCAACATCGCATTTGCATGTAATGGGATGTCTGGACGGCTCCAAGCATCTTGAGCTGGAGACAAGTCATCTGTATTTGTTTCGCCAGTTACTTTGAAAACTGTCAATTTAATTTCAGATGGAACGTCTGGACGAGTCGTAAACCATTCAGCATCAGCCCAAGACTGCATAACAGCTTGAGCGTTTGCGTTACCCGCTTTTGCTTTATCAGCAACGTCATGGAACGCATCAAATACAAGAAGCGTTTTTTTCAATGCTTCAGCAGCTAATTCAGCAAGCTCAGCATCGTCAAGTAATGCAACTAAAGGTGCAACGTTATAACCACCAAGCATAGTACCTAGTAAGTAAACCGCACGTTCTTTAGAAATAAGTGGAGAAGTCGCTTCACCTTTTGCTAAAGCAGCCAAGAAAGCAGCTTTAACATAAGCAGCTTGGTCAACACCTGCAGGAACACGGTTTTCTAGCAAATCAACTAAAAATGCTTCTTCACCAGCTGGTGGATTTTTTAACAGTTCTACCAAGTCAGCTGTTTGAGCATCATCAAGTGGCTTCGGTGGGACTCCGAGTGCGGCACGTTCTTCAACGTGTTGGCGGTAAGCTTCTAGCACGGTGTTATTCCTCTTTTTTAAAAAATTACCTGTGAATTCCAGCTTCTATAAAGCTTCACAAATAATATGGACTGCCAAATTTTACTAAAATTCCAGTTAAAAGTTAATGCAACTAGAGTGTTTCTTTATGATGTCCATTATTTAGTATCTAAATGATGCCCATATTGATCACTCAATGATCAAGCCCACCCCAATGTACACCTTTAATCAGGATGATAATTAACTTTTGACTGAAACTCATACATAAAAAAGGCAACCTAATGTTGCCCTCTTCTTAAAAAGAAAAATATTCAACCTTAGTGGACTGTCGTTGCATTCATGTATTTACGTAAATCATCGCGACAACCTTCAAATTTAACCTGAATTTCATCTTCATGCAGCATAGCATGCTCTGCGCTGGCAAATGAAATATGAACCTGATAAAGCTTCGTTTCTTGATCAATTATGTGTCGAAGATAGACTTTATCGCCCAAACTGAGTACGTAGTGACTACCACCCATCACGATAAGACCCTGTTCATCTTCTAAGAGCAAGTCTGCATTATGTAAATAACCCACGACATCCATATAGCGCTCCTTAGTTTTTTTGTAGTTATTTTTATTATTCACTATTTGTATAAGCTTTTCTATATTTATGATTTACTCAAATGTCACAATTTATACCGGCTATACTTAGGCTATTTTAAGGCCTTAAGATAACGATAAATATAAAAAAACCGTTCTTTAAAACGGTTTGTAGTCTGGCATTTTATCGTGCGGAGTCGCGATACATTTTTCTGTAATTTTTTGCTTGAACTGATTACGACTTGCTTCGGGATCTGCAGTAATCTCAGCTAATGGAAATGCATAGACTTGTTCAACAATATCCAAGATGAACGTTTTTGTCGTTTCATCTTCAATTTTATTGGCATGTTCTAACGCCGCTGCTTTATCAATAGCATTCTGACGGTCATACATAATCGTGTTTGCAGCATTTCCCACACTTTTACAATAACCCATCCACTGCTCTTCGGCGGTTAGCGGTTTTTTTTCAGCACAACCTACTAAAGCAACCAATACTACTAAAGTGAATAACTTATTCATGAACCTTCTCCTATTCCCACCATCATAATCAAAGTTAAGGAAAATATGAAATAACTCATCCTTTATACAAGGAAAAACCAAGCTTTAAACTTAAACGAAAAGCATAAAAAAAGCCTAATCTGTGTAGATTAGGCTATAAACTGTGTATTCTTTCGTTGGTAGCGGGAGCTGGATTTGAACCAACGACCTTCGGGTTATGAGCCCGACGAGCTACCAGACTGCTCCATCCCGCATCAACGAGTTAGCTTTATACGCCCTAAATCATAACAAAGCAAACTTTATTCAATTTCAATGGAAAAATAACGTTTTTGAGCATTCATAATCCTAACTAAATTCTGAATTCAAAATCACTGGGTGAATAATAAAAATATAATCAAAGCTGGTTAAAGTCAGTCACTCAGTATTTTTGAATGCATCAAATAACCAATCAAAAATAAGTTACGTCATATTTTCAAATAAAAAGCAGTTTAAAACTATGAAATAGAATCTAAGCATTCTTTCAACTCAAAAAAACCAAGCAGAATCAAAATATAAATTATTGATTTACTGAATATAATTATTTGCTTACACATACCAGCCATAAAAATCATCAATAGATAAAGATTTACTTGCATATTCTTAAATACACCTGTATTCTTTATCTTAACTAGAAAAATAGTTTTGTTCTGGTAAATCTTTTTGTATTTCGCAGTTTTAGTCATAATCCTTCGTTTTTCAGATTTAAAGTTCCATTCTTATTTTCAAGTTAACACCGGGTTTTTAAATAAACCAAAAATATTAAAGTTTTATAGGATTGTATTATGTCTAATACTGTTAAAGGTACTGTTAAGTGGTTCAACGAAACTAAAGGTTTCGGTTTTATTCAACAAGAAAACGGTCCTGACGTTTTTGCTCATTTCAGCGAAATCGCTAACTCTGGTTTCAAAACTTTGGCTGAAGGCCAACAAGTTGAATTCAGCATCACTCAAGGTCAAAAAGGCCCGAATGCTGTAAACATCGTAGCACTATAATTCTAAAATTATTCTTACTTTAGTAAGATAGTTTAAGAGTAAAAAGCGAGAGTCCACTCTCGCTTTTTCACATCTGAGCTTTATAAAAATATTTTTTCTATAATAAATAAGAACTTTATTATCAAATGTCTCCTTTTGAATTTTTAACTCCCCTTATTCCAATTTTTATATTTAAATCCTACGCTAGTATTTAATTTACAAAAACAGTATATTTAATCATCAACTAGGGTATATGTTTAATTTACCTTTTATACCCCTCGTCAACTACCTCAATGTTATTAAATATGGATTAGTAGCGAACGTATATGCTGTTTAATTTTACTCATATGTTTTTATTAACTGGGTTGGTCAGTGTCGCAGCAGAGATCTATTTAGGTGACAATTTTTATACGCAGAATTTTAATGATTCTAGCTACTACTCTTATTTTTCTAGAATCTAAAAAATTAGATAATGAAATATTTTTATAATTCTTAATACTTAATACTTAATACTTAGATAAATGAAAAGCTGCTCAGCCGTATAGATAAACAACTTTTCAAATCTATTAACAACAAATAAAAGTAATTAAAAAACTATATTTTTTAAAAACTTAGAATCTCCAATTCTAAGAATATTACTTCATATTAATTTTATTTGGCTGTAAATGGTGATAAGTCACTGTTTTTATTTATAATGAATACTTGCAACACTTCGCACTCAACTGCACTGCCAGTCTACAAATAAACTTCATCAGTCTACACATAGTCTACATTTTTTAATAATATTATTCCCTTTGAAAAATTAGCCCTCACTTGAGGCCCCTCAAAAAGTCAATCTACTCAATTAGCCGTTTATCAGAATTATCATAATCTTGCGTCACTTTACGTCGTGTCTTTGATTTTAAACGATTTATTTTAATTGTTTGATTTTTATAGAGTCTTTACAATCTTGATTTATGTTACATAAATCAAGGGCTAGTAAAGTTATGAACAATAGTCATGGGGGTTTTCGTACCGGGGCTGGTCGAAAGAAGTCTGAAGAGACCAAAGTAATTCGAGTGCCTGAATCTAAAATTCTAGATATCAAAGAATACTTAAAATCCCTTAAAAAAGAAAATGAAATTACTGATATCCGTCAGTTCGATCCAGTCACTAAAATAGAAATACCACTGGCTACTGAGCGTGTGCAAGCGGGTTTCCCTTCGCCAGCTCAAGATTACATTGATAAAAAATTAGATCTGAATGAGTTCTTAATTAACAATGCCAATGCTACTTTTATCGTACGCGCCAACTCCCTTTCAATGCTCAATGCCGGTATTGATATCAATGACGCTCTGATTGTGGATCGAAGTATTGAAGCTCAACATAGGGATATCGTGGTTGCATGTGTTGATAATGAATTTACCTTAAAAAGACTTATCATCGATGCAAAGGGATGCTGGCTTAAAGCTGAAAACGAAGGATATCCAGATATACATCCAGTGGATGGGCAAGAGTTTGAAATTTGGGGAGTGGTAACTAACGTTATCAAAAAGTTTAGATGAGATCACAAGAAGAAATATATGCTCTCATCGATGTAAATAATTGCTATGTAAGCTGCGAGCGTCTATTCAACCCTAAGCTTAAAGATGTGCCAGTAATCGTGCTCTCGAATAATGATGGTTGCGCTGTAGCACGCTCACAAGAAGCAAAAGACCTTGGCATCAAAATGGGTGTTCCCCTCTTCCAGATCCGCGATATTGTTGAGAAATATAATGTTCAGGTGCTTTCCAGCAATTATGCTTTATATGCAGAAATGTCACATCGCTTTCATTCAATTTTGGCTGACTACGTTGCACCAGGTGAACAGGAGATTTATTCAATTGATGAGTGTTTTTTAAGAGTCACTGCATACGCTGAAAACTATGATTTGACCGAATATGCTCAAGGTATGCGGCAACGTATTTTACAATGGGTTGGATTGCCTGTTTGCGTAGGGATTGGCCGGTCCAAGACGGAAGCAAAACTAGCTAATCATATGGCCAAGAAAGGAAAACGATTTAATAGTGTGTGCAATTTAGTGACCATGGATTCAAAGCATAGAGCTTATTTTTTAAGCCTGATTGATGTTTCTGAAGTTTGGGGCGTTGGTCGTAAACATAGCAAAAAGCTTAATACTCTTGGGATCAATACTGTGTTGGATTTGGTGCAGGCTGATCCACACCAGTTGGGTAAAATATTTTCTGTAGTCATGCAGCGAACAGTTATGGAGTTGCAAGGCACATCATGTATTGATCTTGAACAAGCACCACCAACCAAAAAACAGATCATTTCATCACGCTCATTTGGCTCTCGGGTGACAGATATAGAATCACTCTCTGAAGCAATGAGTGACTATCTTCAAAATGCAGTTAAACGCTTAAGAGAAGATAATTCATTATGTGGATGTGTGATTGCTTTTGCTCAGTCCAATCCGTTTGATAAGAGCAGACCTTTCTACAACAAATCGGTCAGTATTGGATTTCCAGAGCCTACTGACTCCGCTGCAGTAATGAACAGAGCTGTGATGAAGTGTATGAATGAATTGTTTTTAGAGGGTATTGAGTTTAAAAAATGCGGAGTGATATTGACTGCAATCGAGCCGAAGTCGACGCACATTTATGATTTGCTTTCTGACAGCACACAAATAGAAAAAAATGAAAAGCTGCAAGAAGCCTTGGAAAAAGTAAAAATTAAATTTGGTGATAAGAAATTAGCTATTGGCCCATGTAAAATGCATGGCAGAGCATGGGCAATGTCGAGACAAAATTTGACGCAGAATTATTTTAGTTGGGATGGGTTATTGACGATAAACGACTGATTGTCTATCGACCTAAATGTTAAATTTAATTTAAGAAAATCACTTCAATTTGATCAAATATTATGCGTGGAACTCCACATTTCACATAAAAACCCAATCAAAACTGATCAGGCTTTTATGAAACAGCTAGGTAAATGATTTATCTAAAATAATTCGACTATTTCGTATAAGGTGTATTATGTTAATTTTAGGAAAATTTAACTATTCTAATTTTTTGGAATCTTAATATTTATAAGAGTCAAATAATGCTAATAAAAGGATATTGGATTCTTTCCTTGTATGCACTGTTACTTATTGGGTGTACATCAAAGGATATTCCTCAAGAGGGGGAAATAGTGACATGGAAACAAAATCTAGAACTTATTGTTAAAGCTAAACTAGGGCCACGTCGCGAGCATATACCAGATCAATTCGATTATGAGTTTTATAAACCTGCACGAGAACATTATTTAGGTCAATTTGCCATAAACTATGTTCCTGAAAAATTTCCAACAATTATGCAAGGAGAAGCGAACAGTTTGCCGATGCCTGATTCGAATCGACAATTACAATTTGATTTAAAGTTAAGCAATTTAGATTTTCAAGCAACGGATGGATATTTGCCTGATCATGATGACCAAGTGAGAGTAAGGATTGAAGGTCTTACCATGGATATGCGAGCTGAAAATTTAGATACTCATAAGACATTTTTACAAAGAAAAGAATTTTTTGAAAAAAATTCAAAATTTGAAAAATATGGTCTGACTTGTTATCAGAGATTAGAAGCAGACTATTCCTTTAATTGTTATGGAAAATCTAAAGAGCCTGGCGTCAGTGGTGTTTTATTAAGTATACAAACTTTAGAAAGTTCAGTTGCACTGGAAAACAAGATTATTCCAATTAGAGGTGATAGTTATCAACCTAATAAATATGGCGGTATCTGGATTCAATGGGAAATGAACTTGAATAATTGGGATAGATGGCAAGAAATAGATAGTGCAATTTGGCGCTTATTAGGTACATGGAACTCTGCTCCACCATCTCAAGAAAGTAACTGATTTTAGTTTCATTTAACATAATGGTGCTTATACGAAAAAGCCCTCACTTGAGGGCTTTCTTATATGCATCAGCTAACTTCACATCATATTTATTGATTGCATAATTTCTGCCGTTATAACCTCTAGCAAACGCTTTCCAGTCTTTGTTCTTTAAAGCGCTGATAAGATTATTTACTTTGATGTATCGGCACATTGCGTCAAGCTGCGAGGCTTCATCCTTGTACATGGCATCAATGAATGACTGTAGTGATGCATAACCAAGTGCCTTCCAGTGATAACCCATCACTTGACCCAATCCCCACGAACACGATTCAAGCGCCACATCGCGATTAAGCTTTGATGCTCGGTCTAGTTTGTTGTGTTGCTCTGAAAATTTACCATAAGCACCTGGTGAAGAATTGCAAAGATCTGGATATAACCTGGACCATTCTTTGGATTTAGTTATCCAGTTGATTGCTTGAAGACCCTCATAGAATTTATGGCGCTCAAAAAGAATAACCGGCGAGCCATCAGTATTGAATCCTGATCCTTTGCACTCCACTTCCATTACTGCTTTTAAGGCCGCAACTTCAATACCGAGTAATTTTGCTTGATCAACAATTTGATCATTGGTGATTTTTTTACTCATTACATCAATAGCAATGCCAAGCATTACAGCAACATCATCGTAGGCGGTTGCAATTAACTTATCGGCAGCTTCAACCTGTTTCTGGGTAAGCTTTCCTCCGCTAATCTTGCGCAAGAAATCAAAAATTTGTTTCATGGATTACCACCATCTTTAACCAATTGAGGTTGTTTCACCAGTCGAGCCAATTGCCCTGTAATCACAAGGATTAAGCCCACCCACTTGATTGTTTGCGGTGACAAGAAAGAGAAATAATCAGCGGCGTGAATCATCCACCATGCAGTAATTTCACTACCATATGCAAACCACGCAGACAATAAAAAAGCGCCTAAAGCGCTTAATCGAATGGACCAGAATTTATACCACTGTCGGGCATTATCTACTAATTTCATTAGCGCTCTCTCTGTAATTGCGTTCATAAAGTTTGTTGCGGATTTCTTCAACCGTTCTTAAGAGTTGGTCAGACTGCTTTTCAAGAACCTGGATTTTTTGAGTGTTTTCCATGGATCGAGTAGTCATAGCATCGGTTTTACCCGTCTGGGTATTCCATGCGACTCCCAGGGCACCAAGTAAAGCAATCCCACCCCAGCGCACAATGTTGGTGGTGTTATCAATCTTTGTTTTACTTTCACTTAGTATTCGGATTTGAAGATCAACCTCTTTATGCTTTACTTCAGTGTCCTGGCGGATCTGCTTCATCTCGGCACGAAGGCTTGATTTGGTTCGATCTAAATCTTCTTCAAAACCATCTCTGGCCTTTTGTAAATCGTGTACAGTCTTTTGCTGGTCCTTTTGAAGTTGCTCAAACTGCACACTCATCCGGTCAATTTTTTGCGGTAAATCTGCCAATTTTTCCATGCTTTGACGTAACTGATTAATGTTGTCTGAAATTGCGTAAAGCTGGCTAGGTGTTATTGGTGGTGGATCAGTTGTGTAGTCATTGGACATGCCGCCCCCTAAATTTTGGTAATAAAAAAGCACCCCGAAAGGTGCTGTTGTTTGATTAACTTTAAACTTCTATTTCTGAATGCGATCCACTTGGCGCAGGTCGCAAAATGACTTGATTGGCAATAAAAACTCGGGCACCTAAATTATAGGCTGTACCGGATGTGCACAGCACTGGACCAGATCCACCATCAATCTGCACCCGGTATTCCGGATACTTTACTGATGTAATGGTGCCGATATACTCTGCATGGGTTGGATTTAAAAGCTTTCGTAATTCAAATAAAGGATTAGTCACGGCTGATACGCTCCACTGTAATGGTTTCATTTACTTTTGCATGGGAAAAGCTGCCACTCACCCCATCAATAACACCCCACCACTGACCATTAAAAGCAATGGTTTTACCTGGTAGCATCTCGCCAATATCGAAGCTTACCGGAATATCCGAAAAGGTGTGCAACTCCTGAATATTGGCTTTCACCAGTTCATTTTTACCGTAACTGGCACCTGATACCACGTTAAATAATGGTCCTGTAACTGTTTCAAGCGGTACATCACCTGAGGTACCGCGCTGCTGTACTTTCAGGCTTTCACCGCTGCGGCTATTTACTATAGTAATCGCATTAAAGTCAGCAATGTATTCATCGTTCTGTTTGATATTCTGCTGCATGACCATACTTTCAGATAGCAAAATATCGTAGTCATCCACAGTCATCGCATCCCAATAGCCTTTCTGGTACCGCGGTAAAATAGTGAGCGTATTGCTTGATTTCTGGCTATAGATAAATCCACCACCTGCCTCAACCACCTGTTTGATTGCATCTATTGATGCGAGTTCTGCATAACTCAGACTTTCAACCGGTACGATCCAGCCCAGTTCATCAATCAGTTTCCAATCCAGAGTAGTATTGGATTGTGCCCGATCCAGTTCAGCTTGAACCAATTGAACAGATGTACGTTCATTATCCTGAATGAATGAGCGTGAAGGCTCATATTTATCAGAATTCAATGCAGTCACACTTCGGCCCGGATAGGTATATAAAACGCTGGCAAAACGTCGAGTTTCTTCCGGGTCCTCAAGCAGGATATGATGTTCATAATCATTAATCATGACTTTTAGAATCACTGGCTGACCATTAATCGACTGTAGCTTTTCTTTTTCAGTATGAGCCACAGTGATTGAATAGGTCCAGCACCACTGTGATCGACTGGTACTGTATGTGCCATCAATGACTTGGATCTTCTCACCAGTATCCAATCGCTCGGCTGTTAATACATTCACGATATACCACCAGTTTCGTTTCGGCAGTGCTGGAATACAGTCATCTGCACCAAAATTTAAAACAACATTGTGTGAATCAACGTCATGACATAGGCAAATAAAATTTAAATCTGTACCGCCTTCATATTTGGGTGTTTCAGGCTTTGGCCATGGTAAAACCGGATGTTTGCGATAATGAATCGCTTTGGCTTTATCCCATGGCAGATCTGACTTGGTGATAATCTCAAGGCTTTTACCCCATTCAAACGAGAAACGCTTTTCAAAGACCTGTGCTACCTCATGCGAGTAAGTAAAAGTCTTGCGTCGGCGAATCATCTCCTGCCACACAGTTTCACGGTTATGGCGCAGCTTGATTGTTTCTTCATGCAAGTAGCGCTGATGAATAAAGCGTTTATCGCCCTCTTCCCAAACAATATAAGCATCAGAACTTAAGCCGGTGGCTTGCTCATGCAGAGATCTAATCGCTCGGGTTAATGATCCTGCTTGTTCATACTGAATATTTGCCTGATTAGAAATCACCAAGCCCTGATCATAAAAAAGAGCCTCATTCGAGACTCTTAATATTGGTTTGGCCCACGATATTTCTGTGGTGCTCAGACACGCAATGGCCTTCTGATATCGCATATTAAAACCATAAGACACACCGACCAGATGATTGATATCGAATAACGCTTTAACTTCAAATTGAAATTCAGTATCTAAAACGGTATCAATCGTGCACAGGTTTTCACTAAATACCGCTTCGACTTCAAAACTAAAACTGGTGTCTAAAACCGTATCAATCTGGCCAATTACATCAGTATTTTCTTTAAAGACTGCAACAACTTCAAAGCCGAATCCAGTATCAAGCACTGTGTCAATGACTGCAGTATTTGCACCACTGTCGGCATAAACTGCGGTGATTTCAAATGAAAACTCAGTATCAAGTACCGTATCAATTATTGAAGATACATCATCCCCAAAATTGAGATTGGTTGTGCCATCGGCCAGATGCTCAAAATTCAGAATGATGTTATGGCTGTCGGTATTATCAGGCTTAAAGTTTAAGTTTAGGTTGTGAGCATCAACGGTGCCGAGCTTATTTTTAAAATCCACATGAGCACCCTTTAATCTAAGGTCTGAGTTTAATTGATGTCACCGACAGCGTTCCGCCAAGGGCTAGATTGGTATTGGCCAGCGCAATATCGGTGCCTACCGTCAGATCCGCAGCCACTTCACCAGCACCGTTATAAATTCGTGCCCAAGTGGCGGTCCCGGTTTTAATTACAGTCGCTGTATCTGCTGGATGTAACTCCACATAAGTAGCAGTGGTTTCTTTGATACACGGTTCAGGAAATGTGAGTGTCACCAAAGCATTGTTTGAATCTGCGGCAATAGCAGGGCTGGCAGACTGCGTACCCTCATAAAAAATAACGGTAGCACTTTGGCTACCGTTATCCATAAAACTGGCAAAGGCTTGAATCATGGTAAGCCGAGCATTGATAGATGTTTTACTCATTTTGGCACCACATTATCTTGAATGACTGCGTTAAATTGAGACGCTGGATGGTGAGCAACCACAAAGTACTTATTATTGACTAAATGATTAAACTCATAAAATCCATTTTGATTGGTGAGAGTCTCAGACACAATATGTCCCGAGCTTTTTTCAAATAACCGAACTCGACAAGGTAGTAGTTTCCCAAGCTCGGCTATGCTGCCTTTTATTGATAATCCATGAAAATTTACAAGCACAACCCCATTAGCATGCAGTGCCGAAACAGGGTTTAGTTTTAATAACATTATATACCCCCTACCTTTACAATGATTTGACCCTTATAACCTGCCACACCCACCCCAACAGCAACATTAATTGCTACGAACAACTCTTTGTTTTTTTCTATCGCCTCTAGATTTAAATAGGGTTTATCTTGGAAAAGCCAGTAAAAGCCTTTTAATATCCCTCTCAACACATCATCAAATAAAAATACTGGCGCAAAAGGCACCACATTGGTTAGTGATGTGTCATTTATATAATTAAAACGCCCAGACTCTATACTGCTTGAAACACCTAATGATAATGTTTTAGCTAAAGTGTGATTGGGTTGATTGTCATATCGACGCTGAAGCAAGGTTGCCCCTTGAACACTAGTTGAGCCCAGTCCTGTATATCTTGTTTTTGGTTGTCTGTCTGCAGCAGTAACCCCTAGTTCTATTAATGATGATGAAAGAAAAGAATTGGCTGTATCAATATTTAGCAAACTATCAAATACACCAAACCCGTAAGTTGCTGCAAATGAATCGCCAGCCATTGTTGTTGGGAAGATATAGAAATAATCCGAATCCCCAACCACCACCCACGATCTGCTACCGGATGTAGGGATGCCTGACTCACTCGTGGAAGAATAAAAGCTACCTTCAAGAGCGTAATACCATTTCGACCATCCATTTACAACATTTGAATCACTACCACTTGCTATCCAATTCCTACCAGGATTGCTACTATCAAAAGGAGCCTGCACCCCAAGCATTGTGTTGATGTCAGTCATATCTTCAACAAGACCGACTTTTGCATATTTTGCATAAGTTACTGTATATGCAGGGTCAAGCTCATCAACAACTCGCAAAAAAGGACGACTCGGCAAAAGCAAGTTTTTAGAGCGATATGCTGCCTTGCCACCGCCACTTGGATTACTGCTTGAAAATGGTTTTTCCCAACCCAGTGGTGGCAATGATGCAGAGACTGTTCCGGTTGCTTGACTAACACTTGGCACAAATGCCAACTCAAAGGTTACGCTCTGTGCGTTTGGCACAGTTAAAATACGGTGTTCACCATTAAATTCTGACTGCGCTGCACCTGTGATTTTAATCACTTGATACTGCATTAAATTATGGGCAGAGCTGAATAGCGCTGTGATTGTGGTGCCTGATGCTGTGAGTGATGATATAGGACCAATATTAATACCGTTCACTAAGCAGGCATCTAGAACACTAATCATTGATCCAAATGCATTTTGTAATTGCGGTGCGTTGCTATTGGTATGTACATAAAATTTGATATCTGTACTTGCGACCATTTTTATTTACTCATAAAAAAGACCGCATAAAGCGGTCATATTTGATTTAAATTTTAAATAACGCGGTCAATGTCACCACGCAGCATGATCTGGAATTGATCTGAAATTACAGCCGGCTCGGATTGCTTCACGGTTCGAATCACCCATACCGGGAAGTTTGAAGCTACAGTATTGAATCGCAGGACGTTGCCATTGGCCCAGCCTGCACCCCAGCCTTCTTTCTTGATGATGAAGTAAGGCACACCAGTGACCGGGTTGATTGGTGCATAGTTTGCATTAGTTGTGCCTGTGCCAATCTGGCCAGAGTATTCGCCAATGCATCGGAACGATTGTGCATCAGTGAAGATCAATGCCCAGCGCTCCTGAATCGCACCTTTATTCGTCATCTGGAGTGGATAAAGCGAGTCATTGTAATTTGCTAAAATCCCGGCACCCGTTGACTCATCAACCCATACATTACTCCACGAACCTTGCACAAACTTACGTGTGTAACGCGCCTGCATATCACCAATGACTAAAGCAGATCCAACAATGGTATCGACTGCATCATAGTTATGCGTCAGTGGCTTGGTAAAGGTTAACTGACCATTGATTTGCACATCACGGATCAGACCCATATCTTGATAGCGATATTTCATTGTTAGAGGTGCAACCAGATTGCCCAGTACAAAATCACCGCCCAGCATCACGCGACCATAGTCATAATCAACCGTGTACAAATCAAACGGTACTTTTATACCGTTAGCATCTTCAAGTTCGGCCCACGAAATGCGCTGATCACCCAAGTCGTAGGTTGTGCCTGCAATCGCACTCGGTAGTTCTAGGTTTTTGCTTGAACTGACAATCCCGATACCACCAATGCGAAAAATCGGCACTCGACCATCAATCGGCAAGCGTGTTGCTGATAATCCCAAGATTTCTGAATCTAACGGAATATAAGTGTAAGCCACTGCGTTATAGCGTACCGATGAAGCATCGACCCATACCGGAATGTTGATATAGGTATCAGCGGCTTCCTGATATTCCAGTAATGGGTCATACCAGTTATTTGCTTCAATTTCAGTACGGTTGGCTTCAGTAATTTTGGTTTTGATGTAGAAGTAAATCGTGACAAAACCGTTTTCCCAGTTCACCTGTCCGTGCGCACGACTGGTTTCAATTACGCCATTTTCATCAGCTGTCAGTGTTAGTTGACCATATTCAAGCGTTCCCACCACCACCGTTAAAGATTGTGGCCGGATTGGCATAATCGGTGTTCTAAAACTGATTTTATTGACCGGCAATAAGTCAGTGGTTGTAGTCAAGGACTCTAGTGCAATGGTGTTATCTGCATTCGGTGTCCATGAATCAATTTCAACAATCCCGGTACCATACTGGATCACACCAGACTGAATCCCACTGTTATTTGCAGGATTCACGTTTCGATATAGCAAACTAGTGCGATCTAGAAAAGTATCAACACCGACTTTAAAGCGTGCTGAACCTGTCAAGATCTGTTCATTAAAGCCAGAAGACAAATCCAGACGCAGCTTATCACCGGTCACGATTTTAGAGCTAGAATTTAAGCCAGAGATATCGCGGAACTTCACCGAAATATCAGTGGATTGGTACGCTTTTAACGTAAGTTCCTCGCCTTCAATTTTAGAAGTCTGCGGTAAATAAAAAGACATACAACCTCACTTAAGCCGTTCCATATACGGTTGTTGGTATATAAATTTGAATAAATTCTTTTTTGATTAAGACTGGCGTAACCTCAACGGCCCCGCTGGTGTAATCAATCACTCCCTGAATATCGCCAGTATTGGTAATCAGATTTCCTGTGCTGCTATTAATTGGTACATCGGTCAGAATTACTGTTCCTGCTGCATCTTTTACTGAATGATTTACAGGAATAGCCAGCTCAACACTATTGGGCTGAATGGCTGCACCAGTACCGATGGTAAAGCTTAGCTTTTGATTACTATCTGGAGATATTGCCGACTTGGTTTGACCAAGCTGAGTGCCAAAGTTATAAATTATCGTAAACTGGGTGTTTTTCTGCGGCAACTTATTTGGAATGATCTTGCCAATACCGATGGCATAGTTGATTTCGCCAACAGCATCCCCAGTAAACTTGCCTTGTGCATTGCTGATTGCTGTTTTTGCTTCACCTTCCAGCAGCCAGTTCACAGTCACCCCAGGAGCAATACCGGTTTGCCCTAAATCAAAATCAAACGCAGCTTTTTCAACACTTAAATTAGAGCGCACGAAAGTGACAATCGGTGTGCCCCAGTTGAGCAGGATCGGTGTATTTATATCAGGTAAAGCGCCCGTAGTGAGTAACCATGATCCAGTTTCATAATTGATCATGCCTGAACCAAAGGATGGACTTGAAGCCTTTAACTGGCCTGAGCCATCATCTTTAAGTTCATAGAACTTGCCTTGCGACATATATGAAATAGAAAGGCTACCCGGTGCAGGAATGGGAACTACAACGCCGGTCCAGTTGGTGCCCTGGTTATTCTGAGTGACCGGAATGGCATCACTTTGGTAATACTGGTTCGGTACAGCTGCAGGCTTAAATGTGATATTTAAGCTCATAGTTCCGGTCGGAGCCGCTGCAGTCCACTGAATTAGTCCACGCTGATAATCAATCGTGCCGACCTGAGTGCCTTGAGTGTTTTTAAGCAATCCACCTTGGTCGGTAATCTGCTGACCTTGCAATGTGAAAGCTACACTTGAGGGAATCACTGCAGAACCGATATAAAGATTCTGACTGACTCCAATCACCATATTCGGATAGTTGGCCGTAATCGTGCCATTGTTACCTGCCACCAGTACTACACTTTCACCGGCAGCATTGACGTCAATGATCGGGGTTTCGGTCTGAGCCGATGGGATCAGTTGGGCAAAGATACTTTTGGCATTGACGGTAAACTCACCCACACCCGCATCAGAAGCCAACGCTGTAGATGAATAGTACAGGCCGGTATCAGCAACAATGGTATCGCGGATGATGGTCTTGGATTTCTCACCGTTGTACCACTGACGAGCAGACAACCCTACAAAATCAACTTCCAAGGCATCATTTAAGGAATAGGTGGCAATCTTATACTCAACATTTTTGCCGTCAATAACCATAATGGCAGTACGTGTTTCAACCTTAGTGATACGAACATACTGTTCATGCTCTAAAACCTTGCCCTCATCACTAATCAGCACAATGGTGTCACCTACAGAGCTTTCAGTTTCTTGTGGAAACATCGCCACTTGCAGTGATGACATGCCCTGCCAATGGGTATCCAGTGGTGTACCGGCAATCTGCCCGCCTTTAGCCAGATAGTTCTCTAACCGGTTCTGGGCAGACTGACGTTCATCGGTCCAGTTCTTGGTACTGAAAAGCAGTGCTGAGACGTTTGGATTCTTCGGTAGTTCAGAGATAAATACCGTTGTACCCATCAGTAAATCAGTATCTTCAGTCGTGACCGCTGGAAAGATCTTGCGCATGGAGACATCCCCCATGGTCCCATCCATCTCTGAAACATCATTAAACAGGTTATTGCTGATCCCATCTTGAACCACGACACCAGAATATTTACCACCACCATCCGAGTTATCCGTCAAGCGTTCAGACTTGTAAATCACTAAATCTTTGGTTTCAATCGCCATCGTTTAACTCCGTAAAGCGCAAGGTCACGTTGTAATAATCATCCAGTGATACCGCTGGAATCCCTTTCACCGGATCAGCCTCTAAAGCGCCATCCTGATGGTTGAATTTGACTGTAAATTGCCGGTTGTCATGAGGCTGCTCAAACTGGAGTTTAAAATTCTCATCCTGCAGCTTGGACCACTCTAAAACAGTCCGTAATTCACGCAGCTTGATCCACCCCATACTGGTGTTTGCCGGCTGCAAAGTAATTGGGCGACCGGACTTCTTTTTACCTTCCTGAATATGCAAAGTGCCATCGATGGCATAGCCTTGATTCTGCTCAATGGCCTTCCATGAGAATTCATCAGGCCATAAAAAACCGTCCTCTAGTGGGACGGTCTCTGATGTTGCTAAGCGAACGAGTTTCATGTTGATTTCGCCTGTGTTTTAAGTTGGTTGATCAATTGATTCATCATGGATTCCTGTTCTGCTGAGCCTGATAATGAAAGTGTCTGACCACCAAAGCTAATGTTGTAGTTGACTGATTTTGAGGCATTGGCCGTTGGAGTGCTGGGAACAGGCGTACTCACATTAGGCGCAAGACTATTTATATCAACCGGTTTGGTTGAAGGACCTGTGGAAACAAGATTGCTGGCCGTCATCTGGCGAAGAAGGTCATTAATCTTGTTGGTACCGTGCTGAGTGGTTAAGCCTTTAGCAGCAGCTGCATCGAACTCTTGATTAATTAGTGCTTTTATTCCCAGGTTGCCATCTTTACCCAAACCGTCCTCTTTAGCAGCGCGATCTGCTGCCATCGCCTCAGACCAAATAGTGCCAGCAAGTTTCTCAGCCTCTTTATCGCTATAACCCTTACTTTTAAGCTGTGATAAAACATCAGCTTTACTGTAAGAGTTATAGTTATAGATACCATTGCTGAGTGATTTGCTTTGCCTTTTCATTTCAGCGTCAAACTGTTTGGAAGCAGCTGCAACCGCATCACTCCATGCCTCAGTAGAAGACTTGGCTTCTTCACGTGCAATATTCCCTGTATGACGGTATCCATCGCCGATTCTTTCAGCCGAGTTTCTTACACGGTCATTGGATTTAGACCATTCGTCCATGGTTTTAACAACAGCTTTACCTGTGCTGTCGATTTGAACTTCAAGATTACGACCAGCATTGGCTGCATTTGTGGAGGCTATTACCCCCGCATCACCGGATGCTGCAGCAGACTGAGCAGCTTTTTCATAAGCTTTTTGAACACCTTCAGCAGTTGCTTTTCCGCTATCCCGGATAGTGATGTAATCCATTAATGCTTGTTGAGCTGCAAGCTTCAGATTTTCTCTGGTCTCAATCCCAAGACGCTTAAAAGCTTCAGTAACCGGATCAATATCATCAGGAAGTTTTTGAGCTTGCAATTTAATTGCAATTAAACCTTGCTCAACTTGAGATGTAGAAACCTGGCCTTGGTCACCAAACTCCTGAAGCTTAGCTTTGGCAGCATCAACTTCAGCTTGGCTTTTAGCTGCTTCTAGCCATTTTAACCATGCTTCATAAGTAACATCACCGGCCTGTTTACCCGTAACTCCCAGACCTTCTAAACCAGCTACAAAACTATTAACATTGGCTTCACCTGCTTTAAATTTCTCTGAAACTCTATTTAAAGAAACATCCAAATCCAGCCCTAACGCAGTAGCAGCTTTTCGAGCTTTATCTGTGGCATTGCCTTGGTTTTCGGTAGCTTTTGCACCGTCATCCATGGCTTTTACGATAACCTTCCCAGTGCTATCAAATTCAGCTTGCAAACCCTGTGCTGCTAGTTGAACATTTAGTACTTTGAGTTGCGCCATACCTGCAGCATCTGCAGACTTAATCATTGCACTAGCTACAACTTGTGCAGCTTGGATTTTAGCTTCAGTAATTTTTTGACTTTCAGCCTGATAAGCCTTTTCCTTTGCATCTATCTCAGCAAGACCCTTTACAGCTAAATCTATTGCAGCTTGATTGCCAGATTTACGCGCCTCAAAAAGCTGTTGCTCGGCTTGAATGCGCTCATCACTTATCGCTTTGTAATCTGTCCTATGTTTTTCCTCTTGAGCTTTTAATTGGTTAAGGGTTTGCTGGCTATTAGCGACTCGTTCGGCATTTTTTTCAACCTCGGTTTTACGTATATCCTCAATTGCTGCTTTTGTTGCCCCTTTGCTTTCAAGGGCAAGCCTATTTGCTTCTGAAGCATTTTTTTCAGCTTGTCTAAATAACGCATCAGATGCATTTTGAGCTTGTGCAGCCAACGCATCAAATCCGAGAAAATCAAGTACGGATGCGCTAAGTGAATAAATACCGCCTGAAATAAATTGAATTCCAGCAAGAAGTAATTTAAGCGCAATATTTAGACCTGTAGCTGCATCTGAAACTACGCCTAGAGCAATTTTAAAAACATTAAATAGTGTCGTTAAGCCACTTACATCTTCTTTACCATTTAGAATGGCATTAAATAGAGGTGCAATAGCATCCAAAGTTGATGTAAAAGCACTCCATGCTGTTTCGGCGATGCCAGCCAAGTTGGAAATTAAGCTTTTAACAGTGTCATATACTGCTGATAAAGTATTACTCAATGCTTCAATTGTAGAAGGATCAACCTCAGATAGCTTCTCTTGGAACCAACCAACTCCGGCAGCTACATCATCAAAAAATAACTTTAGAATCCCTAAATTATCAGCAATTATTGATAATGCATTTGCCACAGTTGCACTTGACCCATTAGCTTGATCCATTTCACCAATAAGAATTTGCCATTGTGTTGCAATCTTTTGTAAGGCGTTGCTGATGGTAGTTGGGAATTTATCATAGGTTTTTTGAACCTCGCTCGCTTGAGACTGAAGAGCCTTAACTAAACGTTCAGCACCTAATTCACCATTCTCAGCCATCTTCCGGAGTTCACCGGTAGTCACCCCAAGCCCTTTGGCCATGGCACTGGTTAGACCCGGCGCTTGCTCCATGATGGAGTTAAATTCATCTCCACGAAGAACACCAGACTGCAATGCTTGGATAAATTGCTGCACTGCAGCTTCACTTGCTTGCGCTGAACCACCACCGATTTGAATTGCCTGGTTAATTGTTCTGGTGAGATCTAACGCTTGTTGTTGCGTCATCCCCATTTCTTTACCAGTATCATTAATCTTTGTAAAAAGATTACCGGTAGCATCAAGGCTTGAATTTGTTGCCAGTGCTACCTGATGGACACCTGCAATTGCCTGCTGGAAGTTACCACCTTCACTCGTTGCAATACTGATACGAGTGGAAAGATTTGTGTATGAATCGGCTGCTTGAGCAAGTTCACGAATACCCAAACCAATACCAAGCGTAGCCATAGCACCAACAAGGGCGGTAACAGCGAGCTTGGTAACATCCATCCCTTTGGATAAGGTACCTATCCCAGCATTGGCTTTATTTGCGGAGGTGTCTACGCCATCCAATTCACTTTTTAAACGTGCAATTTCTTGTTCAGTAAGCCTGGTCACCCGAGCAACTTCTTCAGCCGGCATTTTACTATTGGCTTTAAAGTCCTCAAGCTTTCTGCTTAAGTTCGCAATCGCATCATTAATTACTGTAGGTGGTGCTTTACCAAGTGCAGCGTAAATCGCATGTCCTGCTTGTGTGGCGCTGTTCGATGCTTTGTCTGTACTACTACTTACCCTTCCCATTGCTGTAGAAGCTTTAGTCTGAAAATCTGTATAAGCACTTTTCGTTAAAGACAGTGCATCCTCAAGTGCCCCAACCTTATTACTTGCCTCTGTAAATTTTCCCAATGGCACAGCATCAGTGCTTTGACTAAGGGCTTTCAGCTCATTTGTAGCTTGTTGTAATTCCCTTTCAAGTGTGTTTATTGAGCTTGCACCCAATTGGCCAACACGCTCAATTTCCTTTGCTGAAATAGAGGCGCCATTACCCATGCTTTCAATAGCACGACTAGCAGTCTGAGCTTCGCCTACTACACCAGTTAAATCCACAGAGCTAAACTGCTGAATCTTGTTAATTGCTACCTGGGTTGCATTATCCACACCCTTCATGGCATTTACAGCAACACCTTGATAGTAATTAAAGGCACTGGATGTTTCTCGAATGGCATCCTGAATACTTAAAACACGTCCTTTGGCAATTTCAATATCCTGCAAGGTACCGTCAGTGCTTTGCAGTCTAACCAGTTCAGCCTGAGCTGCTTTAAGTACTAAATTTAGCTCATTGAGGCCTTGCTCACCTGCACTGGACATTGCACGCAATTCGCCGGCACTGATGGTCGACTTATCACCCAGAGCTTCAATTTCCTTTGCAGCTATAAAGAATTTATTTCCCAGCATTTCTGCAAGTTGAACAGCATCGCCCGGGATAGCCTCACTAATTTCAAATCCAGCACGTTTGGCATTCTCTCCTGCATTTTCAGCAGCATTCGACAATCCAGCCAAGCTATCTTTGGCTTCTTTCGTGTTTTTATTAAGCTTATCTGGAACGATATCGCCAATTGCTTTTGATGTTTCTGCCGAGGAGGTTTTTATATCTTCTGATTCTTTCTTTAGTACCGATATAAAGGCTTCCCACTTATCTTTAGATGCCTTGGTACCGCTATCAAATCCCTTGGTATCAGCATCCATTACCAGTTTGAAGGTGAGTTCTTTTCCAGCCATGATGACCTCTAAATTTCAGGCATAAAAAAACCACCGAAAGGTGGTTGAGTTTAGTTTTAAAAAGCATCCTAGGATGCTTATCTTTTTACTCTTGTATCAAGGTTAAAATACTATTTTCAAAGAGAATATCTAATCATTTGATAAGAGTTACATTCATCTTATTCCCTCAATTCCTCAAAGAACTTTTTAAACTCTTTGGTATTGGCATGATGTGCTGATCGAATCACATTCGATAAATACTGCAGTTTATTCTTATGGTCTTTTTGCGCTGATTTTAAGTATTGATCAAATGCACCATACGTCATATTCATAATGTCATCAGGACGATGGCCAGCACTGATTAAGTACTGGAATGAATCGAACCATGTTGATTCAGCGGTTTGCTTCTTGGCTCCACGCTTTGGCTTTTCGTATTTAAAATAAGCCTGGTTGACTAGAAGCACAGCTTTGAGCAATTCTTTAAAACCCTGCTCATCAACAGCAAGTTCGACCAGTAATTCATTATCCAGTTCAGTAACACATGCAATTGTTGAAATGACCTGAACGCCATGAACTTTGAATAGCTCTGTCAAAATCATATCTGAATGATTTTGGTCTTTAATGAAGTTTTTAAGCGGTTCTGCATGTGTAGCCCAGATATCAAAGTCTTTCATTTGGATTTGACGAACTTCGATGTCATTAATCCGGATACTTCGATTTGTTGCTAAGAAAAAATCATTCATGGTGATATCTCGGGTATAAATTTTAGGTATTAAAAAAGCACCCGAAGGTGCTTTTATTTAATGACAATGTCTTTCGCCAGTGCTTCTTTCATTGTGACAGCCATCGCTTGCTGTCCTGCCACTGTGTGAATAAGCCATAGTTGTAACTAAAGTCAAAAGTACTAAAGCTATAATCTTGTCCAAAATACCCCCTACATATTAATGTATGAGATTCATTTATAGCTGAAATAGGTTATTTATCAAACTTTTTAAATAACCAATCTTTAACCAAATTAACTAAAAAAATCATTAGATAAGTGTTCTTACATAAATCTTATAAGATGCCGCTCTAATTCTTAATTATCTTACATTTACAGACATTGCTCATACGCACTAAATTAATTTATCACTTTACACTGGATTTAAGTTTTAGAAACGTAGAGGAAATTCAGATGAAAAAGTATTCAAAAATTCTATTACTGACCATATTTGGCTTCACTGGTACAGTAGCTATTGCAGAAGAAATCCCACCCGAAGCCACTGCAGCTGCAGAGGCACAACAGGCTGCATTGGATTACCAACAAGATAATCAATCTAAAGCACCGAATGAATAAATTTGAGCCCTCAAATAGAGGGCTTTTTTTAGAGCTAAATAAACTAACTCCATCTTCGCTTGCACGTGTTCTTCCATGCAAACTCAAAGTTTTCTGGATCGGTAAAACCTTCTATAAGAACTATATTCTGATCTACCATAATGAAACGCTTAAAGCCAGTGTAGGTATCGCGCTTTTTTATGTAATTAACTTCCCCGCACGCTCCTACTTGATTTCGAAATATTACTAAATCTGGGCCTGGTAATGATTTTCTAAGAAATTCTCTAGAATCCTCTTGTTGCTTTTCTTCTAGCGCTCCAAGAGTGGATATTTGATTATCTGCTTCAACTTTGCTGCAACTCGCCATACCCATTGCAAGTAACAGTAAAATTTCCTTCTTCATAGTCCTTCCTTTTCTTGATGACCCACCTTACCTTTATTTTTCACATAAAAAAACCACTCCGAAGAATGGTTTTGTAGAGTTATGTTTACACTAATTAAACATTTGCCCAAATTGGTGAATAACCAACATAAGAGCAAGAGCTGAAGATGATGTTACGAGCATTTCTACTGTATTCATTACGATTCCCTCCTGCTTTTTATTGTTCTAATTTTATACATCATCATAAGAATTATTATCAATACTAAATAAATGGAATAAGTAAAAAATTATGACAAATTTCAAGCATTAAAAAAACCACCTTTCGGTGGTCATAACTTATACAAATATATGTCAGATTAAATCGGAATAGTTGTAATAGTTCTTTGTAGGTGGGAAATAATTATCATCCCAAAAATTAAAAATGTTAGAGCAATTGTTGTAGAGTTATATATTCGCATTTATTCACTATCATATGTATAGGTTCACAAGATACCTAACTACTGTTACAAAAGCAAACAACTTATTATTTTTAAATAATTTTTAGATAAAAAACCACCCTAAGATGGTTTTTCACCCGACTCTCCAGCCGTTTCCGACTCTCATCGATAAAAATATTATTTAGGCTAAACAGGCACAAAAAAAGACGCTAATGCGCCTGTGGGGTTCTTTGTGCCTGTTTGGGTTAGACCGCTGCCGGAATTGTCACTACATGACCATAGAGACCTAATGCCGGATCTGCTTCTTTTGTTACATCAGATAAAGCCTGACCTGAAATTTCATATTGTCCTAATTCTTCATGAATCAATGGGAACGTCGTTTCTGGTGATTTTTTAGTACGCCATAGTGTTACAGCCACATGCTCACCGTTCGCAGTATTAATCCCTTTAAAGAAGAGCTCATACTCTTTTTCAAAGTCGGATGCTAGTGTGGTATGTGTTACTGCACCAGTCGTATAACTCGCAAGAATCGGCATGGTGAGATCAGCCACATCATTAAAAATAACAGTACCGAATTTAGCATCCAATGTGTAATCTTCAACGCTAACCGTTTTAGGCGTACCACTGGTTGAATCCTTGAATGAAACCGTTTTTAAGTTATAACCATCCAGCTTGATTTCTTCACCTGCAACCACAGTACCCAGAGACACATCAGCTTCTGTTTTTGTTGGTACGGCATGTGTCATACCAGAGAGAATATATTCCATGTTTTCTGGATTAACTTCTTCGAGTTGCCCCGAGAAATTAACTGAGGTCGCATTGATCATGGTGAAATCAGTGGTACGCTTACCAGTCATTGATTCTTTATGCTCAATAACATCAGCACCGATTTCAAGCTCAAACTCTGGCACGTTACCCAGATGGCGCATTGCACCAGCAACACCATTCACAAGCTCAGATAAGTAAAACTTACCTTGCAGCGAGATATAATTCTTTTTAGCCATTACTTTTCATCCCCTGTGGTTTTCTTGGCTGGAGCAGCAGTTTTCACTTCAGGTGCTTCCTGAATTGTGCCATCAGTCAGCAATTTCTTAATTTGGGCATCACTTAACCCACCGACTACATCGCCTTTTTTAAAGCGGCCGACAGGCTGAGTTGCCTTGTATTGTTTCGCCATAACTGGCTCCTAAATGAATTTTTGTGATTCAAAGATAATGGTGATGTAGGCAAAGCCCGGACTATATCCATCACGGACAGATAAAAATTCCAATTCTTTACGTGATCCTTCAGGCTTCCAACCTGAAAGCAGCTCAATAACCTTTTCAGTTAAAAGGCCCGCCTCATCACTTACAGCTCGTCCATCTGTCATCTGTGATTGAGCATTGCGACAGGCAACTGTGACCGCCCATTGCTGGCCGATCTGGTTCATAGCACCCTTACCAACACTGGATTTTTTATCGATACGAACAAAGTTGACGTGAGCTGATGGTGTAATCTGTGACATCTCAGTCACGCTGACTGAGTTAAGTGGTGTGTAAATTCTTAGAAATTCTGGAATCTCTTTCAGTTTTTCTGCAATTTCATCACGCACTGCGAAGAAGGTGCTCATCTATAAAACTCCCAACAATATCCAAAACCATGGCTTCATCTTCCGCATTTATGCCGAGTTGTGTTCGAGGTGGTAAAACCGATTGCTTGACCTTACGATACTGCCCTCCGACTGCAAAAGTAATGTATTGACCATTCTTAGGTAGAATAGTTGCGCCAAAATGTAGATAAGGTGCGTACACAACATCTGTACCCACCTCAACACCATTAACTAAGACATTGTGCGTGTAGGAATTCATCAAGCGACCTGTATCACGTAGCGTTTCACCGCCTTGCATACGAGCGCGCCAAGATATCTTCCATGGATTACCATCAACATCAGTACCAGTTAAAAAACGGTGCTGAACACTACTCACAAGCCCTGCACCAATCTCATCAAACAACTGGCTCTTCAATGAATCAAAATTACCTAATTGCTTAAGCACTGCCTCAATTGGGGAGCTATCAGCTTCAATGGTTATTGCAAAAGCCATAAACACCTCACTTCATGCTAGGCATCAGGTCTAAAGTGGCATCACCAAAGACACCACCGGTATAACTTGTACCGATTGGCGCAGTTGAAGGCCTACCTTTGGGTTGGTCATCGCTGATTTGGTTACTGGTGTCTAGAATTGCCAATGAATTTTTGCCATCACGCACACCCTTTAAGAAATCTATCGCCATCCTGTAACGGACTACGGTAGCTTCGGGCGCCTCTTCGAAATAAAGTTTATAACGAGCAATTTCACACACTATTCGCTTCAAATTGTTAGGCACATTTGGCAGGGGTAATGGGTAGCGTACTGCTAGATATCCATCCACTTCTTCACAGGCATCTTGCAATGCTGTTTCTAATGGATCTGGAACATCAGCGGGAAACATGAGTGCAAGACTAAGTACGTTTTCACCAAATCTAGCGACTAAATCAGCTTTAGTCGCATACATAGATCACCTACTTGGTTTCATCTGCAGGTTTTGAATCTGCTTTAGGTTTTGCAGCAGGTTTCGCCTTTTCAAGCTCAGCCACTTTCGCCTTAAGCTCAGCATTTACCTGATCTGATTTGACCTTTTCATCAGTCATCAGCTTGTTTGCTGCTGTTAGCTCAGCATTAGCCTTTTCAAGCTCAGCTAAACGTGCAGATGTACCATTCTCTTTAACATCTTCCGGCTCTTGATATTCCTCAATAGCTCCAGATGCTAAAAGGGCCTGAAGTTGTTTAGCTTCAAGCCCTTTGATTTCATCACCCGGTCGAAAGTGACCTAGCGATTGTTTTGCAGTGTACTTTGACATGTATTACTCCTTAAACGAATCCGCGACCGCCGACTAAACCGTTTTTGTTATTCGGGATTGCAAGTGGTGATGATTCAGCAAGCATTTCAATACTTGAAGGATTTTTCTTTTGATCTTGCGTTAAGAAAAATTCCAAAGCTTGGCCAAATGCTTCTAAATTCTGAATTGCACAGTGTGCGATCCAGCCATTAGCATCATTAATTATGCCAAAGAAATCTTCAGGAATAAAACGTCCAGCTTCACCATCCATATTGTGTTGGACGTCATAAGTCCAAATTTCAATATTATCGATCGCGCCTCGGAACTGCGGTTTATCTTTATGATCAAAGGATGGAGTTAAAGGCACACTAATACCTGCATACGGCGCAATAAATTTTGTTTTAAAGGCCGCATCTTGGATCAATGCGTTAAAGACTTTTGAACTGGTTAAAGCCATGTTTGGTGAAGAACCGCCATACTCGATCGATAAATCAATCATAGCTTGCCAATCATCCATCGGCTTAGCCCCAACTTGTCCCCATTTAATCAATGGAGAGAAGTTGCATGCTGCATTACGACCATAATCCACTTCATATTTAGGGAAGTCTGATGAAGCAAAAATGGTTTTGCCATAAAGCAATACATCACGAGCAATCAGTAATTTACGGTTTTCAATAGATTGACGAAGATATAAAGCTTTTTGTGCTTGATCAATCAACAATAGATCTGCGTCAGTTAAACGATTTGAACCTGTCGCAATTACGCCAAATTTACGTAATTGTGTTACCAACGCTGAGTTTTGTAGATCAGCTGGCATCACCGTCATCATCGGTTTTAAGTAAGCTGGCTTCACAAATTCAACTTTGCCAGATTCCCCAACTTTAATCGGACGTGCACCTGCTGAAGGTGTGACAAATGGCGCTAATGGGGTTGCTGTATTCAATTCACCCACTGGCACTTCTTTTTTGTTATATGACACACGTTGTGGAAAGAAACGATCGATTAACCATGTATCGACTCGTTGCGTCGTATCGGTAAGCAATACCAATTGAGGGATATCCAGTAATTCTACTGGAGCATTTTGAAACTCAAATGTTTGGCCCATCTATTAATTCCCCACTACTTTTCGAAGTTCGATTTTGTTGACTAGTGCTTGAGCACGTACTGCATCATATTGACCTGTAGTGAGTGCAGCACCGTTCACGGTTACTACAGCAATATCAAAAGGACCTTGCACGTAAATTGGCATCTCTAGGCCATTGGCTGCATGATAAGTCGATTGCTCGGCTGTAAAATTGGCTACTGCAATCGCATTCCAATCGCCGACTACATTTGCTGTTACAACAGGATGATCGGCTACATTGCTTGCATTCACATTGAGCAAATCACCGCGCTTAAATGCGGTTGCCGTTTTGGGTTTCGCATTTTCTGTACGTACTCCATTACCTACAACCAATTGATTGACAGTAATCGTTTGATTAATTGTTCCCATTATTTAACCTCCTGACCAGCCGCAAATTTTGCGAATGCTTGGTCTAGTTTTGAGCCTTGTTCACTACCTTGCCCTTGCTGCCCATCATTACCATTTGTTGCTTGATGATTGAACAAATGTGCCAAGTGAGACGGCACAGCTGGTGCTTTTTGTGCTGGTGGCTGGGTAGCCGCGAATTGACGTAACTGTTTAGCCGAAAATGAAAATGCTGAATCGTCAAGATTCTTCATTTCTGCAATATCTTCTGCACTAAATTCTTTGCCCAGATCTTTACCCAGTGCAGTGATTTCAGCTTCACGTTTTGCAGCTGCGAATTGTTTGTTTTGTTCGGTCAAAGCATCAACTTGATCTTGTAATGCTTTCGCCTTGGCTTGCGCCTGCTCTAATTCGGTCACATTTGTGTCCTCTGGTTGATTAAAGTTTTTTGGAGAGTGACTGGCAGCCACGGCGTTTGTATTGTCATCTGCACCTAAGGCACAGAAAGACACTTCACGAATACGACCACCACGGAAAACTGCAACGGGAGCTTGGAATGTTCGACCATTCACAATGACCGAACCCTCTTTAACTTCCTCAACTGTGGTCGGGTAGATTCGAACTGACATTTGCCATGGGAAGTCATCGTCAGAGTCTTGAGCGACTTGAGTGCCAAATTCATTTGAAAGCAAATTACCTTCAATTTTCAGACCTTCCCCATGACTGACGGAATGAGAGTTGATTGCTCCAGCACGCTGACTGGTTCGATGTTCAAGTAGTGCAGGAATACGACCTTTGATTTGAATTGAATCAAGATCAAATACAACCTTGTCCCAATACCAATGATCTGTAATCGCCTCACCGCTATAAGCAATACCCGAGAAGGTGCGTTTCTTTTTTCCATCTTCAGGCTTGTCTACACTGACTTGACCTAATTGGAAGCAAAACTGGTCTTGCTTTTCTTTCTGCTTTTCATTTGGATCTGGCATTATTCATGCTCCATAAAAAAACCGCCAATTAAGGCGGTTTTGTATGTTTGTGATTATTTAAATACTTCGCACCAAGGCTAAAAGTTTTGTCTCAGCTCCTTTTGTATGGGGATACATCATTGATTCATTACGTTGTATTGCAGCAGTCAAGGTGTCAATGATTCGTAGCTTCTCATCTAGTGAGTAATCTAAGTTTAAGTCAGCATCCTTAGGTACATTAGTACCTAAAGGCACATCTCCATTCGACACATCTTGATTTATCACTAAAGCATTAGAACCGATATTACATCCCAATGCATGACAACCACTTTCATCAAACTTCAGTGCGCCTGTTAGAAATAAACGTAACTGACGTTCTTCTTCAGGTGTTTCAATAATTACAGATCGAATTATATCTTTAGGAAGCTCTTCACCCTCTTTGTTCGCTCCTAAATATTCACCTTCACAACCATGAAATCTCATTTTTTATTTTCCTCAATAAAAAACCGCCCTGAAGGCGGTCATATTCATTCTAAAAATTAGTTCAATAAAGGGTTGAGTGTATAAACCGTCTGCCCTTCAATTACTTCAATCCATACCACTTCAAAAGACAGTCCAATTTCAAATAAAACACCCTGTCCAGCATTAAGCTTTTCAAGATCAATCCCCAGACCTTTAGCCTTCTCAATCTTGATCACAATGTCTGAGGCTGCATCAGTCATCAGTAACGGTGAATTAAACTGAACTGTCTGACCAACTTGATATGCGGCAACCTGATTAAGAGTTGTAGCACCCACCACGGTTGAGGCTGTATTACTTGCCACGGCTTGAATCGCTTTCATGTCGGCAACTAGCCATCGTTTTAAAACATCGTCAGCCAGTGAGCTTGTAGCTGAATTTAGATAGCCGGTTAATGCTGAATCATTGCCTTGAACATAGTCTAAGAAAGTTCGTATGGCACTTGGTCTAATGCTTGGATCAAGCGGAATAACCGTATTGGCCACCGTGTCAAATAGGTCCCGAGTCTTATCATCCATAGGCGCAAACAAACTGGTCAGCTTTTTGGATGCAGTCCATTCGGCCTTAATGACCTGTTTCTGCTCAAGCAAGTACTCTTTATCAAGTGATGAAGCACTAATCTTTTTATCAACCAGTTCTTCCAGTTCACCAAACTGCAAAGGATGAGAACTCCAATCCAAAGCTTCAGCCACTTCTGGCAACTTATCATCAGGTGTAATGCCATATTTCAATGCTTCTTTTTCAGTTAAAGCAATCACTGTACAGCGACAACGAAACCCTAATGGTGGGTAGTGAGTCAGCCAGAAAGGGTGATCAATCGGCAATACAATACGATTCAAATCCAAATGAGCAGGACGTACACGACTATCGTTGATAGCTGAATACATGAGATAAGGACGTTTAGCCTTATTCCGTTGCTGCTGTTGCCATCGACCATGACCGTAAGCATTCTGGATATTGGTACGAAATACATTGTCCAGGTAATGCTTAGGCAGAATGATTTCAGATTCTTCAATTAGTTTTTGAAAGTCTTTGAAAGTACTGCCGTCAGCAATGGACTTATTCACGGCCTTAATAACGGTTTCAATCTGCTCAAGACTCGATAAAAAGCTAACCGTAGTCGCCATCTGCCGAGTCTTTAGATCCATTGAGTAAAACTCATCAGGTAACACGATCTTTTTATTGTGAGCGTAATCTAAGGCTTCAAGAAATGTGACTGGTTGCATAACTACTCACCTTTACTTGAAGTGGCATACCCCAATACATCCGCAGCATACAAAGCTTGGTCTAAATTGGCTGTGAATTGTGATTGACTTGCACCTGGTATTAATTGCATCAAATTAAAAGCCAGAGCTTCAGGACTGTCCGATTCAGCGACCAGTTGTTTAACCTGTTCAGACTTCAACAACTGCAAATCACTCTGGCCATCCGTCAATTCTTCAACTTCAAGCTGTGCCGCGGATAACTTGTTGGTAGATGCCTTAAAGTTGAATGCTGCTTTAGGTAAAGCAGTGAATTGAGTATTGGCTGGTAATTGCTGAACTTCGGTAATATCACCATCCTGCAGTCCATATTCACGCTGAAAATATTGTGGAGTAAGGTTGGCTCCGGCATTTTTAAGATGAGCATCTCGTTCAGCCTGTTCTTTGTTTAGTGGTTTAGGCTTTTCACCCAACATAACTTCGTATTCACCCCACTGATTCAAGGTACACAAAGCATCAACCACTGCTTGTAAGGTCGGAGTCACCAATCGAATATCAGATTTAAGTTTATCCATTCTTACATTTTCATGAACCTGTCCTAGTGCCCGGCTACCAGTTCCATCGGTACCACTAGTGAGCGTCTGCCCTAATACGACCTTTTGAATCTGGCGAATTAGCTGATCATTGAATGCTTCAAAAGCTGCCCCAGCTGATCCATTTGTTCCTGGTGCAGAAAGAATTTGTACATCATCTTCTATATCAATTGATAAAACACTTTGAGCATGAGCATTTAACAACGCTCTACTCATATCATCAGTTTCAGTGTCTTTACACTTACCCAGTAAGATCGGAGTTCCAAAACGTTCCAAGAATTTAGCCCAGAACTTGAAACCGTTTTGCTTAAAAAAGAATAGCCAATACAGTGTGGCCAACAATGCTTTACCGTATGGCTGCTCAAATGAAGCTTTACGGCGGGTCAAGAAGAACTTAAATACCTGATCAACTTCTCGTTCTACGTTATGACCATCTTGTCGGTATATCAAACGTCCATCATTTTTAGGTTCAAACCACTGCATTGGCTTTTCACCGATCCACTGAAGACCCACATAACCTTCTGGCTTCAACTCATATACAGCTTCTTGAACAGAGTAACCGAAGAACAGTGCATTTATGGCACCACTAGCAATTTCATGAAACCATTCTTTCAACACCAAATTCAGCATTTCAGCTTCTTTGGTATCGCTCGGCTCAATTCTCAACGGCGTTGCTAACAGAGCATCAACCCGTGTTTCAACTGTCTGAGCAATCTCGTCATCATCAAGCAATACACGTAATTTATGACGGGTAATGCCTGCCTTACGAAGTACTTCATCCGTATCAGGCTGCTTACCAAAATTCACCAGAAACTGAGTGACAGCTTCTTGAGTGTATAAGTTGCCACGAGACAAAGCCTTCTTTGACGCTTTGTCTTTTTTAGACTTTGCCATGTGTATTCCTTATCAATAAGTTCGACTACCCGCACCTGCAGGTTTTTTCCCAACTCGTGCTTCGTTTAGTTCATTAAATGCATCGCTGCCAGCATCCACTTGGTCATCATATTTACCGTTTGGAAAGTTTCGTAATTCCTCAACAAATGGTTTATTCCAGTCACCACGTAGCATTTTCACGTTTCCTACGTTGACTTGAGCCGCAAAAGGTTGCGAACGTGTGACCTTGTCGCCTGAGACAGTTTCAGCTTTTACATTGAAACCAGATAACTTGGTAATGAAATTTTTCGCTTGAGCTTTACCGGCTTGTCCCGGATCTTGAGGTAATCGAATTGCTACAGACTTACCATCCAACTCAGCAGTTTGCTTGATACGCTTTTCAACACCATCTGGCCCAAGTTGCGCACGCTGCACATCCACGATATAGATATACCCATCTCGCCCTTTAGCTGCTTTTACACCAGCAGTGAAATCACCTTCATTTTCGGAAGATGCTAAATCCCATGCACGCACTTGATGAGTGATGTCTGCAGGTAATGCATCTACAATTTCAATATTGTCAGGCTTAAAAAAACCACCGGCTGGTGGTGATGGTCTTTGTAGGTATTGCCCTGAGAAAACATACGGCGCTGCTAACTCCATTCTCTCAAGTACTTCAATACTATGCTTTGCTGGCCATAATGCAGATCCATCTGGCTGAATAGCTGAAAGCTCTAAATGCTCCCACCCTTCACCATTCCCCCCATCAAGCAACCACCCTGCCAAATCCTCCTCATGCAAACGCTGCATGATCACGATGATGGGTGTATCCGGTGAGTTAGTACGAGACTCTAGTGTATTTTGAAACCACTCAATCACGCCTTTACGAACGGTATCAGAACGGGCTTCACTGGCCTTATGTGGGTCATCGATAATGATTGCCCCACCAAATGAATCGCGAAATTTACCAGCACCAAAACCTGTAATCGTACCGCCAGTACCTTGTGAATAGCAGACACCACCCTTTGCAGTACGCCAATCATCTTTGGCCTTACTGTCATCACGTAGTGCAAAATCAGGAAATACGCGCTTATAAGCCTCTTCTTGTACTAGGTTACGTGTCTGGAAAGCATTATTTGCTGCAAGCGTAGCTGAGTAACTAACATGAATAAATTCACTGTCAGGCACCTTGCCAAAGCACCAAGCCATAAAATTAATTACAGCCAGTTCTGTTTTAGAGTATCGCGGTGGAACGTTAATGATTAGACGCTTGGTTTCACCTTGAAACACCTTCATTAATTCATCACAAATTACTCGATGGTGCCAGTTATGCAGCCATTTATACTTACGACGTTCTTTAAACATATAGCGCGAAAAGAAATACAGATCTTCCTGAGCCTCAAGTTGTATTGCCAATTCACGTGCTGGATCAATACTCATCTAAAACCCGCTCCCTTGCCTTCAGGTAGCTTTCAGTCGGCACGTTTGAACTTACTGTTTCAATAGGTTTACCGTCTTTACCGGTAATTTCTTGCTTAGTCACACGACCATCAGTTTCTTGGAATGCCTGTTTCAGCAGATTTTGTTTTGTCCGTTTATTTTTTCCAGAATCTTCATACATCTTTTGAAGTTCCATCAACCGGAAAGCCTTATTCGCAATCGCAATATCCTCAACATTTTCACGGAAGTCTTTGCGTGTTCGCTCAAATAAGTCCTTTAGTTTTTTACTGAGATTACGACCTGCATATTTTGTTGGGTCATAGCTATGGCATTGCTTACGATCAATCTTGATCTTGTATATTTCTTCTACCGAGTCTGCTACTTGTTGAGGGGTTTCAAAGCAAGCAAGAGACTGAACTATAAACATTTTTACAGGCTCTTTTAGTGCTGCCATAAACACCTCTTTGTCGTTCTACGTCGTACAAGATGGCCAAAAAAAAGAGCCCTAAGACTCTATCCAATCACACAGTTCCCACAACAAGCAGCAATATTAGTTTCTGATACGAATGGCGCATTCTTGGCAATTTCCAAAAGTCGTTTGACAGACTCATCCGCACCCCATCGTTTTGTTTCCCCAAAGAACACTTCAACATCGTGGCCAGCCAGGTAATGCTTAGGTAGTCCAGTCATATCGCTATAAATGATTTCGCCATCTGCATCGCGTTCAACACCAATGTGATATAGCTCATGTTCAATCAAACGACAAAATTCAAGATCTGAAGTTTGTTCACAGAAAGCAGCATCTACAGTAATTAAGTATTGAGGTACAAATCCAAACCAGTCCCGCATCTGTTGTTCCTGGCGTGCTTTCTTCCAACCACCTTGGTTGAACATAACTTTTTCACATTGACCCAGTACCATACGCTTTTTAGCCACACATGCAGATGATGCCCATGCGAATGCTAAAAAGGTCTCGTCATCATGTAGCAGCTCTGCAATGTGATCATGATCTGGGTTATGAAGTTCACCACCAATGGTTAGCCAGTTTTTTACTACCCATTCTTTTAGATCCACGGCGGGTGCAAGCAAAATAGCTTCTTGTTCTTCTGCTCGGTCAATTAGATCCGTTGGGGGAAATGGTCTGATCTGTTCCATCTTCTAATCTCTCTAACTGATTCTGAATCCAATTAATTGCATAACCAGATTCAATTTGATGAGGCTCAAAACGCACAAATGTGTAACCCATCTCTTCGGCAAGATCATACTTGTTAAATGAGTTTGCTATCTTTTTCCCACCACGACCAACTGACCATGGACTACCAACGATTTCAATCAGAAGCCTCAGCCTCACAACATAAAAATCGAAACGCCAATTTTTGGTTGATTCAAATTGAAACTTACGTTCATAACCAATGGCATGTTCTTCTAACTCTTGGAATAGTGTTTCTTCTGCTTCTAAGTATTTTTCTTTAGCCTTCGGTAAAGGTTTGGTGCATGGTTTAGATTTATGTGGGCGTTTCTTGGTTTTCCAGAAATATTCTTTTTCGTCCATATACACTCCTTGTATCAGCAAGGTATCGAGAAGATATAAATTAAATACCTTGACTATTTAAATAGTGATATAGATCAATCTGGCGACGAGTTTATTATAAAAACCTTTGAAATATAAATAAGATATAAACATTTAAATCCTACATATATCTACACTTGCCTCTCTAAATCATCTCAATGTAAGTGCTTCCACTATGTCACTCTTACCAGGTCGAATCTTCGACAACCAAAATTGAGAAAATTATGTTAGTTAATACAAATACCGCTCAAAAAGCTTCTTTTAATCAATTTTCAAATAACGCAACCCAAAACAAACCTACATCAAATGACCAAGCGCAAAAGCCCGCTCAAGACAAGCCTAATCAAAATGAAACAGCTCCCACTAAAGAGCAGCATGATCAAAAAGAAAATACTGATAAAAAATAAATCATAGCTCAATATTTTGATTAGTAAGAAAAGCCTATCTAGTTGATAGGCTTTTTGTATTTCCTATTCGTATTAAAAAACCTCCCGAAGGAGGTTCTGTACGTTATTGCTTTTCAGTTTTTAACCACAAAATGCCTTAAGAATTGTTTGAGTTTGTGGATCAGCAATTACAGTCACTCGTCCTGGATGATAATCCTTAGTTATAGGTTGACCCGGTGCAACCAGTCTAACAACCTCAGAATTTGTTTTTGATTTGATATCAGCTTCACTCGACAATGTCGTACGTGCTAATTTTGCTGCACTTTCAGGCACGCATTTTTTCATCATCTCAGGCTTGTGAACAACTTCTGTATCGGGAGTACCTGCACAAGCAGTCAAAGTCACTGCTGCAATAATAAGTGATACATTATAAAAAATTTTCATAAGCTTCTATCTTTAACATATAAAAGCAAGATCATACCTAGGTAAGTTTAGAGGAGCCTAGTCATATCAACAATGTTAATACACTTCTTAAAATATTGAGATTTAAAAAAAACCTGCTTAACTCTCCCAAGCTAAACAGGCGGTCCACGCTATATACAACAATCTATCTTTTTGTTTTGTGTAAACATCCTAGCAAAGGATTTACCTATAAGAATGTAATTATTTGTTTAATAGATCTATTTTTTTGCCTAACAAATAATCACTTAACTTCTTTCAAACAATCCCGACCTACTTTGATTTCTTCACGATCAGTCGTGTATTCAATCTCAGTTGCACCGTGAAAACTGAATAAGCACATTAAAAAGTAGAGCACTGATTTTTCTCCCAGCAAAAAAAATACCTCCTTAAGAAAGGAGGCTGATTAGAATAGAAACTACAGCGATAGATTCTGAAAGAATTATATGTCGAGAATATTTTTTAACCGTTGGTAAAATGTAACGTAATTAATCACAATAAAAAGCCCGCTTAATCGGGGGAATTAGGCGGGCCAGTATTTGCTTTACCATTTAGTTATTTTTACTGCTTTAACTTCTTGGAGTAATAAAAATATAGCACCTCAATTTCAATAAAAAAGTATAAAGAATGCGTAGAAACTGTTTTCACTTGTCTACTTTTAGTTATTTTTCTTTTGAAGGTATGGCAATTTAGATTTAAATCTAATTTCTTCCCTAGTTACTTTGAATTCCTTTCCTGTTCCAGGATGTACAAAAATATTTTCTTCGTCTAAACCAATCACCTTTTCATTAATCACTATTTTAGGTAAAGGTACACATACAGGTTTTCTTTTATGCTCATGAAAAACCTTTTAAAATACCTGCTCTACCACTATTTTCATACCACAACGACTTTTGGCTTTTACTTCTTTTAAGATGAAAGTCTTAGACATTTCTATTACCTGATTCTTATTTTTTTCAACCTAAATTATAAGAATATCAGTTTTTTTACTCTGTTAACTTTGAATCATGAAGTGTCTCAAAATACAGGTTTTAGGTAAAATGTTTTAAACTCATCACAATAATAATTTTTTTTGTGATATAAGCCTATAAGCCATAGTTATAAAGTTGTAATAGACAACCTAATGACAGAGATTTCTATCACTACCCAGCCTCACTTAGTTATCTTTATTAACATTGGATAAAGAAAATTCGGCTTCCTGTATCAATTGTTTTATTCTTTCTGATTTTTTTGCCTTTAAATCTAAATAAACGTAACTGCATAGAAAGCATAGGCATATTAAAAATATACCAATTAAAACAATAGTTCTGTTCCCTTCCATGTGCTGACCAATTGTTACGTTGTTATTGGTTTTAGTTATAATTCAGTATAGAGAAAGTATCAATAGCATAAAAATTTATAATTTTACCAAACATTAAAAGCCCGATCAGTGACCGAGCTTTTCTTGATATTTAAATCTAAAAAAGCATCTTAATTAGTTATAAAATTTAATTAAATCTATCAAATTGCTGACTCTGTCATAAATAGAGGGTGAGTAGACTTATATAAAGCTAACTTCTTTTTTTCATTTTCCAAATAGGATTTAGGCTCTTCTATCCAGGTAACCTTATCACTACCAAAATCTGAATTTCTTAGAGTCCAATCAGAAACTAAACCATAAATAAAAGTATTATCAGCAAAAATTAATTTCGACTTATTGCTGGTATTGCTCACAAACACTTTATGCGTTGGTAAAGATCCAAATATACTTATATGCGTATATAAATATCTATAAGTATCATTCATATTAGAAGTGTCCTAGTAACGGATCACTATACCAACAATAATTCATACTAATTCAATTATCTGGTGGCGGCATTCAATTTAAACCACTAAGAATAAAGGGAGCCGCCATAAAACTTACCTTTTTACTGAGCTTTACATAGCTATCTTAAAATTGATCATTAAGTTGTGAATATACCCATTTAATGAAATTAGATTTATTATCAAAATCTGGTGCAAGTCTTAAGCTTAACGTTCGATTAGGACCAAATTTGCCATACAGATTATGCGGTGCTTCGAATTTAAATTCCTGAGGATCCCCTTCATGTAGAGTTTTAAAATACTCTACAGATTTCTCAAATTTACTCTGACTTATGAAATCAGGTCTTTCTTTTAAAAATTCATAAACTTGTTCTAGAGCGGGTAAATAGTTATTTATGGGCATTCTTTCTTCTCTAGAACTGTAAATTTTATAAGGAAAACCTATTGTGAGTTAATGCTGGAAAAATACCTAATATTTTCTTACATTTTATGTAATCGGCCAATATCACTCTAAATCTAAAAGCCAGGAATAAAAAAGCCCACCATTTGGCGAGCTTTTATTATAAATAAATATCACTTCTTAATCAGGTTAGCGCAATACTTAGACTTTTCTTTATTATTCTCAAGCTTACTCATGTGCATGCACGAACAAAATAATTCAGACTGTTTATACTCAACCTCATCAGGCACATTGATGTCATAACATTTAGCATCAAATTCCGCCAATCGTGGAAGGGTAATCCATTCGCCCGAATAAAAAGGATACCCAAAACCGCCTAACACAATTATAAGCAGAGTAAGGATAGGCAGATTATTTTTAATATATTTTAGCATCCCAGAAACCCAAAAAAGCCCATCCAATGATGAGCTTCTAAATTAACCTAATGCTTTAACGTACACTTCGATCACTATAGCTGAAATATGCCATATCCCTTGCGCAAGGTCAATATCTCTACATTGCCTTTAATTCCATGGTTATATACTATTTTCATTAATAATTTTAGAAATCCTGTCTTCCATGCCTGACTTTCAGCTTTCTTTAAGTGAATACCTAAATACGGTCCAAGAAGTTATACGTGTAACTTTTGATGAACCTGTCTGGGTGAAAGCTGAAATCCGTAACTTAAGTATCAAAGGCGGCCACTATTATTTAGAGCTAGCTGAAAAAGAAGAAGATACTGATAAAGTAATTGCCAGTTGTAAAGCAACGATCTGGAAGTTCTCTGCAGCAAAAATGGTTTTAAAATTTGAGCGTGAAAGTGGTATCGAATTATCTCGAGATCTAAACGTTCTTATTAAAGTTAAAGCTACTTTCAGTCCTCAATACGGTTTCTCAGTCAATATTGAAGATATCGATTCGAGTTATACCTTAGGAGACATTGCACGGCGTTATCAACAGATATTAGAGCGTTTAACTTCTGAAGGCTTGGTCAATAAAAATAAGCTCCTCCCCACTCCTTTCGACATTCAAAATGTCCTGGTCATTGCCCCTGAAAATGCTGCAGGTCTTGGTGACTTCAAGAAAGATGCCGATGCTTTAGATAAAGCCGGTGTTTGCCATTTCGTTTATCACACCGCGACCTTTCAAGGAAATACAGCTGCAGTTTCAATCATTAGTTCACTGGGGGATGGTTTACGTCAGTGGGTTAAAGATTTTGATGCAGCACCAGATCTAATCGTGATTATTCGTGGCGGCGGTGCTGTAAATGATCTGGCCTATTTAAATGACTACAACTTGGCAGCCCTACTCTGTAAACGTTCAGTTCCCATCTGGGTCGGTATTGGCCATGAAAAAGACCGGACCATTCTCGATGAAGTCGCTCACCGGTCTTTTGATACCCCAAGTAAAGTGATTGGCGGTATTCGTAATCTAATTGTAGAACGGACTCAAGAGGTACTGGAGTCTCTCCAAACCATTAAGCTCTTATCTCAGCACCAGATCACAGCGTATCAAAGCCAAAATGATCAATACATCCGAGTAATTAAGACACTTGCGCATGGCCAGATCAATGAAGCCAATAAAAGCCTGGATTTAATGAAAGGTACCCTGCAGTACTTAGCACAACAGCAAATCAAATTAGCATCAAATCAGGTTGAATCATTGATGCGTGAAACCCTATTACAGAATCCACGAAATGTGATGTCCAAAGGTTACGGTATTATTCGAAGCCAAGGCAAAGCCATCCGTTCAATTAAACAAATTTCAGGTGATAGTATCCAAGTAGAATTACAGGATGGTACCCTTGAAGCCAATGTGACACAGGTATTAAGTAATGACTAAAAAAGAATTAACGTTTAAAGAAGGCTATGACGTTCTTAAGAAGAATGTAGACTTGCTTGAGTCTCAGGACGAGCCTGATATTGATAATTTGATGAAGATTGTTGAAGAATCTATGTCTGCTTACAAAGCCTGTAAATCACGTGTAGATGCGGTGCAACAGGCTTTGAATGAGACTTTTAAAGATTAATATTATATTTTACTGCCCAAGTCCAATTAAAATTTAGCTATTTCAACTTCAAGATATTTAAATGCTTGTAAATCATTTAATGAAATAATTGCATCTTCACCGTCTTTAAAATTATAAAAAAACTCGTCAGGAATCAGATATTTTTCATTATCTATTTCAAAATAGTAATCTAAAGATTGGATATAAACATTTTGTATTTCTATCCAATCATTTTCTCTATTAAAAGCACCTCTATCTTGAAAACATTTCAATCTTCTTAATATATAATTATTTTCTTTTTTTTCTGGTTTTAATGCATTAACTAAAGTTCTTCCAATCAGCGGATATGTATTCCACGGTACATCATAATTCTCTAAACCATTAAACTCATAATTAACTTCCCCTTTTTTATTCTTTTCTTTATAATTAACTTCTTTTAATTCTTTTTTTAAATTCACATATAGCTTATTTAAAAAAATCTTATTATATAAATGGTTAATATTATTTTTCAAAGAATACCAAATTAAATATACTAGAATTTCCAAACCTTTAAATGTGATAACTAATGATCTATTTCTTTCTTTATCATAAAGAACTAAATTATTTTCTTCCCAAATTAAACCTTCGCTTTTATCATGTTGAAACTTATTTCTAATAATCCTTATAAGTTCATAACATTGCGGAATAATGACCTCCCCTCCAAAATGTTCTTTAATTTTTTCAAGTATTACAATAAATTTCTCACCATTCAATTCTGGAAATTCTTCAGTTATTTTTGAGTTTAAACTATGAAAAGCCATTTCAAGTTTGGCTAAAATTTGCACTTTCTCACAAATGGGAAATGTCTGCCTTCCTGTTATCATAGAAAAAGACAAATTTTGATGAGATACCAATTGATTATTTTCATCTAATTTGACATCTATAGATGATGAGTCCTTAAATATTTTTGTAGGATTTAAAAAATCCAAAAAATTAGCATATAAATTATTTGGATTATACGTAAACATATCCGACTCTACTTATATTAAAAGTAATAAATTTCATGAACTTAATATTTAACAATAAAATTTTATTATTGCAAGATCTTAATCCTCAATTTTACCTATTAAATTGCAGAATATAACTTAATTAAACTAAAACCCAATAAACCCATACCGACTATGCAATGCAGCCAATCCACACTTTACATCCATACGAGCATCTAACTGACTGCGCTCATCTGTCACCATTTCAGACCATGAATTGCTATAAAAGTAACGACTGATGATGGCATCCATCCAATCGTCTAGTACTTCAGACTGTCCCTGCAGATCTAAAACCAAACGCTGAACTGCTCGAGCTTCGTTGTCATCAATCTCACAAATAACTTTTGTTTTACGTGGTTTAGGCGGTAAATAGTCACCAGTGAGATAGTCCGCAATAATCTGCAGCTGCTGATCGGCATTAAGCTTTTTAGACTTCTTCGCCTTTACCGCATTATCCATCGCAACCGCAATCGGATTCACAGTACGACCGCTAGAACTAGTACTGGTATATAACCATGCCCCAAACTGCTGTAACCACCCCTCTAAATCAAAACGTGACCAATCGACTGATTGTAAAATGTGTTGCTTCACTACTGCAGTACTCATCGTTATAAATTCCCTACCATCTTCTCTATTTGCTGAACCGCTAAACCTGATTTCACTTGTTCTGTACTAAACCGTATTACCTGGTAACCCATCATTGTTGCCGAGTTATATTTCTCCATATCCCCAATGTAGCCTTTACCCCTTGTATGTCTCCCACCACTCCAGATCCCACCTTCAACCTCAACCAATATTCTTTTGCCTACCAGATGAAAATCAGCTTTCCATTTGCGTTTTTGGTGAAACTTAAATTCTCTCTCAAATTCGATTTTGAGCGCTTTAAGCTGTGTTGTGAGCAATGACTCACCAACACTCTCAACTTTCGCACCACGGGGCTGACATTTTGATTTAGCTGTGGTTTTAGACCTCTTGCCATACAATTTTTTGTACTCAACAAGTGAAATGCTGCTCATGCATCACATCCGTTGGCCAAGTCTTTAAATAAATTCTTTGCATGATCAGTGAGAATAAATCCCTGTGGTATTTCTCCATCCTTGATCACCAATCCCCAACTTGCCAGTCCATTCAAATAGCGTTGTAAGCTACGAATTGAAATCCCCATATTCGGTTGAATAGATTCATGGATCTGTTTTACAGAGATACGTCCTTTGGTTGATGCCATGGTTTTGAAGATCATGAGATTCATGTAGGTACGATCTGCATCCGTCATGCTGCAGCTCCTAACGATCCATTAAATCCAACCTGTTTTAAATACGATTCCCATTTCTTGGCTTGTACTGGATCTTCAAGTTTTACGGCGATACGTGCTGCAAGTTTGTCGTACGACTCTCCTGGTTCAGAGAACTTGCTTGAGAACTCAGGATGCTGTGAAAGTTTTAGAGCGAAGGTGTGAATCTGTTTTTCAGAAAGCTGTTGAGTTTTAGATCCTGTACCTGCAGGTTTTGCAGAAACTGGATTTTGATTATTCGAATACTTGGTTCGATATGCGTTAATCACCCAGTCAGCAAAGTGATAAATCATCAGATCATCGCTCATGGTTTTTTCAGCGTTGTAAATTTCGAATGCGCGTTTTTCTCGCTCAGCCCATTTCGAATTCATGGTGGTTTCAAAATCGATGCTGTCATCGGCCAGATAAATTTCTTCTCGAAGTTTTTTAAAGCAAAACCACGATTTTTTATTTTTAGATTCATTGGGAGATTCCATTGGGAGATTCAGTGTCCCAATATTGGTACTGGTACCTGTCCCGTTTTCGGTACTGGTCGCAATCCCGTTTTTGGGACTAGTACCACTTTTGGAACTAGTACCGCTAAAGGAACCTGTCCCACTTTTGGTACTAGTTCCATTTTTGGGACTGGTTGTGCCAGTGTTTTGTTCATGTTCACGACCGTTCACGCCCAGCAATTGATAAACTTTTACCCCATTTCCACGAAACTCGCCTGTATCTTTCACCAGCTTAAGTAACTCTAGTTCATCTAATACTTTGATGATTGTTTTACGGTTAAGTTTGGTGTCTTCTACTAAACGTCGAACACTTGGATAGCAACGGTGATTTTCACCAGCACGATCAGCAAGTGATAAAAGCACAACACGTTGAGAAGCATTTTTAACGTCTGCTTTCCATGCCCAATTTGAAGCATCTAAACTCATAGCTAAACCCCAACTATTTTGGGCTTTACATACCCACCAAATGATTCAACTGAATTCGATTTCACAAGGCTTGATACAATCTGATCAGCCAGATAAATCGTGATTCGAAATCTCCGCGCCATTAACTGTGAAAACTCAATTTTGGTAACAGCGGCGTTGTTTTCGTCATAGCCTTTTTTAAGAAGGCTTAGTTTCTTTTGTTCCTGGATTTCACTCAGGATCTGTAGAGCAGGTTCATAAAATGATTGAACGCCCTGCTGTTGCTTGAAATCTGGTTGTTTCTGGAATTGGCTATTCATGGCACCTCCGAAACAAATAGAGCGACGGGTAGATCCAGACGGCGTTTAGCTTTAAGTTCGCTTAACGATGCAGTACGAATTAAATGACTCATAGCAAACTTTTGACCTTCATCTAAAAACACACCCAAATGCTCTACAGTCGAAACTGTCATCAAGTGATCTGGCATATTTCCATGTATAAAAACAACAACATCTCCGGCAATCAGGTCGAATTTGTCATTGTTTAAATCTTGTGCTAAATTCATTTGTATATTTAAAACTCCGCAAGTGTTTTGAATTGGAAAAGCCTGATCTCTGAAGTCAGGCTTTTTCTTTTTCTATGCTTGATGTGTATTTCTTCATTTGCTTAAGTGCTGCTTGATCTACAGCTGTTATCAACTCAATCAAGTTGTATGTGAGCTGATGGATATCTTCATATTCAGCTGGTGTTACTACCCCATCCTCATATGCGTCATAGACAGCCTTATTTGCCTTTCCATTTGTGATGTTGGACAGCATCATTGCTTCAAAAATTGATAATTCATGATGCTTAGTTGCATCACAGTTCACTGGAACCAGCGCATAGCCCATTTGATGTGCCCAAACTTTCAAAATCTCAGGGTTCTGCGTGTACATCATGATTGTTTCGAGCTTTTTTAAACTCGGTAAATGATTGGGCATGCCTACATTTCCGTAGTTACAAATCGTGTTATGTGAGTCACCAGTAACTTCAGAAATATCTTTTGGAGAAATTCCTTTGGTCTGGTTGATCATTTTAAAAATAGCCGTTTGAGCTTCTCGACTAAGGGATATTTCTTGCATTGTGAAATCCTTGTTTTCTTTCACGTTTCTTTAAAAAGACAATTTAGGGATAATTGGCTTAAGCAGTTAAGGCTAGGCGATCAGCTTTTAATTCGCCTTCCGTTAAAACTTCAAAAAATGCCTGAGTACGAAGAGGAATGCCTGATTTTTCCCAGTCCCAAACAGTTGTTCTTCCACGCTTAATTTTTTCTGCCAACTGGGTGTTGTTTTTTACACCGTAAAAGCTACGCAACTGAGCGACATTCATATTCTATTAACCGAATTAATATGTTCGGTTAATAGAAACATAAATTCGAGCATCCGTCAATAATCGTGTTCACAATTCCGAACATATGAAGAGGTTTTTACTATGGATACTGCTGAGCGCATTAATTTAAGAATGAAAGAGCTTGATTTGTCTCAAGCTGACCTAATCAGAAGTACCGGGGCTGGTAGAGCAACTGTTCATGGATGGGTGCAAGGCACTAGCAAACCCAGTGCTAAGCATATTGGTGCTGTGTGCAGAGCTTTAAAAACAACCCCCCAGTGGCTTTTGGATGGAGTAGCAGTTCCAGAAAAAAGTAATGCAGATATATCTAAGATGGAAGTGGGTATATACCAAGATATAGACCCTGTTCCAGATGGGTATGTTGCTATTGATTATTATGAAGATGTTTTTGTTAGCGCAGGAAATGGTTACTTAAATCTTGAAAGACCAAGTAATAACAAAATGTTATTTCCTGTTGACTTGATTAGAGAGTGTAATGTCGAACCGTCTACCACTAAAGTAATTCACGTTCGTGGGGAAAGCATGTTTCCTAAATTGAAGGATGGGCAAGCCATATCAATTGATATGTCTGCCAGAACTATTTATGACGGTGAAATTTATGCTTTTCAGGTGGGAGATGACACCAAAATTAAATACCTGTTCAATTGGAATGAGCAAGGCAAAGGTGGATTTAAGGCTGTCTCAGCAAATTCTGATAAAAATCAATTCCCCGATGAGTATTACTCCCCTGATCGCATTGAATCGGAAGGTGTATCTATATTGGGTCAGTATTGGTGGAAACAGGTTGTAAAGCGCATTCGACGCTAACATAAAAAGGAAAATATAATGATCGCGACACTTAATAAATCCAAAACTGCACTAACGATTAATCGTCAAGAATTTAAATTGGCATTAGATAAAATTGGCGCAGGAATTGATAAGCAAATAGTTTCGCTTAAAAAAGCCAAGCAAAGCTATGACGCTGCGGAGATGGCACGCGAGGTCATTAGTGAAGCAAATATCTTTGAAGCTATTATTGAAGGCTTTAACGAAGCAGAAGAGACTAATCTAAAGCTAACTGACATAACCAACCTTGAAGTGGCAAAAGGATGGATAGATGAATTTTTAGAAAAGTATGCAGATTAAGTAATGGCTGAAGCAAGTAGAGGCCACTATATGCAGCTTAATCACGTAATGAGAATGATTAATGAGTAAAGAATACAATTCCCTTGAGGTAAGTAAATACAGCGAGCTAAGTAGTGATGAGCAAACTGCTATTCATGAAATGCTTATCTCTTATGTACGTACAAATGATTTCTACAATATTGTCCTGCTCCACGATAGAGATCCTTACGATCTGGTCAAGCTTGTAAGTATTAGCTTTGAGAATCAAGATGCTGCAATCTGGGTTCACTTTGAGACTATTACTGCTGAGAGACTGACCATGCCTCTCGACTTTATTTCGAGAATAGAATTATGTAATCAGGAAGAACTTTTAAATACTATGAACCTGAGGCGGTATGAGTCTGTTTAGATTGTCTCGGGGTTTAAAAATTAAGTAATTGTGAATAGAGCATTATCATTTATCAGCTAAAAATAATAGTTGATTAGATTACGATTAGTTAATAGATAAACTATCAGTATTCAGCTTGGGTAATATTTTTAAAATTTTGAATTGGGGTAATAATATGCGTTTTCAAGAATCTCATTTTTATAATATTAATGAGTTAATATTAGATGAAGAGAATTATAGATTTGGTTTTGCTAAATCTGAAAGAGAGTGTATAGAGCTAATCTATAAAGATAGCCCTGAAAGTTTTGAAAATTTACTTAAAGATTTGATAGTTAATAACATTGGAGACTATCCACTAGTTTATTTAGATAAAAATAATAATAAAATTGTTTTTGATGGTAATAGACGAATATCTATATTAAAAATTATTAATGATCCAGATTTAGCACCAAATGAAAAAATTAAGAATCTAGCTAAAGACTTAAATAAAAAAAATCTACCTTTTGACCTCAACAATATTGGTTGCTTTGTAAGCAAAAATAAAGATGAAATTCTAAAAACAGTATATGAAAGACATGCCGCTGGACAAGGTATATCTAGAATTAACTGGTCAGCTTTTGCCACAGCAAAGTTTAGATTAGATAGAAATATTAAAGATAGCGATTGGCGTGCTACTGCCATTCTTATTTATTTAATTAACATAGATTCAGTTTCAGAAAAAATTACAAGAGATCCTAGTTTTTCATTTGAAGTATTTAAACGTTTAATACGCCATGCTTACCTAAATGGTTATTTACACTTTGATATCTTTAATAATGAAAAAAATGTTTTACGTCCTGAATCTCCATTCTTTGATCTTGGCCTAAACTTAACTAAGCAACTACTAATTAATATTGAAAATAGAGAAGTGAGTTTATCTAGAGGAGGAAATTATGCATCAGAGCCTTTTATATCCGATTTCTTTACTCATCATTATTCTAAGATAACGAGTGAAAAACCACCAAAAAATAAAAAGCCGCAAAAAAATCTTGAAAAAAATCATAATTCAGAGGTAGCGGAAGTTTCGGAAAGTAGTATTTCTAATAATAAAGAAAGTGTAAAGGATAAAGATCCAGAGGCACCTTTCTCTCTTGTTTCTACTGATACGAACAGTAACTCAAAACAAAAGACTTTTAATAAATTAAATAAACCTAGTTACGCAAAAAAGATAGAGAAGAATAAGGATTTAGTCGAGGCTATCAACAATCTTGATATAGCAAAATATAATGCTTTATACCAATCATTGTTAGATATTGATGTCCAAATTCACCCCTTACTTACTGTAGTGGGCATATGGTCACTTCTTGATAGTCTTGCTCACCATCTAAATCCTAAACTTACTAGCGACTTTGTAAGTTATTTTAATGGAAAATTAGATATGGAAAATCTTAGTAGAGAAGAGAAGAAAGTTATTAAGGCAATATTTGAATGGTTTTTAATGGAGGGCAATTTCAATAAACATAGTGGAAATTATGCAACAATAAACGGATTAGAAATTTGTCATAAATTTAATCAAATACAGATATATATAGCTTATGTGATCAACAAAGAAGTAGCGGTGGCCAACCTATGAAACTTGTGTTCTAATATAAGTATGGATAATTTTAAAACCCCTCTACGTTACCCAGGTGGTAAAGGCAAATTCGCACCATTCGTAAAAGACCTAATGGAACTAAACAATCTTTCTGGCGACTACCTTGAACCTTATGCGGGAGGAGCCGGTGTTGCTTTAGACTTATTATTTAATGAATACTGCACAAACATTCATATCAATGATTTTGATATAGCTATATTCAACTTTTGGAAATCAATTACTAAAAACACAGAGGATTTTTTAAAACTTTTAAGAGATACAGAAGTTACAATTGATGAATGGTATAAACAAAAAATTATTTTGGACAATCCTTTAGATCATTCTCAATTAGAACATGGCTTTTCTGCCTTTTTCTTAAATCGAACAAACCGCTCGGGAATCCTAAAAGGTGGTGTAATTGGTGGTAAAAAGCAAGATGGAAATTACAGATTAGATGCTCGCTACCACAAAGAGAATCTATCAAAAAGAATCGAAAAAGTTGGCCAATATAGTGATCGTATTAAAGTCTACAATCTTGATGCTCTCAAATTACTGAGTCAAGTTGACTCCTTATTACCAGAAAATTCACTAATCTATTTAGATCCCCCTTACTATATAAAAGGACAAGGACTTTACCGCAATTTTTATATACATGATGATCACATTCAAATCAGAGAGGCATTAGATAAGGTAAAATCAAAATGGATTGTTTCTTACGATAATTGCACTGAGATTAAAGAAATTTATACTGGATATCGGCAAGAGGATTATGAGCTAAACTACAGTGCCTATTACAAAACCAAAGGTTCTGAAGTTATGATTTATTCAGATAAAGTAAAGTCTGTGAAAATCCCAAATAAGCAACTATCTCTAGCAATACCCACCTTATAAGTGGGTTTTTTATCAATTTCCCTTTATAATTCATGATTCAATAACAATAAAACTATACCTATGAAAACAAAAATTCTTATAGCCACCCTATTTCTTATCACTCTTACTGGCTGCGACAAACAGCCTGAACAAGCATTACTTGAGCCATCAACCAATCAAACTATTACAGCTCAATTTGAAAAATCAAATGATAAAATCCATCAATTTCTAGACCAGCTCGACGATCCAAATACCCCGCAAGATGCTCGTATTCAGATTCTATGTAAAGACTACTCACCTGAATACAAAACTAATTATATGCCAGCGTTAATGGAGCTTTCACCAGGTGAATACACGGAAGGTAAGTTAATAAAGGATTTGGACATAGCATTAGACTACTATAAGAAAAAAGACAATATTCACTGCTGAAAGATTCGCATGTGATTTGCAGGAGTTCATTATGGAAAGAGCTATTATTGCTGTAATTCTAATTCTTATCCTCATATTACTAATCATTTTTTATAAGACAAAAAGATAGCTTGTATGATCATATATCAGGCATATCTAAATAATAATGACATCTTATGAGCCTATCTTTACACAGCAATACTAAGGATAGTATTTCTATCGCACAGACCCACTTCGGTGGGTTTCTTATTTCTGAAACACTACCCTGCTATTCTTTGCTCAAGGTCTAATATGAAGACAAGACCTGTAATGACTAAGTAAGACCTATCTCACCCACTTAATGTGGGTTTTCTTTTATATAAAACAAACAATAAAGATGTATAAAAAACAACCTTGCCAGCTACAATTTAACCTTGTGCCACATTTACCTTAGATTATGATCATGCTCATCTCCCTGTTAGTAGTTAATGTCACAGCAATCATTGCAACAGTAGTATTCATCAGTAAAAAATAAAGAATCTTTAAAAGAAAACCCACCCTGGCGGTGGGTTTTATTTTGTGTTGTAGTTTTTTAAAAACTCCTCTCTAACTTATGGAATATTCAACAATTTGGGTTAAAGTAAATTAAATTTTCGAATAATTGGTAAGCGAATCAGCTTCAAATTACGATGAATAATTTTGTAATTTAGAAGTTGTGATTTTGCTACTTCTCTCTTTGTGTAAATAGCGGGTTCACTTAATGGATAATATTAGCTTTAAGAACTTTGAAGAAGCAGGACAAGCTATTTTAAAATTCTTATCTCAACGCTTTGGCTTCAAGTTGTGGATGATTACGCGTACGGAGGGTGATGACTGGATCGTGTTACTAAGTGAAGATAATGGCTATGACGTTAAGCCAGGGCAAGTGTTTCATTGGGCAGACTCCTTCTGCTCGCACATGGTACAAAACAATGCACCTCGCATTGCCCCTTACTCGCCCGATGTTCAAGTTTATACAGATGCGCCAATAAACAAACTTGTCACTATTAAAGCCTATATCGGTCAACCTCTTTTAAAAGAAGATGGCTCCTTGTTTGGCACTCTCTGTGCAATTGATCCTGAACCTCAGTCTAAAGTCCTTGTTGAGGATGCTCCATTGTTTGATCTTATAGGAAAGGTGCTCAGTTACACGATTCAAGCTGAATTAAGAGCGACCGAACATATACGTAAAGCTGAACGTTTTGAAATGGAAGCATTGTCTGATCCAATGACTGGACTTTATAACCGTCGTGCTTGGGATCGATTAGTTGAGTTAGAAGAGGAACGGTGTAAACGATATGGTCACCCTACTGCTGTGCTTATGATTGACCTAAATGATCTAAAGATCACCAATGACAATCTAGGGCATGCTGCTGGTGATGAGCTGATCAAAAGAATGGCTGTAGCTTTAAAAGGCATAGTACGTAGCAATGATATTGTTGCTCGCCTAGGTGGTGATGAATTTGCCGTACTCAGTATCGAAACTAATCTTCAAAATGCTGAGAAGCTTGTAACAAGAATTCAAAATGCTTTTGCGAAAGCTGAAGTTAGTGCGGCAATTGGTCTTGCATTGCGCAATCCAGCATACGGTCTCCATGCTGCAATAATGGAGGCGGATGAAAAGATGTATCAAAATAAAGCTATAAGTAAATTAAAGTATTAATAAAAAAGCCGCATACCCGAGCGGCTCTTGGATCGGGTGGAGAGAAGAATGGCACGTTCAAAGTGTGGTGGTTGTGGGTCTGGATCATTTGAGTTGGTGGAACAGGCAAGTATTAAAAACTCAAATTTTAAATTAACTTTTGTTCAATGCTCATCTTGTGGTGTTCCTGTAGGTGTTATGGAGTATTACAACATTGGAGATAAGCTTGATGGTCTGGAAAAACGCATTAAAGCTATTGAGTCCACCACATCAAATATTGATGGAAATGTAGTTGCTGTGGTCGGGCTAGTAAAGAAAAAGAAATAGCTATTCTTTATTTAAATTTTTACTTCCAAGGAGATCTTTTTTTTGGAGTTTTCGACCATTTTTTGTAAGGTTGCTTGATGGCTTGGAATTAAATAATTTAGCCTCAATCTTGTTTATATTGTGAGTAATCTTTTTTGCATTTTTGACACCAGCATTAATATATTCAGTCACCAGCTTTAATTTTTCATTGTGATCTAACATAACAAACTCCAAATAACCCATCCCTGTGATGGGTTTTCTTTTGTCTATTAAAACATGAAATTCTATTAATAGAATAATTATTGAATCAATAACCGAACAAACTATTGACTTATTTGTTCGGTTATACGAATATACATTTCACCAGACATCAAAAAAGCCCTGACACTTTCGACGGAACCAGGGCTTTGCAAATTGCGAGATAATTATGAACCAAACACATTCCCATAGTCAAATGCCTAAGTTTGAGACCAACAAAAGTCAAACGACTTCTATTTTGTTTCAGCCCCCTAAACCTGAAGAAATACACGTTTCTTTTTGGGCAAAAGCCAAAGCTGTTTTCAAAGAAGTGGCTGCTATTTCTCTAATCGGTATCACCGTTGCTTCAACCCTATTCACCGTTCGCGGCTGTTCAGATGATGTAGATCGTCAGCAAGTCCAGGCCGTTAAACACCAGTTACAGTTTTCTGGTAATGGAGGAACTCGCTAATGACGACTTCAAATCAAAAATTCGCTGAATACCTGGGTGGTTATGAACAAAACAGCATGTCTATGCTTCTTGGCCACACTGTTTATGTTGAACAAGGTAAAGACATCTTTGCCGAAAACCGTAAAACCGGCGAACTCGAAAAAGTAACTCTGGAAGAGCAAGTCGTTAAGCCTTGGATTCGTGAAAACTTTGACCGTGAACGTGCTTTTCAACGTCGTAAAGCTTTGGCAATCGGTTTGCAAAGTTCGCATATTCCATTACATGAACGTCGTGCGTACAAAAAACGCATGGGCTGGGTTGGGGCTTAAGGGGAATTATCATGACTGTATTTTTTAAGAAAGCTGAACGTAAAAACGCAAAACTACGCCTTGCCCTTGCTGGTCCTACTGGTTCAGGTAAAACCATGGGTGCTCTCCTTATTGCAAAAGGGATTGGTGGCAAAGTTGCTGTTGTGGATACTGAAAATAGTAGCGCTGAGTTATATGCAGATGTAATGCAGTTTGACACTGCAAACATTCAACCGCCTTATTCACCTAAGAAATTCATATCAGCAATCGAAGCTGCTGAGAAAGCTGGCTATACGACTGTAATTCTAGACAGTATTACCCACGAGTGGTCTGGCGTTGGTGGCTGTCTGGAAATGGTAGATGCCTTAGGTAAAGGCAAGTTCAAAGGTAATACCTGGGGTGCATGGAGTGAGGTTACTCCAGAACACCGTAAATTCATTGATGCCATGCTTCATTCAAGTATCAATATCATCGTTACCATGCGTAGCAAAATGGAAACGGTTCAGACCAATGACGGCGGTAAAAAGAAAGTCGAAAAACTAGGTCTTAAGGCTGAACAACGTGATGGGATTGAATATGAATTTACGACTGTTCTCGACATTACTCATGGGGATAATTATGCGATTGCCACAAAAGACCGTACTGGCTTATTTATTCAACCCGAAAGAATTACCGAACAAACAGGCATAAAGCTCAACCAGTGGCTGTCTTCAGGATCTGCCGATGCAACGATTAACGGTAATCAAATTCTAGAGCTTGAAGCGCTCATGATTGAAGCTGGGATTGATATTGAGAAATATTGCACTAAGCGGAAATTAAATAGTCTCCAAGACGTGCGTCAGCAGGTTTTTGAAGAAACTTGCAACAGTATCAAAAGAATCATTGAGCAAAAAGTTAAGTCGAACCAAGAGTCTGAAAAGCAGATGCAGCAGGAACATGAAGCCTTACTTGAAGCTGATTATCAAAAGGCATTGGCTGCTATTCAAAATGCACAAGGTGCAAATGATCTTAAATATCCTGCTGAGTATTTCAAAGGAGGTAAATACGAACAACAAATTTTAAATGCCTGCCAAGCAAAGATGGACATGGAGGGATGGTCAGCATGAATTTTAAATACTCCACGATCACCCGAACACTCACAGTGTTCGGGGCCAAGATGACACACATATATAGCAATGTAGGCGTTGGTGAAATTGAAGATCTAATCACCAATGCAAAGTTTAAAGAAGCAACCTGGAGAGGATGATGGAATCTGATCATGCTCAGTTTCTCTGGTGCACGAACTGGTGCAAAGAACAAGGTTTGAGCCCATACGATGCAACCAATTGGGCAGCAGCAAAATTTGAATACTTGAAGGTTCACGGTGATAACCATGACTAAAGTAAAAATTAAATGGGCTTCAAACTGCTTTAACTGTGGCTATGATGAAGCAATTGTATTTTCAACTGCATCTGTAGGCTTATTTCATGATGGTGATGAAGTTAAGTGTTGCAACTGCGGTCACAAAGGTTCATTGGATGCTAATGGCGAAGATACAGATATCTATTGGGATGAGGGTAGTTTTGAAGAATTATCGGAAGTAGTAAAGCAAAGTTTGCGGGAGGTACCATGAACGCCAGAGAATATTTTAACAAGCACGGATATAAACACTGTAAATCAGCATGTATACAGAATGGTTGGTTAAATACAGGTTTTTGGGTTCAGTTAAAACGCCTTGTTGAAAGTCATGAGTTGGTTGGTCGCTTCGGTGGGCTAAAAATGGCTAAAGGTATTGCAGTCATTGATGATAATGAGTCGTACCTTGGTGAGCGGTTTGGGCCTTGTGATGAACTAAAACAAGCCATCGCAGATGTCGAAAGTTGTCTTGAAGCGGAAAAGAAATTGGAGGGATTGTGATGAAGAAGAAAATTGAACAAATGACGCAGCAAGAAAAAGATGAGCGTTTAAATCGATTCTTGAATGCACCTGAGCAGCAGTTATTTCCACAAGAAGATGTTGCTATTTATCTCTCTTGCTCAATTCATACTTTGCAGCGTTTGCGTTGTGTGGGTGGCGGTATGCCTTACGCCAAAGTGGGTCGCTCTGTTACTTATAAAAAATCAGATGTGCTTGCATACCAAACCCAACAAACCGTTATGAATACAGCTCAACTTGCTTCCTAGTCGAAGCAGTTGAGTCTACCCTGATACACGGCTTCAATATCATTCATTGCAAGCCGTAATTTTTTTATAGATACCTGAACATACCCACCTGTTACATCATTTTTAGCACCTGATTTATGATTAAGTAGGCGCTTGATTGTGTATGGTCCATAGTCCAAATTATTGCAGATCGTTGCAAAAGTTCTTCGTAAATCGTGAAGTGAAATCTGAATACCGGTCTGCTCACCTATTGTTTTTAGTAAGCCTTGAGCACCGGATACATGTTTTGCTGATGAGGCAGCTAAAGCAGAGCCTGGGAATACGTAATCATTCGCCCTCAATTCATACCGCTGTTTAATAATCTCAAATAAGTGGTCACCCATAGGTAGTAAGTGGTCATCACCATTTTTAGGGTCTCTAAAGATAAATAGTCCTTTCTCAATATCTACATTTTCCCATTTTAATGTTTGTGCTTCATTGCGACGGCAACCTGTATACATAATAAATAGCACAAGATCACGTGTAGCATTTTTCGAAGCATCCTCATAAAGCGAGCGCTCAGTAAAGTAATTTAGTACTGCATTGTAATAAGTGTGAATATTTGACTCATCAAGATGGCGAGTTCTGGATTTAACTTTATTCCATCCACGTTTTGCGGGTATTACATCAACAGGGTTATGTTTAAGGATTGGATCTTCATCAGATGAGCAATGAACCTGTGCAAACTTCCAAATTGAGCCAAACATTTTTAAAGTTAAATTTGCTTGAGTTGGACTGTATTCGGTTAATTTAATGAAGCGCTCAAACACATCTTTCTTTGTGATATCGAAAATAGGCTTCTCTTTCCAGTCGGCTAGAAAAGAATCGATAGAATGGTTATAGGTAGTTATTGAAAGAGGTTTAAGTTTGCGCTGACTAAGATAAAGTTGGAATGCTTGCCCCAATGTCATTACCCCATTAAGCGTATCTTTCTTTTTCTCATAAATACCATTGGAGATATCAGACAAAATAGCTTGAGCTTTTTTTCTTGCTTCAGCTGGCGTGATTTCGTTTGTCTTGCCAAGTGTCACACGGAAGAGTTTACCTTCATGCCGACGCTCTATGATATATGATTTGCTTTTTGTGGTGGCTCGGACAGCAAAACCGATCAAATCTGAATCACGATAGATGGCTTGTCCTTTTTCTGCCAATGCAATAGCATCAACATTAGATTTGTTGAGTTTCATTTCAGGCTTTAATTCAAATTCGACACTTGTATTTTAAGCCTGAAATTACTCAACAGTCTACATATAGTCTACACACCAATTTAAAATGTAGATAAAATATAATAAAAAACTTTATATAACAATAATTTACCAAATTCTATCTTTTTAAATTATCAGAATCTCCAATTATAGAATACGTCTATTGCTCGTTCTAAGGATTGGCTCGCTTCTAAATACAATCGCTTGTTCATTTGATAACGTAAAGTCAACTTATTCACGGGTGTAAATACACCTACACCATAACGAATAAACAAATCTGGCGTAATATAACCCGTCACACTGACTTGAGTATCATCACCCGTTCCTTGGGCATCAAGTGCTAAACCACTCAAGCCAAAAGTACGACCAATTTGATTGGTTAAGGCACGTGTACCCCCCAAGCCCATACTAATTCCTGCGGCAGCAATAGTATTGTTTACATCTGACTTAAAGCCTTCTGACTGACTAATACCGCTGGTACCCTCATTAATACGACCAGTAATAATGGCATTTAAAGCTTCTTGTTCAGATAAACCCGCATCGTTATAGACCTGAATATTTGGGCTAGTAGCTGTTCCCGTAACCCGCACTCCTACAATACTTCCTTGTACACTTTTATTGGCATCAACATCTAAGGTTGGGTTATATAAAGGTCCATTAAAACGGGCAATCGCACGATTCAAATCCAGACTTTGCCCATAGGCTTCAATTTTTACCTTTTGACTAACACCAATTGCACCATTGGCACGCATTGCTGTTTCAAGTCCGCGTTGTGATAAGTATAAACGTCCGAGTAGTGGAATACGGCTATCAAAACCTTGGAAAATCACTTGATTGCCTAAATTCACTATCACGTCAGCACGAATATCCCATGGTCGAGCCGCTCTTAATATCGCGAGCTGATCTTGTCCTTCATGAACAACACGTACATCTGATGAAACATTGACTACTGGAGCCGAAGCTTCAGGCATTGAAATTAAGGCACGTGGCACTTCAACCTTGCCATTTAAGCTTAACTTTTTCTTGAATGGCAAAACATCTAAAGTTAAATCTGGAGTGACTACTGCCGTAATTAACGGTGCTTGGCGAATCAGCAGATTTTCACCTTTTAAATGCAATTGAATACGCGGATCATTTTTCCAGTCTATATTACCCGTTAATGCCCCTACACCTTGACCACTATTAAATGCTCCGTTAATACTGGCATGATCTTGTCGAATAGATGAATACACCTGAATATTGTTTAAATTCACCGGCAATGAAATCATACTGATAGCACCATCTTTCAGGCGCATTTCACCATTAAATAAAGGTTGAGTGAGTGTTCCTGCGATTTTCCCTGCAAAAGATAAGGTTCCAGCGAGTGACCTAATATCTTGAATAAAGGGTTTAAAGACTTTGAGTTGTACCTGATCGAAAGCCACTTCACCGCGCATTGGTTTATCAGCTTTATAAGGATCAATAATCACATTGGCATAACCGGTACCAATTTCCGGAGTTTTAACATCTAAACGAACCTGTAGACCTTCAGATACACTTTTCGCAATTAAGCCAATTTCGTTATAACTTAATGTTGAACCAATATCTTGTGGGTCTTCAGCTGCCAACCCAATCACACCATTGCGTGTTACCAGTCTTGCATCTATTTTCGGTTTGGCACCTTGTGCCCATGCTGCTTTTGCATAGCCATTCACCTTACCGGTAATTGCCAAACCTTCAGGCATAAATGCAGCAAAATCATTTAAATCGACATTCTGGGTAACAAAGGACACATTACCCTTGGTTTTACTGACACGAATCGGTTGATCGAAACATAACTGACTCTGCTGACTGGACCAGCAATGCGCACCGACGAACAACTCTGATTTCGCTGAACTGTAAATGACCGAGGCATTTTGACGTTGTACTAATCGAGCACGCAAAGAGTCAAAATCACCTTTCTGAATCTGCCCCAGCCAATCATTCTGTGCATTAAAACCACCCGCCAATTGCACATAAAATTTGGAAATTCGGTTTTCTGCCTGAACTTTCAAGATGTGGGCTTTACGAGTGCCTGCCAGTGAAATTTCACCTTTTTGAATCTCACGCGAACCATTACGTAAACTTTCCATTTTTGCCGTCATGAGCGTTGGAGTAAGTTCGGAGGTTGGCAATTCACCCTGTACACGTAATTTTTTAACACTGAATAAATTATTAAAACCAAAATCATCTACTGCCAGATTTGCAGTGGCTCGTAAACGTGGTTGAGATTGCACATTTAAATAGCCATAAGCACGGCCACGAAGCCCACTATAAATTTCATACAAAGCAGGTGCATTAATTTTTAATCTTAAGTTTTGTGCATTACCAGTCGCTTGTATCTGGTTTTTTGCATAGGACAGATACAAATTATTGGCTTCAAACTGTTTGGGCAAGAAGCCTTTTTGATTCGAATCAATCACCATTGCCAAATTCCCTGTTCCACGAACAGGTTTATTATTAATGATACCGGCCAAATTTAATTTTTCGATATTAATGCGTTTTAGGGTATCGGACCAAACTCCTTCAGTTTTCACATTACCAGATAGCTCACCACGTACAGAGGAAACAAAATAATGCGGTTTAAATCGAACCAGAGACGCATTTACATTCCAGCCAATGCCATTTTTAAGATTGACTAAACCGCTGGCAAAAATTTTACCTGCAATCCCTGAATGCTGTAATTCAGCAATTTTAATCAATTCAGGTGTACCTGAAACTTTAAACTTGAGTAAGCCTTCACTTGCCTGAATATGACTTGCATTCAGCGCACCATCATAATTCACAGCAAAACTTTTAAATGCGCCACCTGATTTTTGATCATTGAATAAAATGGCTGCAGTGCTACGTCCAGTTAAACGAACGGTTTCATTGTTATTTTGCTGTGCCAGACGACCGGTCAAGTTAATTGCATTTAAATGAATAATCTGCTGATTGGGTTTAGCAAAACCATCAGCCTTAACTTGGCCATTTAATAAGTTAACCGGTGCAGCATCAACCACGGTTTGCGGATTAAAATCTTTGGCGTTAACAATGGCATTCCATTTTAATTGACGTTTTTCAGTCGGCAACTCAACTTTTGCACTTCCGTTCAAGCTCCCTTTACCTGCCACGTAGCTAAAGCTTGGTACATTCAGATTATTATTTTTAAGATTGAGCTGTGCCTTATATAAACCTTCAGGCAACATGCCCTTGTCATGTTTAGTCACAGCAGTTGCAACATGAATATCCTGTTTGCCTTCTACCAATGCCAGTTGAACATCGCCTGATTTACTGCTCAACCAACCTACATAGGGTACGGCACGGTCAATATTTTTCCAGGCAACATTAAGTAGCATAGGATTTGGCTTTTTACCTTTTTGCTCATCTTGATCGAGCTTTAGGTTCCATGTTTCATAACGATCAAAATCAACCAATGCGCTCAAATGCATACCTTTATCTAAAGTGCCTTTAGAAGCGATTTTAGCATCCAGACTTGGCGGTAAAAAATCTTGAATCACCAGAGGAATCAGTTTGTCTTTTGGATTAATTTTGTCCAGACGACCCTTCATATCCCAAGTGACTTGGTCTTTCCAGCTCACCACACCTGCGACATTTACGGCGCCATTCATGAGCTGGCCATTTAAATTACTAATATCAAGTTGATGGACTAAGTCGGTATGCATGCTACCGTTATATTGACCTTGTGGAATATTTTTGCCACTTAAGTCCGTCGCAACATCGATATTTAAACGCTCGATATCACCATTAAATTTCGCTACACCATCTTTAGTAAACAGCTTCTGTTCAGTAATCAATGGCCAGTGATATTGCTTAAACTGCAATTCCCCAAACATCGGCACATGTTTACGTACCGGATGGACTACGGCCCAACCGGTTAATAAATCCGGTGTATTGGTTGCTACACCCGCTTGAATAGTATCTAAGGTGCCTCTGGCAACGACTTTAATATCATGAATATTCAGGCTTTTATTCAGGGACGGTATATTTACATCAGCGACAGCATGTAAAGGGTATTTACCTTCAAATTTCATATCTCCAGTCGCATTTTTTACTGACAGATACCCCATATCCATGCGGGAATCTTCAAACTTGAGTTCTGTACCTGACCAAAGTGCCTTATTTAAATGAATATCATTAAATTTAACGCTGCTCGTTGATGTTTTAATCATTAAATGATCAATATCAGCGGTATCTAAGCGTAAAACAAAGGGCAAACGGATTACACTAAATTTAAAGGCTTCATCACTTGCCGGATTCTTGCTGATAATTTGCAGATTACGTACATCAGCACGATTTAGATGAATTTCTTTGTTTAAGATGGCACGCCAGCCCAACGTCACATCGGCACGATCAATTTTAACATCTACAGGTTTTAAGGTGACTAGGATATTTTTTAGAATAATGCCGTGTAAAAGATTACCGCCTTCATATTCATAATGAATAATCTGCTGACGCTCCAATACTCGATCCAGTAGAAATTTACTGCCTTTATCAGTAGTAAACATCACAGCAAAGGAAGCAATAAGTAGAACCAACACTATAAGGAGTGTGACTAACACACTCCTCAAAATACGACGTTTTTTTGGCCGTGGTGTTTCTGTCTCTGGTTGCTGTTCTACTTCAGCCATAATGCTCTCTAAAACTTAAAAATTATAATTGTGAACCAATAAAGAAATGAATCCGGATCGGATGATCGTCATCAGAAATACCTGAAGCCACATCTACCCGAATTGGACCAATTGGCGATGCCCAACGAACCCCTAAACCGACACTATATGCAGTTGGCGTATTAAAATCTTTGTCGTATGCATTCCCCACATCACTAAATACAGCTGCACGCCAGCCTTCTTTAAATTGATAGTTATACTCTAAAGAACCTACCGCTAAAGCTTGGCCACCCAGTTTAAATCCATTTTCTTCTGGCGATAAACTTTTATAATCAAAACCGCGAATAGTTTGGTCACCGCCTGTAAAATAACGCAGGTTATAAGGAACTTTGGTAAAATCTTGTGCAAAGATATAACCGACGTCACCACGTCCCACAAACTGATGGTTATCGTTTTCACCTAATGAATAGATAAAGCGCCAACCCGCATTCACAATCGCCATATCAGCATCGGATAATAAACTTTCACTGCCCAGTTCAACTTTATAAGTTTGTCTAAAGCCTTTGCCTGGATTGACACGCTTATCACTGGTGGTACGAGCAACCTCATAGCCAAATAATAATGATTGTTGCTGCTCATTCGCATTTGCTAAAAATGCATCCGGAATTTCTCCAGCATCTACCACACCATCTTGTGTAATACGATCTAAACGATAACGTAAACCAAAAGTATGTTGCCAACTTCCGCGTGGTCTTTTAATAATTCGATCCACACCCGCAACTGCAGATTCGATCATCAATCCATTGCCTTGGGCAACATCTTCGCGTTCTTCACGCTCATAACCGCCTACCATACTAATATAGTCATTTAATGGATGGTGATAAGGAATATTATAACGGCCGTCAATCGACTGACGGATTTTGGATAATTCCAAGTTGGCATCAAACGAATGGCCACGGCGGTTTACAATGGCACGGCGGTATTGACCGCGCACACGCGCACCAGTATCGCTACCATAACCAGCCCCGACTTCTGCACTATTTAGACGGTCGGCATTTAAAGTGACAATCACCGGGATTTTCTTTTCTTCCCGTGCTTGGACTTTTAAACGTTCTTCTTCCGTTTCTTTTGTTTCTTGTTGAACCTGGAGTTGACGCAAATTTTGATCAGTTTCGGTATCGACCTTACCGGCAAATTGCGTTTCATCGACTACAGATTGTGTAACTTCTTTTGCAGAAACGGCCTGTTTTTTATCCTGAACCAGGGCGGCGTTTTCAGATATTTTTTGCTGATCAACCAAAGCTTGAATATCAGGTGGAAGCTCCAGCTGTTTTTCAATCGGATCTGGTTTCACTGCATCGACCAAGGTGTAGTTAAAATAACGCGAGTTGGTTAAGTTATTAGCTAAGCCGTTGACCCGCCAAAAGGTATAATCAGCGCCATCTTCCCATGACACCATACTTTGCAATACATCCATGTCGATTGGGAAAGGTTTCGATGGATCACTCATCCGAAACTCAACAGGTCCTAATTTATAACGGTCGCCCGTTTCATAACGTAAATTAATATCTGCCGTATTTTGTGGTTGGGCCACTTTTACATCATGCAAACGCCAGTAACTATCAAAATAACCATTATTGTTCGCGGCATCGTTAATACGTGTTTTGGTTTGTTCATATAAACCGTGATTGAAAATATCACCGACATCTTGATCAGGTAATACACGGATGACCTGGAACTGCGCTTGCTGCTCACCTGCTCCGCTAAACTCTACATTTTGTTCTTTAATCAGCACAGGTGAATTGGGAGTAACACTTACCCGAACCCGATTCTCGCTCAGTTTCTCAAATTTAAACTTGGCATTATAAAAACCCACAGCCTGAGCTGCCTGATTTGACATGGTTCTTAATTGTGGCAGTGCTGAGGGAAAATCACTAAAGGATTCTTGGGTAAAACTCGAAAGCTTCCCTTTAAGATTATCTTCTAAATTTTCCAAGGCTTGACTATAAGCCTTACTTGAAACCTCGCTCGGATTTTCTACCGAGGCAAATACTACATCCGCACTAATCCGTGCAACTTTTACAGTATTCAATTGACTAGATGGTCGTATCTTATAGAGCCAACGCTTAAATAAATTCGGTTCTTTGACTTCGTCTGCAACCGCTAACTCAGGTAAAGTTCTTCCCGCTTCATTGGCTTCCACCACAATTTTGCTATCGTCTTGAATGCTCGACATCAATTGATCGACATTCACCGGTGCGTGATTAATTTCTACCAGTTCCTGTTGAGTCGCGTCGGAAACTACCAATTCCTTAACTTGTCCAGCACGATATTGCTGTGCTTGATTTTTCGCGTTTTCAGCCTCACGAAAAATTTCGTCTGCCATTGCTTGGCTAACAGGCGCAATCGGCAACTCTTCTAAATCATCAAATTCAATCGGCTTGAATTCTTCCAAAGCTTGCCCGGCTTGTTCTTGCTGCTGCAGCATTTGCAAACTGTCTGGAACATTTGGGTTCTGTTGAAAGTGTTCAATTTTTTCTATTTCTTCAGGGCTATCCATCCCTTGCTTAACAGCTTCACTCTTGAGTTGTTGTTGAAATTCTGGTTGAGTGACCGTTGAATTAGGTTCTGTTACCTGTGCAAAACTTTGTTGGGCAAGTAATATTAAAAAGAGACTAAAACAAAATTGTTTATGTTGGTCATCCCACTTTATGAAAGAGCTGACACTTAGTGTAAGAGTCGACTTTTTAAAATTCAGTTTTGAAAGCATAAAGAACTCTAAACTAATATAATATTTGTAATGGAAATCACCAGAATCGGCTTTCTAACAAGCTCAAATCTATTGGAATTTTCACAAAAGTATAGGTTGAAAATATAATACATGATTTTTTATAGTATTTTACCAAATGCTCACATTTCTTAATAAAACTTAATGAAGCCGATAAACCATGGAAAAAAATGAACATCTTTTAGGTACACGTCGATTTTTACCAATGTTTGTCACTCAATTTTTCGGTGCACTGAATGACAATGTCTATAAACAATCCCTGTTACTGGTCATTACCTATGGTTTGATCAATCAGCAAAGCGCCAGTGTCAGCACACTGAACAATCTCGCAGCCTTACTGTTTATTTTACCCTATTTTATTTTCTCTGCCACAGCCGGACAGATTGCGGATAAATATGAACGTTCACAACTGGTACGAGGGATTAAGATACTCGAAATTGTGATTATGCTGATTGGTTCTGCTGGCTTTTTACTGGGGCATTTATGGCTATTATTAACTGCTTTATTTTTAATGGGTGTGCATTCGACCTTCTTTGGTCCAATCAAATATGCTATTTTGCCTGAAATTTTAAGACCCAATGAATTGATGTCGGGAAATGCCTTGTTCCAGTCTGGCACATCTATTGCCATTTTGATTGGTATGATTTTAGGCGGTGCCGTGATTTCTGCATCAGATGGCAATCTGTTCTGGATTAGCCTGACTGTGGTGACTATTGCTGTTCTAGGCTATATCTCAAGTCGTTTTGTGTTAAAGCAAAATGTCACTTCCCCCGATATTAAAATTGACTGGAACTTTTTTAGAACCAGTTTTCAGACCTTAAAATATGCTAAAAGCTTACCAATTATCTTTATGATTTTATTAGGTAATTCTTGGTACTGGTTTTATGGGGCAACCTATCTGACCCAGATACCCCAGTTAACCCAACAAAACCTTCATGCCTCTGAAAATGTAGTCAGTCTGCTTTTAACATTCTTCTCTGTCGGAATCGGGGTGGGTTCTTTGTTGTGCCGTAAAATTGGTGGTACAGAAGTCAATTTAAAGATGGTGCCGGTGGGAGCTATTGGTTTAACGGTTTTCGCTTTTTATTTGGCAGCAAGTTTAGCATTTGTGCCTGAACATAGCGGTGAAATGCTAGGTTTAAAAGATGTATTTACCCAAGGCTGGAGCTATTACCATGTCATGCTGGCTGTGACATTACTCGGGATTAGTGGCGGTTTTTATATCGTACCTTTATACGCCATGATGCAGGCCTTTTCTCCACGTTCACATCGTGCACGTGTAGTAGCGGCAAACAACATTTTAAATGCGGTATTCATGGTATCCTCTGCTATATTTTCAATTATCATCTTAAGTATATTCAAGATTGATATTAAAATACTTTTCAGTATTACTGCTATTCTAAGCGCAATTTTCACTACATGGCTCCTGTTCAGGCTTAAGCCTATGCTTGCAGCACAGCAAAAAGAAGCTTTAGAGGATTAATTTTATGCGTCAATATACCGGTATCGACAAATTTATTCATTCGTTTGACCAGGCGCTTCGCAGCTTGGTTCCCGGAACGACCTCTGCACAGCGTGAAAATCCAGGTAGTGCTGTGGAAACCCAACTCTCTGTCAGTGAAGCACGTCATGTTGCCGGTTTAATGCGGGTAAATCATAGCGGTGAAGTATGTGCACAAGCCCTTTATCATGGTCAGGCACTCACTGCAAAATTGCCCAATGTACGCCGTGAAATGGAACAGGCCGCGATTGAAGAACAAGATCATTTGGCTTGGTGTGAAGACCGTTTAAAAGAACTGGATAGCCATACCAGCTTATTGAATCCGGTCTGGTACGGTCTGTCCTTTGGTATGGGTGCTATTGCAGGTATTGCCGGCGATAAATACAGCCTAGGCTTTGTGGCCGAAACTGAACGTCAAGTGAGCTTGCATTTAGAAGATCATATTAAACAGTTGCCGGAACAAGATGAGCGTTCGCGTAAAATTCTGGTACAAATGAATGAAGATGAGTTGCATCATAGAGATACAGCGTTGAATGCTGGCGGTGTGGATTTACCTGCACCAGTACGTATTGCCATGACCGGCATTTCAAAGTTAATGACAAAAACCAGTTATTATATTTAATTAGTTTTTGAATGATTTAACGCCCGCATTATTGCGGGTTTTTTATATTATTTTTTAATAACGTGAGCAGGAATTATTTTAAATTATCTTTTGCGGTAATAAGTGAAAATGCTGTAAACACCACGTACTATCAAAATACACGCAATAACACTGGCGACAATATAAAAATCGTGATGATAGGGTAAGTTTTTCTGCCAGAACACATGTAACCAATGACTCACTTGCAAGCCGACACTTACAATTACAAATGCCCACATAAAACACGCAGCAATATTAACCAACATGTATTTCAACAAAGGATAGCTTTTGATCCCAATCGCAATGGGTAAAATTGTACGCAACCCCCAAGCAAACCGCATCATAAAAATAGTTAATACAGGATAATCTTCAATAAACCGACTTGATTGCTCAAACTTTTGCGCCAATTTTGGTCTCTTTTTAATAAATTCGATGCCATAGTGTTTGCCGATCTGGTAATAGAGTTGATCTCCCAAAAAACCACCCAACATAGCCACAATAATTAACCACCAGAAATTAAAGATATGCTGATGTACAGCATAGGCTCCCAGCATAAGAACAGTTTCACCTTCAAAAAAGCTACCAATAAAAATAGCAAAATAACCATAATGTTGGATAAGATCGGTCCAGTTCATCATTTTTACATCTGATAACAGTTTTACTATGTTCGCTACATCACTGTTGATTGCCAAGACAAACTTAGTAGCTTTTTTAAGCATATATATTTCATCTGTAAAACAAAATAATTTTTCTGCCTACTTGGAAATCAAGTCACTGAATATATAAAAATTATTTCAGACAAGTGTTGTTTAAAATTATCAATAATCTACAGTATTAGCTATTACGTTTATCATCTAGAAGATCATTGAGAGAGTCTACAAGCTACATTTTATAATAAGTGATCAATTATAAAAAAAGCCCAACATCCTGTTGAGCTTTTTCGTATTTGCTGCTTTGTTATAACTCCTGTCGTACCGCACATTCCTTATGTTTTTCATTCTTTTTATTGTCTGGAACATCCTGTTCTCTATGTCCCCATAATAGGAAATTTCATTCCGATCGCATAGACGCAAAGGGCCGAGATTGATGTGAGCAAATGCGTACAAAATCGGCTAAAAACTGTGCCGGTTTTATCCGCAAAAATTGGGGATATTTTCTGCCTTGGGAAGACCGGGAACATTGAGAAAATCTTTAAGTTGATTAAATAATGATCAATTCTATTAGCGGAATATATCAAAACTGTTCATAAAAAACCGACTTGTTTCCAGGCCAGTTTTTTGCTGTTTTTTGAGTTTTCTATTTTAATATAACTGATTGATATTAAATAATTATTAAAAGCGCATTTCATTCAAGCGCCATTATGTTAAATGGACTTCTTATGCAACGTTTAATATTAATCTTCAGCAAGTCCTTTTAAAAAAATTTGAATTCCTATATACATTAAAGCATATATCATAATATGGAATGCATTTTCTAAACTAGGAAAAAAGAAGCTTATAAAAAAGATTAATGTAGCCACTAAAACTATAGAAAATAATATATTTAACAGGTATTTAACTTTATATTTGTTAATGAATATAAAAACCGTATACATAAGAAGACTTAATGTTAAATTTATAAAAAATATAATTAGAGCAAATATTACTGGAAAGAAAACTAGAAATGAAACTATAAAACCAAATATATGTAATATCCAAAAAATTCGCCAAAAACCATTCATTGTGTTGTATATCCATTATTTTTATATAATCAACATAATACGGATTATCTTAAATAAACAGGAATATGATTTCAATTTCCTGTTGGAAAACCATGAAACATCCATTGTATGCCCCATAAAATAGCTAGGACTAAAATTACTGAAAAGATAATTTCTAATTTCTTCATTTTTTAAGAATTTCTAAAATTAAAATAATACAGCTTATACGAAATTCTTTTCTTATTGTTTTAAAATCATTTGATTAACTAAGATTAAAAAGCCTAATGTTCAGAAATCTGGTTTTTTAAATGATATATAGCGTTTCCTGCCTAAGACTTGACTATTGTTACAATTTTAATCAGTCAAACTTTACCCACGCTCACCTATTTCCATATTTTTCTGTTGTTAGAACCAAGTCGAAAATACTTCTAGATTAAAATTATAGATAACTTAGGCTATTTTAAAATACAATTCATCTCCGGATGAACTGAATGAGAGTTAATCTACCCAATTCACAATTGGAAACTTATGTGTTTCATTTTCAAACTCAGTACTCTGCCAGACATCCAGCATTGGAATTTTGACATCCGTTGCTAGGGGTAATTTCTTTGGATTAAATTGCATATGAGATAAGTCCTCTCCCCATGCAATCAGATCTACATCTAAAGAAATTTGATGCGATGGACGTACTCGACCTGCTTCATCTTCCATTTTTTTAAGGATGGAGGTCATTTCTTCAACACTCATTTTACTTTCGAGCAAACACGCAGCATTCCAGTAATCTGCACCCACACTATCGCGACATGGAATTAAATAAATCTCAGAGAATTGAACCTGTCCCATTTTAGCCATCTGGGCAAATGCCTGCTTAAAATGGTGTTCAGGATGACAGTTACTCGCCAGAGCTAAGGCGAATATCGTTTCGGTGGCGTTCAAGACGAATTCCTACAGAATTTGCTTGCGCGATAATGGCAGGCTTACGGATTGTAATCATAATCGATTCAACCGCAGGAAAGGTAGTAAAAAGCGCATTTAGAACAAGCTTTGCTGCATGTTCAATCAATTTGGGCTGTGCTTTTTGAATAACCGTAGCAGAAATTTCGCAAATTTCCGCATAATTCAGTGTATGTTCCAGTTCATCGGAATGAGAGGCCTGTTCCAAACTGGTCTGGATGGTCATATCCAGCATTAAAGGCTGAATGATTTGACGTTCCCAATTGAAACATCCCACCACTGTCTCGACCTTTAAACCTTCAATGATAATTGCATCCATGTTTTTTTACCCTTTACTGACTTTGATTTTGAATCTCTCCTTGAGAAACAATGTTTCTCATCCGTTTAAAAAAGGGAGGATATTTTAAAGTCCTCCCTTTAAAAAAAGCGAATTTAAGGAAATTTATTCCTATTCAAATTTAATGTTTTAACAACACGTTTGGATCAAGAGTTTGCACCATTTGCAGTCTTTGGTCTGCATAAATATCGGTATATGGCGCGAGAATGCGCATAAAGCGATCAAAATACAGCATTTGTTTAAACAGCAAGGCAAAGTCACGCGGGAAGCGAATACCGTGACGCTCACCGACTCCAACCATATCCATCATAATATCGTTTAAATCTGCGGGATTTGAACTTAATATTTGTTGAGGATTAGCCATTAATGCCCCACTAAATAACCGCTCCAGATCATCCGCTAAAACTTGTGTATCAATTTTCTTGTCGGTCATACCCATTTTTAGCATGTTTTCTGCCATCAGGAGGTAATCAGTTTTTTGCAGCGCATCCATAAATGCAATAGATGCAGTCCATACTTCAGGATTAAGCTGACCGACAATACCAAAATCGATAAAACCGACACGACCATCTTCAAGCAGCATCAGATTGCCTGCATGCAAATCTGCATGGAAACTGTTACACATCATCAAGCTACCAAACCAGGTATTCATGGCTGTAATTAAAACCTGAGACGGATCTTTAGAGACTCTTTTGACCACATCAAAATCAGTCAAAGGCACACCATAAAAACGCTGCATGGTGAGTACACGACGGGTTGAATATTGGTGATAAACTTTCGGTGCTGTAGCTTTTGAATTTTGAGTCACATTCAAATAGTTAACGAAATCATCAAGATTTTGTGCTTCTTCAATAAAGTCGACTTCACGCACCATACGGGTTTTAATTTCATCGACAATATCGGCAAGTGATGCAAATTTTACTTTAGGAACCGCTTTTTCTAAAATTTTAGTTGCCCAATGCAATACATTTAAGTCAGTGTAGAGGATGGTTTCTACACCTGGCTTTTGCACTTTAATCACTACATCTTCGCCTGTCACAAGTCTAGCTGCGTGAACTTGTGCAATGGATGCTGAGGCTAAAGGCTTTTCATCAATCGAGGCAAAAATTTCATCTAAATTTCTACCTGCAAATTCAGAGGCCAAAACCCCTTGCACATAACTAAAAGGTAAGGATGGCGTTTGATCTAGACAGCCTTGAAATTCTTCAACATATTCACGTGGAAACAGTGAAGGTGTACTGGCAATAAACTGTCCAAGTTTAATATAGGTTGAACCCAATGATTCAAAAGTTTCACGCATCAGTTTTGCGTTACTTGGTTTTTCTGTGGCGTATTTAATGCCTGCTTTTGCTGCAATAACAGCCGTTTCACCCACACGGGCAACGGAACGTAGTCCATCTAACCAGATATTGTTTTTCATAATGTCAGCTTAGAATTAAATTGTAGTGAGTGTAGCAAAAAAATATTCGTTTGCAGGGCTATCTTGCCTAACAGACTGGACAATCTGTATCTTTTTCGAAAGCGAGCAAGCGTTGTTTCATGCTTAACCCATCCCAAAGCATCAGTTTTTGCTTAAGCGGCATTTTCCCCAAACCTAAATACAGCAATCCGTGGTGCGCCTGCAAACTCGCCATCACATTTGGTGTAGTGGCTAATACCCCAGAGTCTGCACAGCGTAGGTTTTCATTGACATGCTGTTCTTTGGGAAATAGACATTCATAACAGGCAGAGTCGCCTTCCACCATAAACAGTTGTCCCTGAAAACCAATAGCGGAAGCACTGATTAAAGGTGTATTGAATTGCTTACAGATTTGGTTGACCAGGTAACGTGTGGTGAAATTGTCACAGCCATCTAAGACCAGATCTTGATTTGAAATGAGTTGTGCTGCATTACCTTCATCCAGTTTTACAGTTTTTGATTCAACACGGATATGCGGATTAATCTGCTTTAAGCGTTTAGCCAGTATTTCGGATTTATAAAATCCAATATTTTCTTCTACATAGGCTATTTGACGTTGCAGATTACTCATTTCAATGGTGTCAGCATCAATTAAGGTAATTTGCCCTACACCTGCACGTGCAAGCAGTTCTGCGGTTGTACACCCAATTCCGCCGCAACCGACAATTAAGACATTGGCAAGTTTAAGTTTTTCTTGTGCTTCAATATCCCAGCCATCTAGCAAAATTTGTCGGCTATAGAGATGCATTTCTTGGTCGCTGAGTTCCAAATCAGTATCATATCGGGTCACTAGACATCATCCTTATCAGCCTTTTCTTGTGTCGCTGAGTATAGACAAATCAGCAGGAGTATTCAGCAAATCTATTTTTACTTAGCTATTTTTTGTCTTAATTTTAATCATTTATTTGAAATAGCCTGTAAAGTGACCGAATAAAAATCAAATAAATATTTGAAATTTGACATATTTTTTATTCCTACTATGCTCACTGGGTATTGGTCTAAAACATGACGATGCCATAAGTATTTATTAAATACAGGGTTAGCTCTGTGAGTGCCTTATAACCGCAGCAGTAAGTAATAGTTTTCCTAAATTTACTATGTACTTATGGACATTGGGAAAGACTAAGCTACCGACCTTTTTTCCCGTCGAGAGACGAACTTGAGCCTTTACAGTTAATAATACTATTCAAAAACTTTAAGCAATTACTAGGCAAACATCAAATCACTAAATATTAAACCTGACATTTCCAGGTGGCGGAGTGTCTAAATGGTGATATTCAACTTACGTATTCCCACAATAAAAAACCGCCCTTAATGACGGTTTTTTATTTCTACAAACTCTCGAATCTCGGTCAAAATAAGGAAAGTATGGCTAGACTGCTTTTTGAATGCCCTGCATTTTGGCAATTTCCTGTTGCTTAAGTAAATTGCGTTGAATTTTTCCACTCGAGGTTTTAGGTAAAACATCCACAAATTCAATTTCTTTAGGATATGCATGTTTAGATAAGCGTGAACGTACATATTCTTGAAGTTTATGACTCAACTCATCTGAAGCTAAAAATTGTGGTTTAAGAACCACAAAAGCTTTGACTACTTCTGTACGTTCAAGATCTGGTTTGCCAATCACTGCCGACTCCAAAACCTCTTCACATTCAAGCAAAGTGCTTTCAACATCAAAAGGACCTACGCGATAGCCTGACGTTGTAATGACATCGTCAGCACGCCCAATAAAATCTACCCCACCAAATTCATTTAACTTAACCGTATCACCGGTTAAATAATATTTCCCCACAAAAGATTTAAGGTCATTTCCTCCATAACCTTTAAACCAGGTTAAAGGTGACTGAGAAAAGTCGATAGCCAATGTGCCGATTCCACCTTTTTCAACTTCTTCATTGTTTTGATTCAATACTACAAAACGATGCCCTGGGTTGGCAAAACCCGCTGAACCGACTTTCTTTTCATGTTCCAAAGCATGATGATTGGCAACCACCATCCCCAGTTCAGTCTGTCCATATTGATCATAAATATTTACGTTTAAATCATGGTTAAACCAGTGAATCACTTCAGGTGTTAAAGGCTCACCTGCACTACTCACCGCACGTAAATGCTGTTTAATTGATGGATCAAATTTTTCCTTAAATCCAAAGAACATCCGAAATGCAGTTGGCGATCCGGTCAAATTACTGACTTTATATTTTTGAATGATCTGCACGGCGTTATCTACGCTAAATGCACGCTCATCCATAATAATGCTATGCCCAAGACTTAAAGGTCCGGCAATGCCATAATACAAACCATATGCCCAACCCGGATCTGCCAGATTCCAGAAAGAATCTTCTTCACGCAAATCCACTGCATAAGTCATATACCCTTTAAATGCCAATACTGCTTTTAAAGGAACAGGAACGGATTTGGCCAATCCAGTCGTACCCGAGGTAAACATCATCAGGAAATCATTTTCAAAGCTTTGCATTACTGGTGTAAAAACTGAAGATTGCTTGGTCAGTTCGCTCCAAAAATCTGCATCTTGATGACTTAATGTATTTAATGGATGTGCTGTTAAAATATGCTTTATGGCAACACCATGCAGTTTTTTACGCTGTTCATCATTGGTCACAATCAATTTTGTTTTAACGGTATTGATTCTGTGTTCAATGGCTTTCGACTCAAACGCAGTAAACAATGGCTGATAAATTGCACCCATGCGCCATGTCGCTAGAATCGTAATCAGTAATTCCGGCGTACGCGGCAATAAACCTGCAATACAATCTCCTGCTTTTAAGCCTACTGATACAAAATAATTTGCCAATTTTCCAGAAGCTTCTGCCAGCTGTTCAAATGTCCATTCGGCAGACTCGCCATTTTTGCCTTCCCAGATTAAGGCTGTTTTATTTAAACCAAGATAACGCCCGCAACATTCAATATAGGCATTGACTGATTCAGCTGTACCTACCAATTGCTCTGCAAGAAAATCATCAAAATTAAACTCTTGATATGCCTGTTCTAATGTCTTCATGACCACAACCTCTCATCCGTTCTTTTATAAACAAAGCTCCTGCTTTGTTCTGATCCATTTTGCTTATTGTTGTCATCCTAAAAATGCCAAAAATCATTCAGCATTTTCAATTTTTTAGCTTCAATCTTAAATAGATAAACATGATTTCTCACCTCCTGCAATTTCCTCATCCATCAAAAAATGTGCAGGATTTGAACACCGACCAAAGTCTAAAATTCAATCACCATTCGATCACGATTTAGATTTTAGTCACTTCACGGGCAATGACTAAACGCTGAATATCCGATGCACCTTCATAAATCTGGCTGACCCGTACGTCACGGTAAATACGCTCTACCGGAAAATCAGATACATAACCATAACCACCGTGGATTTGAATGGCATCAGAACAGACGCGTTCCGCCATAGTTGATGCAAACAGTTTTGCCATTGAGGCTTCTTTTAAACACGGCAAACCTGCATCTTTTAAAGTTGCAGCATGGAAAATCAGTTGACGTGCGGCTTCAATCTGAGTGGCCATATCGGCTAAACGAAATGCCACGGCTTGATGCTGAACAATCTCTACACCAAATGCTTTACGTTCATTGGCATATTCCACCGCAGCATCAAGTGCAGCACGCGCCATGCCGACTGATTGTGCAGCAATACCAATTCGCCCTGATTCCAGATTGGATAAAGCAATTTTGTAACCTTCACCTTCCTTGCCCAATAAATTTTCGGCAGGAATCCGGCAATTTTCAAAGATGATGGTTGCAGTATCTGAACAGTGTTGTCCCATTTTTTCTTCAAGACGAGAAACAAGATACCCTTCATTATCCGTCGGTATGATGAAACACGAAATGCCTTTTTTCCCTGCAAATTTATCAGTCACGGCAAAGACAATGGCAACCTGCGCATACTTACCTGTAGTAATAAACTGTTTAGTGCCATTTAATACCCAATCATCGCCGTCACGTTCTGCCTTGCATTCCAGTGCACCTGCATCCGAACCGGCTTGTGGTTCAGTTAGGCAGAAACAGCCGAGCCATTCACCTGTCGCAAGTTTGGTTAAGTATTTTTGTTTCTGATCTTCTGTGCCGTAGCGCTGAGTTATACCGCAAGGCAGTGAGTTTTGAACGCTCACAATAGTAGAAATTGCGCCATCACCTGCAGCAATTTCCTCTAAAGCCACCACAAGCGATACATAATCCAGACCGGCACCACCCCATTGTTCTGACACAGTCATACCTAAAGCGCCAAGTTGACCCAGTTCTTTTAATTCTTGTGCAGGGAATTTGGCAGTTTTATCGCGTTCAGCAGCAGTTGGCTTGAGCTTGTTTTGCGAATAATTGCGCAACATGTCCTGAACCATTTTTTGTTCATCATTTAAAATCATTGAGCTTCCTTTTCTATATCTATTTTATTCATTTCAAACTTTTTAAAAGTTACTTCATTTGGAATACATGACGACGACCTGAAGGTCTCCTGTGAAACTGAGATATAAGGATGCATATTCAATTTCACAAAGGATTTCTGTTTCTTTTGATCCTTCGAAAGAAAATGAGTGGCTACGTAAAGCCTTTAAACTCGACCGACAATTTCTTCAAAATATATAAAACTCGAAAACGTCATCTCCAACCTGAGCGGAAGATCAATAGCGATACTTCGAACAGGTTTTAGATAACTGGGGTTTTCTTGCAGACTCAAAATATATTTTGGGGCCCTCATTTTGCCGAAATAAAAGTAACAGAATGAGCTACTTCAAAATAATTTATAGAGATAATACTTCGTAGTGAAAATACCAAAAAAACTACTTTGGCTGCATACGAATCGCACCATCCAAACGAATCACTTCACCATTTAAATAAGTGTTTTCAAAAATATGACCGACCAGATGTGCAAACTCTTCCGGTTTGGCTAAACGTGGTGGAAACGGTACCATCTGTCCTAAAGCATCCTGCACATTTTGAGGCATAGCTTTAAGCATTGGGGTTTCCATAATGCCTGGCGCAATGGTCATTACACGAATGGCTTCACGAGCCAGTTCACGTGCCAAAGGCAAGGTCATGGCAACTACGGCACCTTTTGAAGCGGCATAAGCAGATTGCCCGATTTGACCATCAAATGCGGCAACTGATGCTGTATTTACAATGACACCACGTTCTTCTTCACCGGCTTTCAATTCATATTTTGCAATCAGATTCGCAGCAAAACGAATCATGTTGAACGTCCCGCTGACATTAATATTTAAAACTTTTTGGAACATGGCCAAATCATGGATGCCATCGCGTCCAAGCACTTTGGCGGAAGGCGCAATACCCGCACAATTCACCAAACCATTCAACTGCCCATATTGTTGTTCAATATTTTCAAAGAATGTTTTTACCGCATGTTCATCGGTCACATCCAGTTTTATAAATACTGAGTTTTCGCCTAATCGCTGCTGCATTTCTTGACCAAGCTCTTGATTCATATCAACCATGAGCACTTTTGCGCCTTGACCGACCAAATAAGTGGCTGTAGCCGCACCTAAACCAGATGCGCCGCCTGTCACTACAAATACTTTTCCTTGAATTTTCATTTTCTATTCCTGTTAATTCTTTGAATAAACACTCGACTTAAGATGCAGAGTAAATGCAGTTAAGCTAGAGTACAATTTCCAAATATTGCATCCTCTCTGATGGATTTGGACAGTCCAAGTTAAGGCAGCAAAAATACGGAATACGGATATCTGTACATGAAGGAACAAGACTTAAATTACAGTAAAGGTACGATCTCGATCAGTCTGGTACATGAAGCACTGCTGTCGGCAAAGTATCAGGGATTGAATACCCAAAACATCTTGGTCAAATCCGGTATTCCGGTTGAGTTAATGCAGTCCAACAAAGCCCGTGTTTCAGTGTCACACTACGCCCAGCTTTGGACTGAACTTGCCGATGTCATGAATGACGAATTTTTTGGTATGGACAGTCACCCTATGCGTCGCGGAAGTTTTAAGCTTTTATCAAAATCCGTTATACATGCCGAAACACTAGAAATAGCATTACGACAGATTTTACAATTTTTAAATCTGGTTCTGGATGATTTTATGAGTCAGCTTTTCGTTCAGGAAAACTATGCTTATATTGTGATTTACGAGCAAAAGCAGACCAAAAGAATGTTCAGTTATGCTACCTATTTAATGCTGATTCATGGTTTGATGTGTTGGTTAAGCGGACAAAGAATTCTACTCAAGCAGATTCAACTTAAATGTAATGCTCCGTTGGATGATCAAGACTATAAAGTCCGTTTTTGTAAAGATATCCAATACAATAGCAACGAAAATTATATACAGTTCGATGCCAATTATTTAAATATCCCGATCAAACAAGATACACAATCATGGTATCGGTTTATTCAGCAAACGCCACAGAATTTATTGGTGCGCTTTAAAAATCCGAATGCCATTAGTTCGCAGATCCGTAAACACTTGATGAATGTTCCGCCATCTGAATGGCTGGAGCTGAATGAAATTGCACAACGTTTAAATATGTCGGATGCCACCATTCAACGGCGCCTAAAAAGTGAAGGTATCAGTTATCAACAACTCAAAAATGATATACGGCGTGATACTGCTATTGAATTTTTAACCAAAACAGATAAATCTCTGCAAGATATTAGCGATGAATTAAACTTTCATGATCCGAGTGCATTTCATCGTGCTTTCAAGAAATGGACGGGTGTCAGTCCCGGTACTTATCGTCAACATAAAGAGTAATAAGTGGCTTATATTTACAAAGTATAAAAATGATTAATTCATAGTATTAAAAATTTCATGAGTTTAAAAAAGCAATATGCTGCTCATCGAAAGATGGTTGCATTTTGTTCCAAAATAGGTTATTTTTCATTCAATTTAAAAGCATAATTTTATGCTTGACCTGCTGTACTCCTCCCCGTGAAATCACCTTAAATTAAAGGTTCTGACATGCTTAAGATGATTGATGTACTAGAACAAAACTTGGTACAAAATTTTACTCACTCTCTCAACACCCCCACTTTTCAATTTGATAAGCTTTTGAATCAAGGTATTTTAAATGCCTCTGAGTCAGAACTTCAGAAGGCTGTGCTCAGCTTTTTCAATCGTGAAGATGCAATTGAATCAGCACAGGCACTGGATATTAGCGCTGAACGTATTCAAGCTTTACAAACGGGTGTCGCTTTAAAAGATGATCGATATCTTGCAGATACTGCAAAAATTGTGGCGCTTTGCTTGGCACTGGAAACTGATGCACTGAATCAATTAGACATATCTGATTGTTTACAAGACTTCCCAGTATAAATCAAAAGTAAATTAAAAAAGCGACTTAATAAAGTCGCTTTTTTTGGCTCAATTTGAGCTCTTTAATACACCTATATACGATATTTTTATTCATTCACTTAAAACATGGCGTTAGCCACCAATTCTATTTTTTACTGAATCTCTAATAGGTCAATTACGGTATTTTGAGCACCCATTAAGGCATCAATCAATCAATCAATCAATCAATCAATCAATCAATCAATCAATCAATCAATCAATAGCGTTCCAATGATTATCCCAAATATAAAGATAAAAGATATCGAAATATACCAACCTGCGTTCAAATAACCTTTGATTGAAATAGCTCTTCTATTTAAATCTTGCAGTGAGAAAGGAGCTATTGTCGGCATTCCCCCCTTAATTGAAAGTATATTGCATGTAATTACAAGGTAATTTCATTGTATTTCCAGCCTTTAAAATAAACCCTATTTTAATTTTATTCATTGCAATGTATCTTTTTGATATAAAGCAGAAAATTTTAAAAAATAATTTTTTATCTAAGAAAATTCAATCAGTTAAAATATTTAATTCAACATATGAAAAATTAAGATAATTTTATAAAAATTACTGTTTTCTCTTTTACTATTCATGACTGGCAGTATTCCCCTTATACCGAGTTCTACAATTTTATGGGGTTTATATGCACACTTTCTGTCTTAAAACTAAAATATTATTTACCGCAGTTACACTCAGTTTTGGGAGTCAGTCCAGTCTCGCGGCTTTGCCCGACACCCTTAAACTGGATTATGCTTACTACGCTCCTACTAGCTTGGTGGTTAAGGAACAAAAACTTTTAGAAAAAGCGCTGCCTAAGACTGAAATTAAATGGGTCTTTAGCCAAGGCAGTAACCGTTCACTCGAATACTTAAATAGTGATAGCCTAGATTTTTCATCGACCGCGGGTTTAGCAGCAGCCCTTAGCCGTGCCAATGGGAGCCCGATTAAAACGGTCTATATTCAAAGTCAGCCGGAATGGACGGCGTTAGTGGTTGCAAAAAATTCGCCGATTAAAAGTCTTAAAGATTTAAAAGGTAAAAAAATTGCAGCAACCAAAGGAACAGACCCTTTCCTGTTCACCTTACAGGCACTTGAAACTGCCGGTTTGAATAAAAAAGAGGTTCAACTAGTACACTTGCAACATCCAGATGGCAAAACGGCGTTTGAGCGTGGACAAGTTGATGCCTGGGCAGGTTTAGATCCCTTAATGGCAGCTGCACAAATACAGTCTGGTGCAAAACTGCTTTATAGAAATGTCGGGTTCAATAGTTACAGCGTATTGAGTACCAAAGAACAGTTTGCCAAACAAAATCCGGAAGCCATTGAAGCTGTCATTAAAGCCTATGAACAGGCACGTAAGTGGGCCAAAGCCAATCCGGATAAACTTGCAGAATTGCTGGCGCGTGAATCTAAGCTGCCTATTGCCGTGACTAAACTTCAACTTAGCAGAACTAATTTTGAGCAGAACACTCCCACTGCAAAACATATCAATGCACTAAAGAAATCGGCAACAATTTTGACTGAAGAAAATTTGGTTCGTCCAGGTACCAATGTCAATCAGGTGATTGATCAACTGTTTGATGCAAGATATGCACAGAAAGTTGTGAAGTAACAATGAGTTTGACTACAACAGCTCTTAAGGCAGCGATTAAACCTGAAGTGAATAGCGCTACAGCTCCTCGTTTGCTTAAAGTCATGAGCAAGCTTAAAGGAATGTTCATCCCTGTTTTTGCACTGATTTTGTGTGAAATTTTAGTCAAAAATGGTTTTATCCAGCCTTACTTGCTCTCAGCACCTAGTAGTTTGTGGGATTCTTTCCTAGAACTGTCTACAGGGGATTTATGGCTTCATATCTGGACCAGTACTTGGCGGGTATTTTTAGGATTCTTTATCGGTAGTAGTCTTGCACTCATCTTTGCCATTCTGGTCGGCTTAAACAAGCAAGTCGAAGATTTTTTGGAACCTTCTTTTTCAGCGCTTAAAGCGATTCCCAGTCTGGCTTGGATTCCACTTTTACTTTTATGGTTAGGCATTGATGAGACGTCTAAAATCACCTTGATTGCAATAGGTGCTTTTTTCCCGACCTATACCAATACCGTTGCCGCAATTCAGGGGGTAGACCGTAAACTGATTGAAGTCGCGCAAGTCTATCGCCTGAAATATTTGCAGCAAATCAAAGAAATTATTTTACCTGCCGCTTCCCCTGGCATTTTAACCGGGTTGCGCAACAGTTTAAGTTTGGCCTGGATGTTTATGATTGCCGCCGAACTGATTGCTGCAACCCAAGGCATCGGCTATTTACTCAGTGATGGACGAGAAACATCTCGACCTGACATTGTCATTATTGCGATTATATTATTGGCGGTTTTAGGAAAAATAACTGATAGTTTAATGAAGCTGGCTGAAAACTGGCTGTTACGTTGGCGCGATGTGGTCAAAAAATAAAGCGGTTTTCAGCGCTTTATTTTTAAATCTTAGAATCTATTACCACTTTTTCAGTTATTTGGAACAACCAATCGTTACCCGATTATTACCGCCGTAATCTTTAATGGTTTGAATGTCTTTATAACCATATTTTTTAAACAGTTGGTACACCACACCGGCTTGGTCATAACCATGCTCAAGTGCAATCCAGCCATTGGCAGTTAACCACTTTTTACCGTTTTGAATAATAAATTCAATATCGGCCAGCCCATTATTGCCCGCAACCAGAGCGCGTCGAGGCTCTGCCGCCAGACCTTTAATGTGTTTATCCTGAGGGTCAATATATGGCGGATTCGAAACAATCACATCAAAGAACTGGTTTTTTTCTAGCGCTTTAAACCAACTGCCACATGAAAATTTCACATGATTCAAATCGTGTTTATCCGCATTAAATTTCGCAACTTCTAAAGTTGGTGCATAAATATCCGTTGCAGTTACTTGCCATTCAGGACGTTCACTGGCAAGAGATAAAGCAATTGCACCTGTACCTGTACCCATATCTACGATACGTGCATCTTCAGGTAGGTCTAAATGTAAAACCGTTTCAACCAGCACTTCTGTATCAGGACGTGGCACCAAAGTATCTTTGGTCACTTTTAAATCTAGCGTCCAAAATGGCTGTGAACCAGTCACATAGGCCAACGGTTCGCCATCTTCGATGCGGTTCAAACCATCAATATACGCTTGCTCTTGCTCAGCAGTCAGTTGCTGATCTTTCTTCATCACCAAATCAAAAGAATCAATTTTGGTGATGTGTTCGAGTAGCCAAGCATTTTCTTGGCGCTCATAACTTTCTGCTTCACCACGTAAGGCCAAAGCCTGTGCAATATTCAATTAACCACCATTCTGTTGTGCAAGCATTGCCAGCTGATCTGCCTGATATTCACGATGTAAACTGTCGAGCAATTCTGTTAAATCACCTTCCATCACCGCATCTAACTTATATAAAGTTAAGTTAATACGGTGATCGGTCATCCGGCCCTGCGGATAGTTATAGGTCCGGATACGCTCTGAGCGGTCACCTGAACCGACCAAATCACGGCGCATTTCAGAAGTAGCTGCATCGGCAGCAGCACGTTTGGCATTTTCTAAGCGCGAAACCAGTAAAGCCATGGCTTTGGCTTTGTTTTTATGCTGTGAACGTTCGTCCTGACACTCAACCACTGTACCGGTTGGAATATGGGTAATACGCACCGCAGAGTCAGTTTTGTTAATGTGCTGACCACCCGCGCCCGATGCACGGTAAGTATCAATTCGCAGTTCAGATGAATTGATTTCAACCGAAGTATCAACGTCCACTTCTGGAAGAATCGCTACCGTACATGCAGAGGTATGTACGCGGCCCTGAGATTCGGTTGCAGGTACACGCTGCACACGGTGCGCGCCACTTTCAAATTTCAGGCGACCATACACGCCTTCACCATTAATCAGGCAAATGACTTCTTTATAACCGCCATGCTCGCCTTCATTCTCGGATAGGATTTCTAATTTCCAGCCTTGAGCTTCGGCATACTTGCTATACATGCGATATAAGTCACCCGAGAAAATCGCAGCTTCATCCCCCCCGGTTCCGGCACGAATCTCTAAATAGGCCGAGTTGGCATCATTCGGATCTTTCGGAATCATCAGGATATTTAAGTCTGCTTCGAGGGAGGAAATCAGCGCCTTGTTTTCCTGAATTTCTTCCTGCGCCATTTCCTTAAAGTCAGGATCGGACAACATGGCTTCAGCAGTCTCAATGTCTTTTTCAGCTTGAGTGTACTTTTTCCAAACTTCGGTAATTTCCGTTAAGTCATTATGTTCACGCGAAAGTTGACGAAAGCGTTTGTTGTCAGAAATGACTTCTATATCCGCAAGCAATGCGTTTAATTCTTCATGACGGTCAGAAAGTTGATCTAATCGTAAACGTAACGATTCTTTCATTTTGCAAAATATCTCAATACAAAGGCTATCTCCATGCCTTATGTGACATAGATCAGCTCAAAAAAATTGTGCCTAGTGTAACGATTCTAAGGTTTAAATGACATAGATATTGTTGAGGTAAGCTAGCTTATCCACAAGGATTTTCTGAAAATAGGATTGAAATTACTTTTAATTTTATTCACATTTCAGTCATAAATACATATTTCAGGAAGATTCCTCCACATTATTAATATAACTTTACAAAGTAAACACTAAACGCCACAACTCTGATTGCTCGTCTCCATATTTATCTAAAAGATTTTTGTTACATTTGCCCCATCGAAATAACTTAATTAGAACGTCCGCTTTTTGGACATGGAGTTCACTATGAAACTGAATGCATTATTATTAAGCGCAACATTAGCTGCATCATCAATGATGGCAGTCAATGCCCATGCCGACAATTCAACTCGTATTGCTGCAACTTCTGCTTTAGGTAGTGTCGCGGGTACTGCTCTTGGTAAGCAAATGGGTGGTAATACTGGCGCAATGATCGGTTCTGCTCTGGGCGGTGCGGGTGGTGCTGCTGTTTCTGCTGATCGACGTAATCGTACCGGTGCTGCCATCGGTGGTGGTCTAGGCGGCGTAGGCGGTTATGCGGTAGGTAAAAATATGGGTGGTACGACTGGCGGTTATGTGGGCTCTGCATTGGGCGCAGCCGGTGGCTCAGTTCTGGGTAAAAAAGTATCAGAAGATCGTCGTGCCGACCAACGTTCTTACAAAAAACATTCTAAAAAATACCGTCGCAGTCATCGTTAATTTATCATCGTTCGGCTGAACAGTAAAAAGCACCTTCGGGTGCTTTTTTTTTGCTGCATCTTTATAACTTGTTAATTATGGATAAATTTGGCAGAAAAAAACTACAAACCCTTAACAGCTCATCCATCTTCTTTTCCACATTTTTTATTACATTTAACTCAAGACATAACAAAAGATTCCAACTGGAGTTCACCATGAAATTTAATTCAATTTTATTTGCTACAGTCATTGCAACTTCTGCTATTGCAACTACAGCAACTTATGCAGGCAATACTACCAATGTTGCTTTAACCTCTGCGCTGGGTAGTGTTGTAGGTACTGCTGTGGGTAAACAAATGAGTGGCAATACTGGTGCAATAATTGGTTCTGCAATTGGTGGTGCGGGTGGCGCTGCTGTTTCAGCAAATAAACGTGACCGTACCGGTGCTGCCATTGGTGGTGGTTTAGGTGGTGTGGGTGGTTACACTGTCGGCAAAAGCATGGGGGGTTCAACTGGTGGGTATATCGGTTCGGCCTTAGGCGCTGCTGGTGGTTCAGTACTGGGTAAAAAGGTAAGTGAAGACCGTCGCTATGATGATCGTACAGACCGCCGTTACAACAGCTATAACAACCGTCGCTACAATCGCCGTTAAGCATCAGATTTAAAGTTTAAAGCACCTTAGGGTGCTTTTTTACTTTTTAATGATGAGAATCAATGACTAATTATGGATAAATCTAGCAGAAAAAAAATACAAATGATGAACAACTCATCCATTTTCATTTCTACATCTTTTATTACATTTAACTCAAGAGATAACAAAAGCTTCAAAAAGGAGTTTGCCATGAAATTTAATTCAATCATTCTTGCTGCTGTAGTGGCTTCATCTGCTTTAACGATGACTACAGCCAATGCAGGTAATGCAACGAATACAGCATTAACCTCTGCCTTAGGTGGTGTCGTAGGTGCCGCAGTCGGTAAACAGATGGGTGGTAGCACTGGTGCAATGATTGGTTCCGCTATCGGTGGCGGTGCAGGTGCTGGTGTTGCTGCAAACAAACGTGACCGTACTGGTGCCATGATTGGCGGTGCTTTGGGTGGTGCAGGTGGTTATACCGTAGGTAAAAACATGGGTGGAACCAACGGTGGTTATATTGGTGCTGGTTTAGGTTCGGCTGGTGGTGCATTACTGGGTAAAAAAGTAAGTGAAGATCGCCGTTATGATGATCGCTATGATCGTGATGAGCGTCGCTATAATGACCGTTATGACCGTCGTAACAATAGTTACCGTTATAACGACCGCCACGACAATGGCCGTCATGTAGGCTGGAAAAAACGTCGTTAATTCTAAAGATTCAATTTAAAGCACCTTCGGGTGCTTTTTTTTATTTAAGTGCTGCAATTACTTAATTCATACTAAGAATAGCAATATATCGAAAAAAAACGATATACAAACTCTATCAGTCATCGTATGCTTTTCTTAGCTTCCATATTTGAGAAAACCAATGCGCTCATTAAAAGATATCCAATTTTCGATACTTGAACTTGCACCCGTCCGTGATGATAAAAGCATTCAATTTTCACTGCATCATGCTTTGGAAGTGGCACAAAAGGCTGAACAATTAGGTTATAAACGTCTATGGTTGGCAGAACATCATAATATGGACGGCATTGCCAGTTCAGCGACTGCTGTTTTACTCGGTTATATCTTAGCCAATACACATAGCTTAAAAGTCGGTTCTGGTGGCATCATGCTGCCCAATCATGCCCCACTGATCGTTGCTGAACAATTTGGTACTTTAGCCACCCTTTATCCAAATCGTGTTGAATTGGGTCTTGGTCGAGCACCCGGTACAGATCAGGTCACGATGCGTGCTTTACGTCGCGGTCGCCAGGAAACAGAAGATCAGTTTCCACAAGATGTACTGGAAATTCTGCAATACTTTAGAGAACCCGTACCGCATCAACGTATTGTTGCAACACCCGGTCAAAACACTCATGTTCCGGTTTGGCTTTTAGGTTCAAGTTTATTTAGTGCGCAACTGGCCGCTAAATTAGGACTTCCCTATTCCTTTGCTTCACATTTCGCGCCACGTATGCTCGATCAAGCAATCAAATTGTATAGAGAAAATTTTGAGCCATCTGAATATTTAGCTCAGCCTTATGTTTCCATGGGTGTTCCAACTGTGGTCGCTCAAACCGATGAAGAGGCTGAATATCTGGCAACTAGCGCGTATCAACGTGTACTGGGCTTAATGCGTGGGCAAAGTTTAAAACTGAAAGCGCCTGTTGAAACGATGGAAGGAATTTGGTCACCTGCGGAAAAAATGTCAGTCGATAATTTTTACGCAATGGGACAAATAGGTTCACCAGAAACCGTCAAAGCAGGTTTAGAAGAACTTCTAGAAAAATATAATGTTGATGAGTTCATTTTTACCTGTGATATTTACGATACAGATAAACGCATTCAGAATTTTGAATTACTAATGGATATCAAAAATTCTTGATACTTTTCAACCCTCTTAAATAGCACCTATATAGGTGCTATTTTTTATGTCAAATCCCTAGTCAACTCATCATTTTATTTATCTCTTACCGACCCAATAATATTTGCGATATTGTTTGGCTTAGGCATAATAGCTATATAAAAACAATTGAATACAAAAATGGAAAATAGAATGAATCAGTATATTAACAAACCTACTTCTGCATTTATTGCTGCAAGTTGGGTGGCTCTGATCGCGGGTGCAGCAGCATATATCATCGGCTTATTTAACGCGCCCATGTTATTAAATGAAAAAGGCTATTATTTAATCCTGATCTTATATGGCTTATTTGCTGCAATCTCTTTGCAAAAAATTGTCCGTGACAAACTCGAAGGCATTCAAGTGACTGCTATTTATTTTGGACTTTGCTGGGCTTCCATCATTATCTGTATTGCATTACTGGCTATTGGTCTATGGAATGCCTCACTTGCATTAAGTGAAAAGGGGTTTTATATCATGGCATTTTTACTGAGTTTATTTGGGGCCGTTGCGGTTCAAAAGAATATTCGCGATCTAGACTATCTCAGGACACATACCCAACCGCCAAGTATTCCTAATTATACCAATACAGAATTTCAGCATATAGAACATGATGAAGAAAAAAATTAAGCCCTCTTACCTACCATGAATAAAATTAAGACCTGCCCTTTATTTGCAGGTTTTTATTTTTTTATGAAATAACAATTAAAACATTATGCAGATCAAGCAGAAGAGAATTGTTAGGACAAGATGAGTACTCTAGGAGTATGAGACAAATTAAATGCGAGCATCGCAGGGATTGATATTAAATTATCTAATTTTAGGCACATAACCACTTAAATCGTTGGCAAAAATTAATTCATATTCTTATCAGCAATACAGTTGCGATGACTGACCAGATTTCAGAAAAAACTTTACCAAAAGTTCCAACTTGGATATACCAATGAATTGCAGGACCGACCGCAACAAAGTAAAAATAAGAAAGGATATATAAATGGTTAACAAGAAAAAGAATCCATTGGATGGCTTCTTTCAAAATTCACCCGATTTTTTTCAAAAGTTTAAGGGAAAAATCATTTCATCAGAAGATCTTAAACACTTTGATTTTTCCAATTTAAATGTTGCTATTGTCGGTGCAAATCAAATGACAGTGACGCATTTAGATCAAATCTGTAATCATGCAAAATTGGTTAAAATCTTTCAAATTGCACCGCATTTTATTTTGCCCCATACAGAAAAAGGCATTCATAAACTGCTTTCGCATCCTTTAATTATTAAAAATCGCCGTCTTTTTAATAACCGGGTTAAATCATTACTGGCTATTCGCTATCTTGAATCACAAGTGAAAAACAACTGGTTAAAACGTCAATTAATGCCCAACTCGGCAAGTGAAAACAAAGTGTTCTTTAAGTCAGATACTTACTATGTAGCATTACAGCGTAAAAACTGTAACCTAATTACCTGGCCGGTGGTTAAAATTACAGAGCAAGCCATACAAAGTATGGAAGGCATTGAACATCTGGTGGATATGATTATCACAACCTATTAAGTTTCAAACACAAAAAAGAGGCTAATATGCCTCTTTTTTAATCGACCAATTTATTTTACCGTACCGATATATTGATAACCGTTTTTAGTTTTTTGATAACGCAAATAATTTCGCGTCAATTCACCCGATGGCTTAATCATAAGAATATCAATATTTTTAGTATCCTGAGACACACGAATATAGTACCGATCCATATCAAAGGGCTCTATATTTTTTGGATAATAATTACAGTCATAGCTGACATTAATCTGATCCAGCGCTTTGATTTTAGTCTTAAAAACACGCACGCTTTTATAATGTGCATTTTTAATTTGATTCGCTTGAATACTATATTGCCCAACACAACCACTGCCTATATAAACTCTAGAAATAAGATAAGTTGGCACATTATTCAATTGAGTTTGACGAATCGCTTTAATAAATCCCCCATCATGGAGTGCGTGTGTAATGACTTTTTCGCCCTGCTTGAACTGCACATAAGACTCAAATTCCCGCATTGAGCCACCTGCAGAAACATTAAGCGTATAAAACTTGAGCTTTCGATCAGGACTGTAATTTAATGAAAGTAGGTTTTTATCGAGTAATTGTTTAAATGGGTATAGAAAACTTTGCGGATTTTTCTCAATAAAGCTGGCTATTTTTAATGCAACTTCTTGATTAGTGCCATCATTTTCATAGCGGTCAGTCAGACTGGTTTTATAATATTTATTGATGACATTACTTTCAAATTGAGCAACCGATTCTGCAAAAGTCGAGCTATTTACCAGATTCAACATAGCGAAAAAAAGAGCGATTATTTTTAAATTTAATATTTTATACATATAACAATCCTCTTATTTTTCGATTATATAAAGTAGAGTTAAATATTAATTTAACTCTACTTTTACTTTAACCAATACGACGTTTAAGACCTGTCATTTGTAAAACACGGGTTGAAATTTCTTCAATCGACATTTCCGAAACATTCAAGTATTTAATGCCTTCAGAAATATAAATCCCTTCAACCGCACGAAGCTCCATCTGGCATTGACTGAAACTTGCATAACGGCTGTTTGCTTTACGTTCAGTACGAATCGCTACAAGACGCTCCGCATCAATCATTAAACCAAACAGTTTACTTTTATGCGGACGCAATACCGCAGGCAAACGGTTGTCATCCAGATCTTCTTCAGTTAACGGATAGTTTGCTACACGAATGCCAAACTGTAATGACAAATAAATTGAGGTTGGGGTTTTGCCTGAACGTGACACGCCAATCAAGATTAAATCAGCTTTGTCATAATGGCGTGTACGTGCACCATCATCGTTATCCAAGGCAAAATGAACCGCATCAATACGAGATTTATATGACTCTGAATCGGTCACCGCATGGGTTTGTCCGACTAAAGTTGTAGGAGGAGTACCCAAAACCTCAGACAACTTTCCAATAAGCCCTTCAAATACATCAAGATTTACAGCATTTGCCGTATTAATAATGTCACGTACATATGGGTCTACAAGAGTATCAAACACCAAAGGTTGCTGCCCATCACGATCAGCACGTTGGTTAATCTCTGCAACCACATTCATTGCCGCTTCTTCAGAGCTAATATAAGGAATAATATGAATGTCAAAATTAACATGAGGAAACTGTGCTAACAGTGAGTGTCCAAGGGTTTCAGCCGTAATTGCAGTACCATCGGAAATAAAAAATACACTGCGCTTAATTTGTTTACCTTCTGACATTAAAATTCTCCTTAAATATTTGTCTAAGTACTGTAAAATCTTTATAGTAAACCGATCTTACATGACTGTCGCCGAGTTAAATCAAAAAGCTTCGCGATTTGTTATAATCTCATGCCAAGATAGTGATTAATACTGCAAAAGTGGAGTAACAACTTTGGAAGCGCGCGTAATTGGTCTAGAAAAATTAGGGAAACACGACGTTGAACTTGTAGGTGGGAAAAACTCATCTTTAGGTGAAATGATCAGCCACTTATCTAATGCTGGTGTGTCAGTACCAGGTGGTTTCGCAACTACAGCGGCTGCGTATCGTGAATTTCTCGAGCAAAGTGGCCTAAACGCTAAAATTCAGGCAGAGCTATCAACTTTAAATGTTGATGACGTAAATGCTCTTGCAGTAACTGGCGCCAAAATTCGCCAATGGATTGTCGATACTCCGCTTACAGCAGAACTTGAAAAAGAAGTTCGCAACGCTTTCGCTGAATTGTCTAACGGCAACCCTGATATCGCGGTTGCCGTTCGTTCATCTGCAACTGCAGAAGACTTACCAGATGCTTCTTTTGCCGGCCAGCAAGAAACTTTCTTGAACATTCGCGGTATTGATAATGTATTGATCGCGATCAAAGAAGTTTTTGCATCTTTATATAATGACCGTGCAATTGCATACCGCGTACATCAAAACTTTAAACACGAAGTTGTTGCCTTGTCTGCAGGTATTCAACGCATGGTACGTTCTGAAACAGGTGCTGCCGGTGTAATGTTTACACTGGATACAGAATCTGGTTTCCGTGATGTTGTCTTCATTACTGCATCTTATGGTTTGGGTGAAATGGTTGTTCAGGGCGCTGTAAACCCTGACGAGTTTTACCTGTCTAAACCATTATTAAATGCAGGTAAACATTCTATCTTGCGTCGTAATCTTGGTTCTAAACACCAAAAAATGATTTATGGCGAAGAAGCTTCTGCTGGTAAATCGGTGGTTATTGTAGATGTTGAAAAACAAGATCGTCAACAATTCGCGCTAAACGATCACGAACTGCAAGAACTTGCCAAACAAGCATTGATCATTGAAAACCATTACGGTTCACCAATGGACATTGAATGGGCGAAAGATGGCGACGACGGTCAAATCTACATCGTTCAAGCACGTCCTGAAACAGTAAAAAGCCGTGAAAATGTCGGCACAATGGAACGCTACCTGCTTAAACAAAAAGGTACTGTGATTTGTGAAGGCCGTTCAATTGGCCAACGTATCGGTTCGGGTCGCGTACGTATCGTTTCTTCAATTAAAGAAATGGACAAAGTACAACCAGGTGACGTTCTTGTATCTGACATGACTGATCCGGACTGGGAACCAGTAATGAAACGGGCTGCAGCGATTGTTACCAATCGTGGGGGTCGTACTTGTCACGCAGCAATTATCGCTCGTGAACTTGGTGTTCCTGCTATCGTAGGTTGTGGCAATGCAACTGAAGTGCTTACTGATGGTCAGGAAGTAACTGTATCTTGCGCAGAAGGTGATACAGGCTTCATCTATGAAGGTTCTTTAGATTTCGAAATTCAACGCAACTCGATTGAATCAATGCCTAAACTTCCGTTCAAAATCATGATGAACGTGGGTAATCCTGACCGCGCATTCGATTTTGCAACCATTCCAAACGAGGGTATTGGTCTTGCACGTTTAGAATTCATCATCAACCGCATGATTGGTGTGCATCCTAAAGCGTTATTAAACATTGACAGTCTTCCACGCGAAACTCGTGCAGCTGTTATGGCACGTACAGCAGGCTACTCTTCTCCAATCGAATTCTATGTAGAAAAATTGGTTGAAGGTATTTCAACACTTGCTGCTGCTTTCGCTGACAAACCAGTGATTGTTCGTATGTCTGACTTCAAGTCAAACGAATATGCGAACTTGATCGGTGGTAAGTTATACGAGCCGGAAGAAGAAAACCCAATGCTTGGTTTCCGTGGCGCTAGCCGTTACGTTTCTGACAACTTCCGTGACTGCTTTGAGCTTGAATGCCGTGCATTGAAGAAAGCACGTGATGAAATGGGCTTAACCAACATTCAAATCATGATTCCTTTCGTACGTACAGTTGCTGAAGCGAAACGTGTGATCGAGTTATTGGCTCTGAATGGTCTTAAACGTGGTGAAAATGGTCTTAAAGTGATCATGATGTGCGAATTACCGACCAATGCATTGTTGGCTGAACAATTCCTTGAACACTTCGATGGCTTCTCTATTGGTTCTAACGACTTGACTCAGTTAACACTTGGGCTTGACCGTGACTCTGGTATTGTTTCACACCTGTTTGATGAACGTGATCCAGCAGTTAAAGCGCTACTTTCTATGGCGATTCATGCATGCCGTAAAGCAGGTAAATACGTGGGTATTTGTGGTCAAGGTCCTTCTGACCACCCTGATCTTGCACAATGGTTAATGGAACAAGGTATTGAATCAGTATCGCTAAACCCAGATTCGGTTTTAGACACTTGGTTCTTCCTTGCTGAAGAAAAGGCTCAAAAAGCTTAACCAACCCTGTTAAAAAGACCCAAGTTTGGGTCTTTTTTATTTTATTAATTATAAAGACTTAAAATAAAATATTGCAGTTCATCTAAAAATAAGCATAAAAATCAATCTCTAGTTGTACATTGAAGATACGATAAAAAAATAGTGAGCCATTTTGTAGATGGGATTTATGTGTGGCAACATGTTCGAAGCAGAAGGAAAATATACATACCTTCCAACAAAAACCTGTTTAATTCTCCCAAATTAAACAGGCTTAATTTACGCTGAATTTTAGATTTTTTTGTAGTTATTGTTTGTTTTTACTAAATATATAATCAAATTATTTCAATATGGTGAAAACAAAAAATATGATTATTTAATGAATTGTATTTTTTTGATTGACTATTACTTTATCTCTTTCAAACAATCACGAAAAACCTTAATTTCTTCATCATAAACTATGAAACCGATTTACATCGCGTGAAGGCTGAATATACACCTGAAAAAAAAGAAAATTAGATTCTCTTTTATTTCATCCGCAAAAATACCTACCAAGTATGAGAAGTTAAAACTAGAACTCAAAAACTAAAATGATAGAATCATAAACCATATTTTATACAAAAATTTTTTTAACTAAAAGAGTAAATTACAATAACCCTCTTTCATAAATTTAAAAAAAAAGTATCTTTTTGACTATTATCTATAGTAAAAGATTTACCCTATTCATGCATTCTGTCTATGGCATATATCGAATCAAACTAACTTTCTGAAACACAGTTCAAGCGACACACCGGCATCTCATGCTTAACTTATCTAGTGGTTGAGTAACTAAAAATGCATGTCCCTGCCAAAAGCACACCGCCTAGTTAGGCTTGGAAGATCAAGTTCTGCTTTATCTGAACTATTAGGGGAAATACCAAAGTTTATTCCATATTGCGACAAGTTATGGTATTTCAGAACCAATAGCCTCAAGAATTTTACATCTTGTAGAAGACTGTTTGATTCAGTCCAATTTGTTTAATTTGCCCAAGAGTTTGTTTGACGGTAAAGGGATAGACGGGAATGTTGTGATCAACAATGCTACAAAAACTCCCATGCAACGGCCTAAAAAATAGAAAAAAACTACAGCGGTAAGAAAAAGCCCCATACCTTTAAAGTACAGGCCATAATTTACTACAAGACTCAGCAAATACTGAGCTTATGTGCTAACCGTGGTACAGTAAATAATTTCAAGCGATTTAAACGTAATTTACAGCAGATTCCTTGCAGGGTTTTTATCTTTGCAGATAAAGTCTATCAAGGGATTTATAAGGTGTATTCAAAACATCTGTTGCCAGTTAAAACCAAGAGAAGTTGTAAATTAAATGCTGTACTAAAATACTATCAGCAAGGAAATCAGTAGAATAGGAATAGATATTCAGCATGCTTTTAGCAGTCTAAAAACATTCAAAATTCTTGCGAAATATTATCGAAGTCGAAGTAAAAAAACTCGGTTTAAGATTTAATTTAATCGCTGGAATCTAGGACTTGGAACTGAGCAAAAAAATAATCTATAAAAGAGGTCTAGTCTTTTTAGATTAATATATTTCATTTAGTATTTTATATAATTACGATCCATCTTGACTAGCTCCTGTTCTACTTCAGCAATAATTCTCTGCATCTCTTCCCTCTTTTGGCTTTTCGATTGAATATATACTGATAGTACTAGGCCCAAACAGCATATAAAAAACATGCTTATAAGTACTGCCAATTTTCTATCTTGCATGCCATTAACTCAAACTTTTATTTATCCAAAAAAATTTATATTTTGCTAATTAGTTTTCAATGGTTCAGCTGACTAAACCATAGATTTTTATCAAAAATTACATTTATTTTTTACTTTTCTTTTCTTGTAGCCATAAAAAACTCGCCATGGGGCAAGCTTTTTTGGGATTTAACCTTATTACGCAGGGTTTATCACGTAAAAGTAAGTCAATATTACGAATAATAAAAACACAGCAGCTACTAAATAACTACCTGTAGTATTAAAACTTTTAATAAAATCGTACATATAAACATATCAAGATTGTAACTTTTGGTAAAATATACAATATAAAATTTTCATATTCAATATTGATTTGAATAATCAAAAGTGCTTTTTAATACATTTTTATACAGTTTCACATTGGGTAAGCTTCTTAATTATCCCGAATCATGTATAAGAAATTAACTTGAAAAATAGGAGGATTAAAGCCATCAGTTGAGTAACCACACTAAGACCACAACTTTGTCCTTATCTTGATTGCTCATATATGACTCATACTGAATTATTCTGTATAATTTTGGCGTATCTAAAGTAATGACGTTTCATTAAGTAGGGGTACTTCAGGGATGAGGATTTTACATAGTACGGGCTGTAGTCGTCGTTAAATCGAAATGAAAGCAAAGTTATGGGCGAGAAATATGACGTGTAGTAAAAGCTAGGCTTAAATTATGTTCACTTTGAATAATTGATCATTTGCGAATTTTGCCAAGAAGATTTTAAAAACAAGCCAGATCTATCAGAAAACATAAATTTGAACACTATCGATAGTTTTATTGAAGAAGGTGGATTTGGTAAGACCTTTATCGCTGTGTTTAGTCTGCCTAAATTAGTAAAGCAAAGATTAGAAGATGTCTCATGAACGTTAATTTTATTGTTTTTGATCTCCCCCCTTGGATTAAAGCGGGTAAGCAAAGCGGGCTTACTGAACTAATGAAAACTAAATGAAGACTGGAGTGAAGATATTCGAAAAGTGTTTGTGGAGTTTTAACGCTTAGGAGGATATTGATTTTTAAATAGGATAAAGCGCGACTTAAAGTTTCAGAAATTTTGAAACCAACCAATCAAAAATTAGTGTTTCACCACATTAGTGGTAGACGTGAAAATAGGCATTGGATTAACTTTATGCAATTTGGGTTGGGATGAATTCTGATGAGAGTAGTCGAAACTGTAACCGTGCAGGAAAATGACTGGCGTGACTTAATTCATCAAGAAATCTCACAGGCAATTGCATATGTATTTAATCAGCAGATTGATGAGCTACTAAATCTTACTCAAATTTTCAGCCGCATACGCAGATCAATGCCACATCTCTTTAGAAGCTTGAGTTAAAAAATATTCAATACAAATACTTACTAAAAACTGTTAAAGAAATGCAGCAATCCCATTGGGTGTGGAATGGTAAATATTATTGTTTGTTTAAATGGATTCTTTTCCAATCTAAATAGTCAATTTTCGATTGGCGTATTTCAGTTTTAATTGGCAATCAAAAATAGTTTTTAATTCATTAGAAAAATATAGCAATCAGGTATCCATTTGTTGTTGAAGAATTCTTTCACGATGTAGAGGTTTTTTAAGAATCTGCACATCCGTCCCTGAATTCCCCCCGGGCCACAATTTTGATTCTAGCCACGAGTTAAAAAAACCTGCTAGCAAAAATAAAATGATATCTTGCTGTTGAGGATGAAATATTCTCTAAACATCCCTCACACCATGAAACTGATAAAAATCTATTATTCGCTTTAGCTAAAGCTATATCGCACTTCATGTGTTTTAGAATAGAGTTAATACGACTAATCTCACGCTCAGCGCCTCGTTTTTTGCCTGAAACTGTGTCACGATACTCCTCTAAAGCATCTTTTAAGATGCAATGGTCAAAGATTTTATGATTTTCATCTATTAGAGCAACTTCAGTTTCTTTAGCCCATGCTTTCGCATCACGTACAGTATCAAAAAATTTTGACTGCGGTTTTTGTGGTTTTATGCAGATAGTGGCAGTAATGCATGCATTACGTTTCTAGAAGGTTGCCATAAGTATTGTTGTACTTAGTTTGAAAATCCGTTTAAATTTATTATTTATAAATTTAAAATCTTGCCTAAAAATGTGTATTTTAAAGGTGTTTAAAATATGACATAAATGAGACGCAAAAATAATTGCTCCTATTTAAGTCCTTTTTTCATCTATAATTTAAGGGTTTGCTATACAAACCTAATTTACGTTTTGAGATTTAATATTTATGCAAATTTACTTGGCTCGTAATAATCAACAAGCTGGTCCATACACCTTAGAGCAGTTGAATCAAATGCTCGCTAGTCAGCAAGTTCTGCTTACAGATTTGGCTTGGCACCAAGGCATGACCGAATGGAAAGCTTTAGGTGAATTAACCCAAGGTAAACTTGTATATCAACCTGAAGGTTATATTGGGTCTGCACCTTTTCCTGAGCAAACCCCTGTTCAGAATTCCGGCTTCAATAAAATACAGGTCGAAAAAAAAACTGCTCCAAATACTGAGCTTGCTTCTATTAGCACTCGGATCTTAGCAAAAATTATCGACTTATTGCTCTGGTTACCCGCAGCTGCCATTCCCTCTTTTTTTCTGAAACCAGAACAGATTAATCAGCTGTCTGAAATTCAGCAGAAGATGCAATCTGCCGACACCTCAACTCAAGCAGTTCAATTACAACAACAACTATTTACTCTTATTCCTGCAGAAGCTTGGCAAGCAATGGGGATATACATCATTATTATGCTTGGAATCCAGGCGTTTATGCTGGCGAAATCCGGACAAAGCATTGGTAAAAAACTGACCAAAATCAAAATTGTAGATGTAGAAAGTGGTGAGAAAGTAAGCTTAATGCGTGCATTCACTTTACGAAGTTTCATTTTTATTATTTTAAATCTGTTGTTTATGCCGTTTATCACGATCATTGATCATGTCTTTGCCATGAGTGAAAAACGTCAAACCTTGCATGATAAATTAGCCAAAACCAAAGTGGTTAAACAATAATTATGCACTCAAACAGGGATTATTTTATATCCCTGTTCCCCCCAGAATATTGATATTAAAATAAAATTATTATAGTAAAAGTTTAATTCCGAGTAAAAAAATCAGTTTTTATAACAGTCATTTAAAGCTTCCTTAGATATAGCTTAGTTCAACAATATGAGGCATAATGCCTCACAACGTAGCGGTGTCTCATAATTGGGAAGGATTTTTTATACTTAGAATTTCTAAGTGAAAATAAAAATATTTCCAATCATGCGACACTTTAATCGCTATCCCATATTAAATTAGGGAATGGGACTCTTCACCGAGGTTGTAAAATGAGACAAACAATTTTAGCTGTATTGTCTTTATCTGCGATGGCTGCACTCTTGACTGGGTGTGGCGGTGATATGGTACTTCTAAACTCAAAAGGTCCAGTTGCTCAAGGTCAATCTGACTTGATGATGACTGCGATCTATTTAATGCTTTTGGTGGTTATTCCATCAGCAGTTATGGCATTGTGGTTTGGATGGAAATATCGCGCATCGAATAAAGATGCAGACTATAAACCTACATGGGCACACTCAACTGCAATTGAAATTGTAGTATGGGGTATACCTGTCATTATTATTGGTATTTTAGCGTGGTTAACTTGGTGGGGTTCCCACAAGTATGACCCATACCGTCCGGTCGAATCTGATAAAGCACCTTTAACTGTCCAAGTTATTGCTGAACAGTTCAAATGGATCTTCATTTACCCAGAACAAAACATTGCGACTGTTAACGAAATTCGCTTCCCAGAGAAAACTCCGGTTAGTCTTCGTTTAACTTCGAACTTCACAATGAACTCGTTCTTTATCCCTGCATTGTCTGGTCAGATTTATGCAATGGCGGGTATGCAGACTCACTTGAACTTCTTAGCAGATGAAACCAGCCCAGCTGAAGGCTACCGCGGTTTCTCTTCTAACTATTCAGGTTATGGCTTCTCACAAATGCACTTCCGTGCTCATTCTGTAACAGATGCTCAGTTTGCTGAATGGGTTGCTGCTGTTAAAGCAGGCAACGGTACTTCAGTAAATCCTAATGCAGTTCAAAAAACTGTTTTAGACCATACTGAATTTGCAGCTCTACGTGACGGTAACCGTTCTAAGCACCAAATTGAAGCAATGGTTGTGAATGCCCAAACTCCTGAAGAGAAGGCTGCTGCTGAAGCATTGAAGCCTTATCCAACTAAGCCACATCCAGTGACTTATTATTCTTCAGTAGAGCCTAAATTGTTCGAATCAGTGATTAACAAATACATGAGTAACTACCACGGTGCTGACCATTCGGCAACTGCTGGTCATGAAGCTGCTGCTTCTGATGCTCATGCCAATGTTGAACATGCGACAGCTGCTTCTGTAGAGGAATAAGACATGAGCTTATTAGGTAAGTTAGGTCCGGATTCAATTCCACACGATCCAATTGTATTGGTGACTGTTGCGATGATGATCCTAGGTGGCCTTGCAGTCGTTGCAGGTATCACCTACTTTAAAAAATGGAACTACTTGTGGACTGAATGGTTCACCTCTGTAGACCATAAAAAAATTGGTATCATGTATATCTTCGTATCTGTAATCATGTTAGTTCGTGGTTTTGCAGATGCGATCATGATGCGTCTTCAACAGTTCCTCGCTCGAGGTGGTGGTGAAGGTTATTTACACCCTGAACATTATGACCAGATCTTTACTGCCCATGGCGTAATCATGATCTTCTTCGTAGCGATGGGTCTAGTAGTCGGCTTAATGAACATCTCTGTACCTTTACAGATCGGTGCTCGTGACGTTGCCTTCCCATTATTGAACTCTCTAAGCTTCTGGCTATTTGCCGGTGCTGCAGGTCTAATGATGGCTTCTCTTGCGCTGGGTGAATTCGCTGCAACAGGTTGGATGGCTTATCCTCCACTATCAGGCATTGAATATTCTCCGGGCGTAGGTGTTGACTACTATATCTGGGCACTTCAAATTTCAGGCTTGGGTACGCTTTTAACAGGTGTTAACTTCTTTGTTACCATCATTAAAATGCGTGCACCTGGCATGACACTGATGGATATGCCGATCTTTACCTGGACATCTTTATGTACAGCAGTATTGATCATTGCAGCTTTCCCTGTGTTAACTGCAACTATTGCAATGCTTTCACTTGACCGTTACTTCGGTTTCCACTTCTTTACAAATGACTTGGGTGGTAGCCCAATGCTGTATGTAAACTTGATTTGGACTTGGGGTCACCCAGAAGTGTATATCTTGGTATTACCAGCATTTGGTATTTACTCAGAAGTTGTTGCGACTTTCTCGCGCAAAGCATTGTTCGGTTACAAATCAATGGTGTATGCAACTGTAGCAATCACAGTATTGTCTTTCGTTGTATGGGTTCACCACTTCTTTACCATGGGTGCTGGTGCCAACGTTAACGCGTTCTTCGGTATCATGACCATGATTATTGCCATCCCTACTGGTGTGAAAATCTTCTCGTGGTTATTCACCATGTATAAGGGTCGCATTACCTTTACAACCCCAATGCTTTGGACACTTGGCTTCCTTGTGACTTTTGGTATCGGTGGTTTAACAGGTGTATTAATGGCAGTTCCACCAGCGGACTTCCTGGTACATAACTCGTTATTCTTGATTGCTCACTTCCATAACGTAATTATTGGTGGTGTAGTATTTGCAATGTTCGCAGGTATCATTTTCTACTGGCCAAAAATGTTTGGCTGGAAACTCAATGAAACTTGGGGCAAAGCAGCGTTCTGGTTCTGGTTCTTCGGTTTCTACTTTGCATTCATGCCACTTTATATCCTTGGTTTCATGGGTATGACTCGTCGCTTGAATACATATGACAACCCAGAATGGGATCCGTATGTGTCGATTGCACTGTTTGGTGCCGTTCTAGTTGCTATTGGTATTGCATGTTTCCTAATGCAAATCATTGTTGGCTTCTTACAACGCAACAACAATATCGATCACACTGGCGACATCTGGGATGGCCGTACTTTAGAATGGGCAACATCTTCACCAGCTCCGTTCTATAACTTTGCTCATCTTCCTAAGATCAATGGTATTGATACTTTCTGGACTGACAAAGAAAATGGCATCGCATATGCTAAACCAACCCAGTATGAAGACATTCATATGCCAACCAACCGTGCGGCTGGTTTCATTATTGCAATGCTGATTACTGTAATGGGCTTTGCTTTAATCTGGCATATCTGGTGGTTAGTAGCCGTTGGATTCATTGGTGCTATCGTTTCGTTTATCGTAAGTTCATTCACTAAGAAAGTGGATTACTATGTGCCTGCTGCTGAAGTAGAACGCATTGAAAACGAACGTTATGCGATTCTTGAAAAACACTTGAAGAAGGACTAAGACAATGGCTGAAGTACTTCATCACGACAACCATGGACACGATGAGCATCATCATCACGATGATACTGACATCACAGTCTTTGGTTTCTGGACTTACTTGATGAGTGACTTGATCCTATTCGGGACACTCTTCATCGCGTTCGCTGTATTAAGCAGTCACATTCCTCTTGGTACCCCAAGTGCTAAAGAGCTTTTTGGTGATTCTTTAGGTTTCGTTTTAACTGAAACTTTCGCCCTCTTGATCTCTTCTGTGACCTTCGGTTTTGCCGTACTTGCTTCATACAAGAAAAATGTTGGCCAAGTTCTAACTTGGTTAGCAATTACTTGGGTATTTGGTGCTGCCTTCATTGGTATGGAACTTTATGAGTTCAATCACCTTGTACACGCAGGCCATGGTCCGACCACAAGTGCGTTCTTATCGGCATTCTTTACCTTAGTTGGTACGCACGGTATTCACGTAACTTCTGGTTTGGTATGGATGCTTGTGTTGATGTATCAAATCAAGAAAAATGGTTTGACCCTTCCAAACACTCGTCGTCTTGCTTGCCTAAGCTTGTTCTGGCACTTCCTTGACATCGTTTGGATCTGTGTATTCAGCGTAGTTTACTTGATGGGAGTTCTATAATGAGTCATGACCATAACTCTGCTGGCGCAGCGCACGGCAATACAAAGCAATATACAATTGGCTTTATCCTTTCAGTTTTGCTTACGATCATTCCTTTTGGTATGGTTATGGCAGGCGGTTTTGGACGTGGCCTCATTATTGCAACGATTGCCATCACAGCTGTTGCTCAGATTCTTGTACAGTTAGTTTACTTCCTGCACATGAACTCTTCTTCAGAGCAGCGCTGGAATGTAATTGCATTCATCTATACAATTCTTACAGTGGCAATTTTATTGGTTGGCTCTGTATGGATTATGAACTACCTTCACTACAACATGATGATCTAAACTGATTGTCATGCTGAAAAAGTATTTATTCCTGACTAAACCAGGAATTCTCTTCGGTAACTTTGTTACCACTTTGGGCGGCTATTTTCTAGCCGCTCAAGGTTCTGTAGATTTCCTTTTATTGCTTATTACCCTCTTGGGTACAACTTTGGTTGTTGCCTCTGGTTGTGTGGTCAATAACGTTATTGACCAAGACATCGACCAAAAAATGCAGCGCACACAAAACCGTGCGATGGTTAAAAAATCGGTTTCTGTTCCTGGAGCCTTGGTGTATTCCTTGGTACTGGGTGTGATTGGTTTTAGCATTTTATGGTTCTGGGTAAATGCGTACGCTTTTTTATTTGCAGTGATTGGTTTTGTGGTCTATGTGGTGTTTTATAGCCTCTGGACAAAACGCACAACAATTCACCAAACCGTTATTGGAAGTATTTCTGGTGCAAGCCCACCAGTGATCGGATATACCGCTGTTAGCAATGAATTTGACTTAGCTGCACTGCTTATTTTTATTGGTTATGCACTTTGGCAAATGCCTCATTCATGGGCAATTGCAGTATATCGTTTTGATGACTACAAAAATGCAGGTATCCCGATTCTCCCTGTAGCACGTTCTGTTTTACGTACTAAAATTGAATCATTGATTTATGTTGTTTTATTTACCATCGCCATGAATGCCTTATTTGTATATGGTTATGCAAACTGGTTATATCTCGTTATTTTAAACGGGCTATGTATTTATTGGTTTTATATTGGTGTACTGGGCTTTAAAGCTGAAAATGATCAATTATGGGCAAAACGCTTTTTCCTATTTTCAGTCATTTTAATTACGATTATTAGTATCTGTTTTAGTTTTACCTCCCAAGCACCACCAACAAAAATCGTGTTTTTCTAGAAAAGATAGAGTTCTACTCTATCTTTTTTTATTCCTTAATTTTTATTACTTTAAAAAACACTTAATCAAGACCCCCTTCCATTTTTATTTATTTAAACCTTCCTGCTGTCAAGCTTGTATACAAATTCAATCATCATAAAAGATTTCCTTGTAATTTATCCCTAAAACCACTAAAATTCACGCTTCGCAATTTTTTGCGACACAACTTTGGTTGTGACTCCTTGCTTCTAGCTTTTCAAAAGTTAGGGGCTGCACAAACCGTAAGGAGCTGACAATGCGTCACTACGAAATCGTACTTTTGGTACATCCAGACCAAAGCGATCAAGTTGTGGGTATGGTAGAACGTTACCTAACTCACATCAAAGAAGCTGAAGGTCAAATTCACCGTTTAGAAGATTGGGGCCGTCGTCAATTGGCTTACCCAATTAACAAAATTCATAAAGCTCACTACATTTTAATGAATGTTGAATGTGGTCAAACTACGCTTAATGAATTAGAAGAATTGTTCCGTTATAACGATGCAATCCTTCGTAATGTTATTATTCGTCGTGAAAACGCAATCACTGAAGAATCATTGCTTGCTAAAAGTGCTGAAGAAAAACGTGCGCGTAAAGCACAACGTGAAGAAGCACAACAATCTCAAGACTCTG
>Ga0308157_10000649_pt1 | contig 101056 bp, 94 predicted proteins | sample PhyBR1_FD_201035 | JGI IMG/M metagenome (GOLD analysis project Ga0308157, IMG submission 201035) | Phyllosphere microbial communities from UC Gill Tract Community Farm, Albany, California, United States - DLSLB.R1 | ecosystem: Host-associated > Plants > Phyllosphere > Unclassified | place...
CTGTGCCGGACGCGCGCGACCGCCTTGTTTTTACGACGCGATATCGTGGTGGGCGCCAAGGCGTTCGCGCGCAAATCCCACAGACATGACTGGCCCGAAACAAGCGTAGGAGCGGGTTTACCCGCGAAGCGCCGCGCGGGCGGCGCTCGATCTCACAGGCGCTAAAAATATCTCGGCGAACACCCTCCAGCCCCCCACCCCCCTCAAACCGAACGACGCTTCTGCAAGATCCCCACCGGCACCTGCCCCTGCGAAACCGCCATATTCAAACTCAACTCAAACCGGCTCCCCAACCCGCGCGTCGACTCATGCGCCAACCGCGCACCCAGCAACTCGCCCATCTGCCGGCAGATCGACAACCCGATCCCCAACCCGCCATAGCGCCGGGTCATCGAGCCATCTACCTGGAAGAACCGCTGATACAACGTCGCCTGGTCCAGGTCATCGAAGCCGATACCGCTGTCGCTGACAGTGAAGGTCAGCGCCATGTCATCCGGCCCCACCCGGCGCCCGCGCACCTGGATCACCACACCGCCCTGATGGGTGAACTTCAACCCGTTATCCACCAGGCACCCCAGGCAACGCGCTAGCTTGGGCCCGTCACCCAGTAACCCATCCGGCAAATCGGCCGGGATATCCAGGCTCAGGTACAGGCCCTTGGCCAATGCCTGGCCGGCGTAACCTGCGCGCAGGCTCTGCAACAAGGTACGCAGGCTGAACGGCGCCGGCTGCGCCCGCAGGCGCCCCGCTTGCAGCTCGGACAGCGTAAGAATGGCATCGACCATGTCCATCATGCCTTGCGCCGAACCGACCGCTGTACGGTGGTACTGGGCCATCTCGCCTTCCATCGGCAAGGTATGCATCAACTCCAGCGAGCCAATCACCCCGTTCATCGGCGTGCGCAGTTCATGGGTCACACTGGCCAGAAATTCATCTTTCAACCGGTTGCTCCTGGCCAGTTGCACGTTCAGTTGTTCCAGCGTACGGCCGGTTTCACGCAAGGCCTGCGCCTGCTGCTCGCGCAGGATGTTGATGCGGTCGGCCAGCGCCAGCGACAGCAGTGCCACCTCCAATGCCGAACCCAGCTGGCTGGCATACATGGTGATGAACAGGTTCGGCAGGTAGCCCAGCACCATCAGGGTATTGACCAGGCCACCAAGCAGGAACGCCGTCCACGCAATGATGAACCAACGCGCCAGGCGCAACCCCCGCCACCAGGCATACAGCCCGGCGCTGAACACGCTGACGGTGAACAGCAGCGCCAACAGGGTGGCCACGCGCAGGGCCACCCCGTAGGCCATGCTCACGGCCAGCACCATGACCACCACGCCCCCCAGCATCAACAGTTGCAACAGCCGATCGAAGCCCCGGCTGATACTGCCAAGCTGCAGGAAGTGGCGGGCGAACTGGCAGGCGAACAGTGCGGCAGCACCGATGCTCAGCGGTGTCGCAGCATTCGCCCACCATGGGCTGTCCGGCCAGAAGTAGGCTACACCGGCGCCATTCACCGACACCTGGTAAAGGCCGAACGAGGCGATATAGAGGATGTAGTAGAGGTAGCTGACGTCGCGCACGCTGAGGTAGATGAACAGGTTGTACACCAGCATCACCAGCAGCACGCCATAAATCATGCCCAGCACATACAGGCGGGTCGGTTGCGCCTCGATATAGGCCTCGGGGGCCCATAGCGCCAGCGGCGCCTGCACCGAGCCCTGGCTATGCAGCCGCAGGTAAGCGGTAGTCACCTGGCCGGGCGGTAGCTGCAGCTCGAACAGATAATTGCTCTGGCGCACCTGCCGGCTGTCGTAGGGTAAGGCATCGCCGGTGCGCTGGGCTAGGCGGTAACCACCATTGCCATCGGCCAGGTACAGCTCCAGATGATCCAGGGGCGGGTAGGCCAGTTCCAGCAGCCACTGCCGGGGCGCAGCACCGGGCGCCGCAACCGGGCGCAACTCGACCTTGAGCCAGAACACCGAAGTGGAATAACCGGCGTTCAGCACCTCGTCTGGGTGTGGCCGGAAGTATCTGGCAAAGTCAGGGGCGCTGACTTGGGCGATGCTGCTACTGCCATCAGGGTCTTCATAAACCTGCATGACCTTGCCCAGCGGTAGGTGCCGGGTAGCCCCGTCGAAATCGACTGCGCCGGCCAGCACGGGCAGCACCCCCAGAAGCACAATCAGCAAATAGCGCATACAGCCCCAGCCTGGTCTGTGCAGTCGCGTCGGGGTTGCCTCCCATCCGTTTGAGACGACGTGATCCAGCAGAGTCCGTTTATCGAGTTATCCAAGCACTCTAGCATAGCTGTAAGCGCTGGCAATCGGCCATACCAAAACGCGAACAAAGGCCTCTAAATCAATAGTTTGAGGGGATATCCAAGCCATAAGCTGACCATTCGATCAGTAAATCTGGTTTGTCGGACGATTCTCCCAAACAGGTTTGGTGGTAAGCTCGCCGACCATGAATACCTACAGCTCCCGCCCCGTTGTCCTCTGTCTCTCCGGCCACGACCCAAGTGGCGGCGCCGGCCTGCAGGCAGATATCGAAGCCCTGCTCGCCCAAGGCTGTCACGCTGCACCCGCCGTGACTGCCCTGACCGTGCAGGATACCGTCAATGTTTCCGACTTCCGGGTACTCGACCGCGAGTGGGTGCTGGCCCAGGCTAACGCCGTACTGGCCGACTCCACGGTTGCCGCGGTCAAGCTCGGCATGCTTGGCTCGATCGACATGGTCGACACCGTCGCCGAGCTGCTGGCCGCACACCCGCACCTGCCGCTGGTCTGCGACCCGGTGCTGCGCGCCGGCGGCGGCGGCCGCCTGGGCAAGGATGAAGTAGGCTATGCCCTGCGCGAACGCCTGCTGCCGCTGGCGACCATCGCCACGCCGAACCTGCCTGAGGCGCGCATTCTCGCCGAACTGCCCGAGGGCAGCGCCGATGCGTGTGCCGAGAAGCTGTTGCCGTTCTGCAAGCACCTGCTGATTACCGGCGGGCACGGCGACGAAGACGAAATCCACAACCGCCTGTACACCCAGAACGGCCAGCAATACACGTGGACCTGCCAGCGCCTGCCAGGCAGCTACCACGGCTCGGGGTGCACCCTGGCCAGCGCCCTGGCCGGCCGCCTGGCCCTGGGCGAGCAGCTGGAAAGCGCCGTACGCAGCGCCCTTGACTACACCTGGCGCACCCTGCGTGACGCCGAGCAGCTGGGCAAAGGCCAGTACGTGCCGCGCCGCCTGCCCCTGGACTTCTGCGCTTGAAGCGAGGCTTTCAATGAAGCTACGTGGTCTGTATGCCATTACCGACAGTCAACTGCTTGCCGGCCGTTTCCTGTCTTATGTCGAAGCGGCGCTGGAAGGCGGCGTGTGCCTGCTGCAGTACCGCGACAAAAGCGACGACGCAGCGCGCCGGCTGCGTGAAGCCGAAGCGCTGATGAAGCTGTGCGAGCGCTATGGCACCCAGCTGCTGATCAACGACGACGCCGAACTGGCCGCGCGCCTGGGCGTCGGCGTGCACCTTGGCCAGACCGACGGCCCGCTGACCCCGGCCCGGGCCCTGCTCGGCCGCCAGGCGATCATCGGTTCCACCTGCCACGCCAGCCTCGCGCTGGCCGCCCAGGCCGCCAAGGAAGGTGCCAGCTACGTGGCCTTCGGCCGCTTCTTCAACTCCGTGACCAAGCCCGGCGCGCCTGCCGCCAGTACCGAGCTGCTGGAGCAGGCTCGCGCCCAGGTAAAGCTGCCGATCGCGGTGATCGGCGGCATTACCCTCGACAACGCCGCCCCGCTGGTCGCCCATGGCGCCGACCTGCTGGCGGTGATCCACGGCCTGTTCGGTGCCGACAGCGCGCAGGAAGTTACCCGCCGCGCCCGCGCCTTCAACGCCTTGTTCGCATCCTGATTCGAGAGATTCCCATGTCCCGTTCCGAAGCCCTGTTCGCCCAAGCCCAGAAGCACATCCCCGGCGGCGTCAACTCGCCGGTCCGCGCTTTCAAGAGCGTTGGCGGTACGCCGCTGTTCTTCAAGCATGCCGAGGGCGCCTACGTCGTTGACGAGGACGACAAGCGCTATGTCGATTATGTCGGCTCCTGGGGCCCGATGATCCTCGGCCATGGCCACCCCGAGGTGCTGGAGTCGGTGCGCAGGCAGCTGCAGCACGGGCTGTCCTACGGTGCGCCAACGGCCATGGAAACCGAAATGGCCGACCTGGTCTGCTCGATCGTGCCGTCGATGGAAATGGTGCGCATGGTCAGCTCGGGCACCGAAGCCACCATGAGCGCCATCCGCCTGGCCCGTGGCTACACCGGCCGCGATGCCATCATCAAGTTCGAAGGCTGCTACCACGGCCACTCGGACAGCCTGCTGGTAAAAGCCGGCTCCGGCCTGCTGACCCAGGGCGTACCCAGCTCGGCCGGCGTGCCAGCCGACTTCGCCAAGCACACCCTGACCCTGCCGTTCAACGACATCGCTGCCGTCGAGAAGACCCTGGCCGAAGTTGGCCAGACCGTGGCCTGCATCATTGTCGAGCCAGTGGCCGGCAACATGAACTGCGTGCCACCGGCCCCGGGCTTCCTCGAAGGGCTGCGCGAGCAGTGCGACAAGCATGGCGTGGTACTGATCTTCGACGAAGTGATGACTGGCTTCCGCGTTTCCCTGGGTGGCGCCCAGGGCCACTACGGCATCACCCCGGACCTGTCCACCTTCGGCAAGATCGTCGGCGGCGGCATGCCGGTCGGCTGCTTCGGCGGCAAGCGTGAAATCATGGGCTGCATCGCCCCGCTAGGCCCGGTCTACCAGGCCGGCACCCTGTCGGGTAACCCGCTGGCCATGGCCGCCGGCCTGACCACCCTGAAGCTGATCAGCCGCCCCGGCTTCCACGCCGAGCTGACCGACTACACCAGCCGCATGCTCGACGGCCTGCAACAGCGCGCCGATGCCGCCGGGGTGCCGTTCGTCACCACCCAGGCCGGTGCCATGTTCGGCCTGTACTTCAGCGGTGCCGACGATATCGTCACCTTCGATGACGTGATGGCCAGCGACGCCGAGCGCTTCAAGCGCTTCTTCCACCTGATGCTCGACGGTGGCGTGTACCTGGCACCGAGCGCGTTCGAGGCGGGCTTCACCTCCATCGCCCATGGCGACAAGGAGTTGCAGATCACCCTGGATGCGGCTGAGAAGGCTTTTGCTGCCCTGAAGTGACGCTTTGCCTGTACCGGCCTCTTGGCAGGTTTACCCCGCGAAGAGGCCGGTCCAGGCAACAATCATTCATGCACAATCAGCTGACTTCACCCACCAAGCAGAAATTCGAGTAAAACTTTGTAAGGTTGGCGCTGCTTATCCCATAATGTGCCACCAGAGACATTGGCCGCAGCTTTGCAGAGGTAAGTCGATCCCCATGAACCGCACCGGCCGCGCCCTGACCCTGGGCTGCCTGTTGCTTCTTCAGCCCCTGCTGGCCCTGGCGGAGGGCGGTAACTCGTTGCTCATTCCGGCAGCGGGGCGCTGCACCTTGAACGTTCAGCCTGAAGACCTGGCAAACGCCCTCAAGGCCTGCGAGCAGACGGCGAGCGCGGGGGACGCCCAGGCGCAGTTCGAACTGGGCGAGTACTACTACACGCAAACCCCCAAGAACCTCAACAAAGCCCTGGACTGGTTCCAGAAAGCCTCGCTGCAAGGCCAGGCCGATGCCCAGTATCGCCTGGGGGCCATGTTCTTCCATGGCGAAGGGGTCAAGGCCAACAATGTGCAAGCCTATATCCTGCTGAAAATGGCCGCGGTCAACGGTGCCGAAGACGCGCTGGACATGGCCGACGAAGTGACCGAGCAAATGCCTCGCGACGACCTGGAGCATGCCACCCAGGTGCTCGGCCAGATTTTCCGCAAATACCTGCTGGAACTGCAGAACGCCGAAGGGCGCACGCCGTTCTCGCCATTGCCCTGACCGCCAGTACGCCAGCATGGGTACACGCGCCCGGTGCAGGGCGAACATACCCTTGATCGTTTCAGTGCTTTCGCCACTGCCATTCAAGGGTTATTCTTGAGTTCAACTCCATTGCCGTCGAGCGGCTAAAAACGACCTTGAACGCACCCATAGAACCCCATCGTTTCATCCTCGAACCTTTCGAGGCCAACCGTTTCGCCAACTTGTGCGGCCAGTTCGACGAGCACCTGCGCCTGATCGAGCAGCGCCTGGCCATCGAAATCCGCAACCGTGGCAATCAGTTTGAACTGATCGGCGAACCCAAGACAACCTCTGCTGCTGAACAGCTGCTGCGCCGTCTCTACCGTGAGACCAAGGCCACTGACCTGTCGCCGGAAACCGTGCACCTGTACCTGCAGGAGTCGGCCGTCGAGCACATCGACAACCCGGCCGTCAACGAAGTCAGCGTGTCGCTGCGCACCCGCAAGGGCAATATCCGCCCGCGTGGTCTGAACCAACAGCGCTACGTCAAGGAAATCCTCGCCAACGACATCAACTTCGGCATCGGCCCGGCCGGTACCGGCAAGACGTACCTGGCAGTGGCCTGCGCGGTGGATGCACTAGAGCGCGAGCAGGTGCGCCGCATCCTGCTGGTACGCCCGGCGGTCGAGGCAGGCGAAAAGCTCGGCTTCCTGCCTGGCGACCTGGCGCAGAAGATCGACCCGTACCTGCGCCCGCTGTATGACGCTTTGTACGAAATGCTCGGCTTCGAGCACGTGGCCAAGCTGATCGAGCGCCAGGTCATCGAGATCGCCCCGCTGGCGTACATGCGCGGCCGCACCCTGAACAACAGCTTCATCATCCTCGACGAAAGCCAGAACACCACGCTCGAGCAGATGAAGATGTTCCTGACCCGTATTGGCTTCGGCTCTACCGCGGTGATCACCGGCGACATCACCCAGGTCGACCTGCCCCGTGGCACCAAGTCGGGCCTGGCACACGTCATCGAAGTATTGCGGGACGTGCCGGGTATCAGTTTCACCCACTTCCAGCCCAAAGACGTGGTTCGTCATCCACTGGTGCAGCGTATCGTCGAGGCCTATGACCGCTTCGATGCCCGCCAGGCCAAGCCTGAGGCACCCGGCAAAGATGCTTGAACTCGACATTCAACGGGCCACCGATGCCGCTGCCCCGGGCGACGATGACTTCCGCCGTTGGTGTGAGCTGGCCTTGCGCCAGCGCAGCGCCGACTCGGAAATGACCATTCGCCTGGTCGACGAAGCCGAAGGCCGTGAGCTGAACCACACCTACCGGCACAAGGACTACGCGACCAACGTGCTGTCGTTCCCTGCCGATGTACCCGATGACCTGCTCGATATCCCGCTACTGGGCGACCTGGTCATCTGCGTGGCGGTGGTCGAGCGCGAAGCAAGCGAGCAAGGCAAGTCGCTAGACGCGCATTGGGCCCACCTGGTCATTCACGGTTGCCTGCATCTGCTTGGCTACGACCACATCGAAGATGAGGAAGCCGAGGAAATGGAAGGCCTGGAACGAGAATTGCTGGCAGAACTGGGTCACCCCGACCCGTATGCCGATGATGAAACCGACACCCTCACACACTGATACACGAAGGATCACGAGAACCGCCATGAGCGAAGATCGATCGAGCAACGGGCAGAAGTCCTGGCTGGGTAAACTGACCCAGGCTTTTGCCCATGAGCCGAAAAACCGCCAGGAGCTGCTGGAGCTGCTGCGCGAAGCCCATCAGAACAAACTGCTGGACAGCGAGGCGCTGACCATTGTCGAAGGCGCCATCCAGGTCGCCGACCTGCAGGTGCGCGACATCATGGTCCCGCGCTCGCAGATGATCAGCATCAAGGCCAGCCAGTCGCCGCGCGAATTCCTGCCGGCGGTGATCGACGCCGCGCACTCGCGCTACCCGGTGATCGGCGAAAGCCACGACGATGTGCTCGGGATCCTGCTCGCCAAGGACCTGCTGCCGCTCATCCTCAAAGAGAACGGCGACAGCTTCAATATCAAGGACCTGCTGCGCCCGGCCACCTTCGTGCCCGAGTCCAAGCGCCTCAACGTGCTGTTGCGCGAGTTCCGTGCCAACCACAACCACATGGCCGTGGTCATCGACGAATACGGCGGCGTGGCCGGCCTGGTCACCATCGAGGATGTGCTGGAGCAGATCGTTGGCGATATCGAGGACGAGCACGATGTCGAGGAAGACAGCTACATCAAGCCGCTGCCCAGCGGTGACTTCCTGGTCAAGGCGCTGACCCCGATCGAGAACTTCAACGAGTTCTTCGACAGCGAGTTCTCCGATGACGAGTTCGACACCGTCGGCGGCCTGGTGATGAGTGCCTTTGGCCACCTGCCCAAGCGTAACGAAACCACCGAGATCGGTGCCTACAAGTTCCGTATTCTCAACGCCGACAGCCGGCGGATACACTTGCTGCGCCTGACCCCGATCAACCGTTAAGGACAAACATGCGTTGGATCACCCGCCCCGGCTGGCCCGGTAACCTGCTGGCCCTGGCGGCCGGCGCATCCACCCTCCTGGCCCTGGCACCGTTCGATATCTGGCCGCTGGCTTTGCTATCGATCGCCCTGCTCTACCTGGGCCTGCGCGAGCTCAGCCCGCGCCAGGCCATGTGGCGTGGCTGGTGGTTCGGGTTTGGCCTGTACGGCGCGGGCACCTGGTGGATCTACGTCAGCATGACCACCTACGGCGGCGCTTCGCCATTGCTGGCGATCGTGCTGTTGTTGGCATTTTTTGCCGCCCTGGCGTGGTTCTTCGCCCTGCCCACCTGGTTGTGGGCACGCTGGTTGCGGCGCAACGAAGCGCCGCTGGCCGACGCCTTGTGTTTCGCCGCCCTGTGGCTGCTGCAGGAAGCTTTCCGCGGCTGGTTCCTGACCGGTTTTCCCTGGCTCTACGCCGGTTACAGCCAGCTCGACGGGCCGTTGGCAGGCCTTGCCCCGCTGGGTGGTGTATGGCTGGTTTCCTTCGCCCTGGCCCTCACTGCCGCCCTGCTGTGCAACCTGCACCGCCTGCGCGCGCGCCCTGCGTTCCTGGCCATTGCCGCGGTGCTGTTGTTGGCGCCCTGGGCCCTGGGCCTGGCACTCAAAGGCCATGCCTGGACGAAGCCGGCTGGCGACCCGCTGAAAGTGGCGGCCATTCAGGGCAACGTCGAACAGGAGCTGAAATGGGACCCGGCGCACATTGATGCACAACTGGCGCTGTACCGTGACCTGAGCTTCAGTTCCAAGCCAGTGGACCTGCTGGTGTGGCCCGAAACCGCGGTACCGGTGCTCAAGGACCAGGCCCAGGGCTACATTGATGTGATGGGCCGCTTTGCCGCCGAGCGGCATTCGGCGCTGATCACCGGGGTACCGGTACGCGAAGAGGTGCACCACCAGCGCCGCTACTACAACGGTATCACGGTGGCCGGCGAAGGCGATGGCACCTACCTCAAGCAGAAACTGGTGCCGTTTGGCGAGTATGTGCCGCTGCAGGACATGCTGCGTGGCGCCATCGAGTTCTTCAACCTGCCCATGTCGGACTTTGCCCGCGGCCCGGAAGACCAGCCACTGCTGCAGGCCAAGGGTTACCAGATTGCCCCGTACATCTGCTACGAAGTGGTCTACCCGGAATTCGCTGCAGGGCTGGCGGCGCGTAGCGACCTGCTGCTGACCATCAGCAACGACACCTGGTTCGGCACCTCGATCGGCCCGCTGCAGCACCTGCAGATGGCGCAGATGCGTGCGTTGGAAGCCGGCCGCTGGATGATCCGCGCCACCAACAATGGTGTGACCGCGCTGATCGACCCGTTCGGCCGTATCACCACGCAGGTACCACAATTCCAGCAGGCGGTAATGTATGGCGAAGTGGTGCCGATGCAGCAGCTCACGCCTTACCTGCAATGGCGTTCGTGGCCGCTGGCGATTGTCTGCGTGCTGCTGCTGGGCTGGGCATTGTTGGCCGGGCGCATAGCCAAGACCGTCTAACTGGCATTACACGGTCCCTGTAGGAGCGGCCTTGCGTCGCGATGGGCTGCAAAGCAGCCCCGGCAATCTTGAGATAGAGCTGAGATCCGGGGCTGCTGCGCAGCCCATCGCGACACAAGGCCGCTCCTACAAGGAACCGCGCAAACCTGAATTCAATAGAACACCCGGTACCCCACCAGCCCCACCACCTCATTGAGCAACTGCCCGCTCTGCCACATCGCTCGGCTTTCCGGCAGCAACCCGCCGAACGGCCGCGCATGCTCGCGCCCTAGGAACCCCACCGGCGCCGGCACCACCTCGAACCCCGCCTGTTCGAAGCTCCAGCGCGAACGCTGCATGTGCCAGGCTTGGGTGACCACCACCACACGGCGAATCCCCAGCGGCTGTAGGACCTTGGCCGACAACTGGGCGTTCTCCCAGGTCGTGCGGCTGGCCTCTTCGCGCCACCTCACCTCGACCGCGAAATCCTCACGCAGGCGATCGGCCATCAACTGCGCCTCGCTTGGCGGCGTGCCGTAGTGCAGCCCGCCACTGGTCAGCAGCGGCAAACCCGAAGCCTTGGCCAGCCGCGCGGCAAAGCGCATGCGCTCCAGCGCCGTGGCGGTAGGCTGGTCACCACCGCCCCACGCGGGGTCACCCCGTTCGCGCCCCGCGCCCAGCACCACAATGGCATCTGCCCGGCTGGCCAGCCTGGCCCAGTCGCTGACGGCCAGAGGCGGCTCGGTCTCCAGCACCCGGGCCGTTTCCTGCACCACCAGCGGCAAGCTCAGCAACCACAAGCCACCCAGCCCCACGCCAAAACACAGCGCCGCCAGCCGTGGCCGGCGCGCACGCCACCACCATGCGGCAAGCAGCAACAGGAACAAGATGCCCGGCGGCATCAGCCATTGTTTGATGAAAAATCGAATCGGCATCGGCCACACCTCCTTGGCAGGCGTGCAGCCTAAAAGGATCGGCACCGGTCAACAAGGTAGGGCCGGTGCCGATCGCAAGCTGTGTGAATGATGAATGACCGTGGCGCGCTGGCCTGCGCGGGGCGCCTTGAACGACTAGCGCTGGCGCAGCGTTCTGGGTCTGGCCGCAGTAGCAGCGCGCTTCTGGTCCTTGAGCCAGATAATCTTGGCTGATGCCGGCTCCGCTTGTGGGTAACTGCCGACAGCAGCATTACGGCGCTCCGGAAGAGCTTCCAGGTAGGCCTTGATCACTTCGAACTCTGCGTGGCTAAGGCCACGCAACTCCAGCTCGGCTGGCATCTCGTCGCGCAATCGTACAGAGGTCCTGGCGCTTTCGAGGGCCAGGCCAAGCCGGTCGATCAGGCGCTCGTAAAGCTCCGGTCTGATTGCGGGTAGCTGCGTGTCTCCCATCCGTTCACCTCATTGAAGATAAGAATATCTCCCCCCACACCAGAGCTTAGCGTCGTTGCAAAAAGCAGCCGGGTGCAGCGACCAGCGGCCATTCGCAACGAAGGTTTCCCACGATACGCAGCGCTGCTGTATGCTACGGCGTTCACTCTGAATGACACCGGAGTGCCGGACGCAGCGAGGTTCCGCTGCCTGGAACAAGGTCTCTTCCCTCTCAGCAAAAAGTAGCCATGCACGAACAATACACGCCCCGTGATATCGAAGCCGCCGCCCAGAACTTCTGGGACGAGCAACAATCGTTCGCTGTTACCGAACAGCCAGGCAAGGACACCTACTACTGCCTGTCGATGTTCCCGTACCCGAGCGGCAAGCTACACATGGGCCACGTGCGCAACTACACCATCGGTGACGTGATTGCCCGCTACCAGCGCATGCTGGGCAAGAACGTGCTGCAGCCGATGGGCTGGGACGCTTTCGGCATGCCCGCGGAAAACGCGGCGATGAAGAACAACGTCGCCCCGGCCAAGTGGACGTACGAAAACATCGAGTACATGAAGACCCAGCTCAAGAGCCTGGGCCTGGCCATCGACTGGGCACGTGAAGTGACCACCTGCAAGCCCGACTACTACCGTTGGGAGCAGTGGCTGTTCACCCGCCTGTTCGAGAAAGGCATCATCTACCGCAAGAACGGGACCGTGAACTGGGACCCGGCAGACCAGACCGTACTGGCCAACGAGCAGGTCATCGACGGCCGCGGCTGGCGTTCCGGCGCGCTGATCGAAAAGCGCGAAATCCCGATGTACTACTTCCGCATCACCGACTACGCCGACGAGCTCCTGGAAAGCCTCGACGAACTGCCGGGCTGGCCTGAGCAGGTCAAGACCATGCAGCGCAACTGGATCGGCAAGTCGCGCGGCATGGAAGTCCAGTTCCCCTACGACCAGGCCAGCATCGGCCACGCCGGCACGCTCAAGGTCTTCACCACCCGCCCCGACACGCTGATGGGTGCCACCTACGTCGCCGTCGCCGCCGAGCACCCGCTGGCCACCCAGGCTGCCCAGGGCAACCCGGCGCTGCAGGCGTTCATCGAAGAATGCAAGGCCGGCAGCGTTGCCGAAGCCGACATGGCCACCCAGGAGAAGAAGGGCATGGCCACTTCCCTGCTGGTGGAGCACCCGCTGACCGGCGAGAAGCTGCCGGTCTGGGTCGCCAACTACGTGCTCATGCACTACGGCGATGGCGCGGTAATGGCTGTGCCCGCTCACGACGAGCGCGACTTCGAGTTCGCCCACAAGTACAACCTGCCGGTCAAGGCCGTAGTACGCACCAGTGCGGGCGATGAAGTCGGCAACGAGTGGCAGGACGCCTATGGCGAGCACGGCCAACTGATCAACTCCGCCGAGTTCGACGGCCTGGACTTTGCCGGCGCCTTCGACGCCATCGAAGCAGCCCTGATCCGTAAAGACCTGGGCAAATCGCGCACCCAGTTCCGCCTGCGCGACTGGGGTATCAGCCGCCAGCGCTACTGGGGCTGCCCGATCCCGATCATCCACTGCCCGTCCTGCGGCGACGTGCCCGTGCCAGAAGACCAGTTGCCGGTGACCCTGCCGGAGAACGTGGTGCCCGATGGTGCCGGCTCGCCACTGGCGCGCATGCCAGAATTCTACGAATGCAGCTGCCCGAAATGCGGTGCTGCGGCCAAGCGCGAAACCGACACCATGGACACCTTCGTCGAGTCGTCCTGGTACTTCGCCCGCTACGCCTCGCCGAACTACGAAGGTGGCATGGTCGACCCGAAAGCGGCCAACCACTGGCTGCCGGTCGACCAGTACATCGGCGGTATCGAACACGCCATCCTGCACCTGCTGTATGCGCGCTTCTTCCACAAGCTGATGCGTGACGAAGGGCTGGTCACCTCGAACGAGCCGTTCAAGAACCTGCTGACCCAGGGCATGGTCGTGGCCGAAACCTACTACCGCGTTGCCAGCAACGGCGGCAAGGACTGGTTCAACCCGGCCGATGTCGAAATCGAACGCGATGCCAAGGCCAAGATCATTGGCGCACGCCTGAAGACCGACGGCCTGCCGGTGGAAATCGGCGGCACCGAGAAGATGTCCAAGTCGAAGAACAACGGCGTCGACCCCCAGTCGATGATCGACCAGTACGGCGCCGATACCTGCCGCCTGTTCATGATGTTCGCCTCGCCACCTGACGCGAGCCTGGAATGGTCCGACTCCGGCGTCGAAGGCGCCAGCCGCTTCCTTCGCCGTGTCTGGCGCCTGGCCCAGGCACACGTCGCCCAAGGCCTGCCGGGCAAGCTGGATGTCGCCGCCCTGGACGACGCACAGAAGGTCATTCGCCGTGCCATTCACGCCGCTATCAAGCAGGCCAGTACCGACGTCGGCCAGTTCCACAAATTCAACACCGCCATCGCCCAGGTGATGACCGTGATGAACGTGCTGGAAAAAGCCCCGCAAGCCACGGCGCAAGACCGTGCCCTGCTGCACGAAGGCCTGGAAGCCGTGACCCTGCTGCTGGCGCCGATCACCCCGCACATCTCCCACGAGCTGTGGAAACAGCTGGGCCATGATCAGGCTGTGATCGACGCTGGCTGGCCAGAGGTCGACGAAGCCGCACTGGTGCAGGACACCGTCACCCTGGTGGTGCAGGTCAACGGCAAACTGCGCGGGCAGGTCGAAATGCCGGCCGCCGCCAGCCGCGAAGAAATCGAAGCCGCCGCGCGCAGCAACGAGAACGTCCTGCGCTTCATCGACGGCCTGGCCATTCGCAAGGTCATCGTGGTACCGGGCAAGCTGGTCAACATCGTCGCCAACTGATGGCAACGCCCGCCCGCAGCCACTGCGGGCGGGCGGAACAGGCCCACAAGGGAGCAACAACATGATCAAACGCAATTTGCTGGTAATTGGCCTGGCGGTCATGCTCAGCGCCTGCGGTTTCCAGCTGCGCGGTACTGGCACCAACGAGCTGAGCATCAAGGAAATGGACGTCAGTGCGCGTGACGCGTACGGGCCTACCGTGACCGAACTGCGCCAGGTGCTCAAGAACAGCGGCGTCAATGTGCACACCGGTGCGCCGTACCGCCTGGTATTGACCAACGAACAGCAGCGCGAGCGCTCGGCCAGCTACAACAGCGGTAACCGCACTGCCGAGTACGAGCTGACCACCCAGCTCAACTACAGCATCCAGGGCTTGAACAACCTTGAACTGCTGAGTGACAAGCTGGAAGTGCGCAAGGTGTATGTGCGCGATGCCTCGAACATCACCGGTTCCGAGCAGGAAGCCGCCCGTTCCCGCCTGGAAATGCGCCGTGACCTGGTCAACGCCATGGTCGTGCGCCTGCAGCAACTGACCCCGGCCCAGCTGGACGAGCTGCAGCAAAAAGCCGATCAGCGTGCCCAGGCTGAAGCGGCCGCCCTTGAGGCCGCACGCCGCCAGCAGGCGGAAACGCCGCAGCAGTCGCCCCTGGAAGTACCGGGCAACTAAGCCCGTGCGGGGTACCTTCGGGTGCCCCGCCTACTGCCCATGAAGCTCGCCCCCGCCCAACTCAACAAGCACCTGCAAGGCGCCTTGGCCCCGGTCTACGTGGTCAGCGGTGACGACCCGCTGCTGTGCCAGGAAGCCGCCGACGCCATCCGCCAAGCTGCGCGCCAGCAAGGTTTCGACGAGCGCCAGGTTTTCAGTGCCGACGCCAACTTCGACTGGGGCACCCTGCTCCAGGCCGGTGCCAGCCTGTCCCTGTTCGCCCAGCGGCGCCTGCTGGAACTTCGCCTGCCCTCGGGCAAGCCGGGTGACAAGGGCGCTGCAGCGCTGATGGAATACTGCGCCAATCCCGCCGAAGACACCCTGCTGCTGGTCAGCCTGCCCAAGCTCGACGGCAGCGCGCAGAAGACCAAGTGGGGCAAGGCCTTGATCGAAGGTGCCCACTGCCAGTTCATCCAGATCTGGCCGGTGGATTCGCACCAGCTGCCACAGTGGATCAACCAGCGTCTGCAGCAGGCCGGCCTGTCGGCACAGCGTGACGCTGTCGACCTGATTGCCGCACGCGTGGAAGGCAACCTGCTGGCTGCCGCGCAGGAAATCGAAAAGCTCAAGCTGTTGGCCGAAGGCAACCAGATCACCGTCGAAACCGTGCAGTCGGCTGTCGCTGACAGCGCCCGGTTCGACGTTTTCGGGCTGGTCGACGCCATTCTCAACGGTGAAGCTGCACATGCCCTGCGCATGCTCGAAGGCTTGCGCGGTGAGGGGGTCGAGCCCCCGGTGATTCTCTGGGCCCTGGCGCGCGAGCTGCGCCAGCTCGCCGGGCTGGCCCAGCAATTCAGCCAGGGCGTACCGCTGGACAAGGCGTTCAGCCAGGCGCGCCCACCGGTCTGGGATAAGCGCCGGCCGTTGGTCAGCAAGGCCCTGCAGCGCCTCTCGGCGCAGCGCTGGGCGCAACTGCTGCAGGATGCCCAGCGTATCGATGCGCAAATCAAGGGCCAGGCCGAGGGCTCGCCGTGGCCGGGCCTGGCGCGGTTGTCATTGTTGATGGCGGGTCAGCGCCTGGCGCTACCCCCTCTATAACGGTCACAGGCCCTATCGCTGCCAAGCCAGCCACAGGGTGCGCGTCAGGGCTGTCGGTGTTTGCCACAAGTTATGCAGCGCCTGTGAAACCGAGCGCCGCGCGGGCGGCGCTCGATCTCACAGGCGCTGCATATCTTCTGACAAACACCTGTCAGCCCTGATCGATCCCTGTGGGAGCTGGCTTGCCAGCGATAGGGCCTGTGAACCATATACACAATCAATTGGCCCACATCTCCTCAGGGCCCTAAAGTGCGCCCCGAAACCCACCTACCACGGGAACCCCGCCATGAGCAAAAAGCCGAAAAAGCACGGCCCCAACAAGGCCAAGTCGATCATTGCCCAACCGCTGTTCCGCTGCCGCCAGGAACAACCGGAAAAAGGCAAAGGCAGCTACCGCCGCGAAGCCTTCCAATCGAGAGATTGGGAGGCTTCCTACTTTTTGGCGGCATGAAAGCATCGCGGGCGCAGGCATGATATGGTCAGCACCTGACCTGCAATTCTGGATCTGTGCATGCTCTTCCGTCTTTCTCCCCGTTGGGAAACCCGCCAGCTGATCGCGGCCTCCAGCTTCATCCTGCTGGTTGCCTGCGCGGAAAAACCTACCGCGGCCGACGCGCTGCCGCTGGCCCCTGCGCAACCTGCGCCCGTGGTAACCGTACCCGGTGCAACGCCAGACGCCAGCACTGAAATCCAGCCTTTGCAAACCTTCGCCCAGTGGCAAGCGGGTTTCCGCGAACAAGCCCTGCAAGCGGGTATTTCGCCCAGCATCTTCGACCGCGCCTTCCTCGGGGTTACCCCCGACATGGACGTGATCAAGGCCGACCGCAGCCAGCCTGAGTTCAGCCGCCCGGTGTGGGAATACCTCGAAGGCGCGCTGTCCCCTTTGCGCGTGCGCAATGGCAAGCGGCTGCTGGAGCAGCACGCCGAACTGCTGACCCGCATCGAGCAACGCTATGGCGTTGACCGCCAGGTGCTGGTGGCGGTGTGGGGCATGGAGAGCAATTTCGGCCAGTTCCAGGGCAACAAGTCGGTAATTCGCTCGCTGGCGACCCTGGCTTATGAAGGCCGTCGCCCGCAGTTCGCCCAGGACCAGCTGATCGCCGCCCTGCAGATCATCCAGCATGGTGACATTCAGCCTGAGGCCATGCGTGGCTCGTGGGCTGGCGCCATGGGCCAGACCCAGTTCATCCCGACCACCTACAACACCCATGCCGTGGACTTCGACGGCGACGGCCGCCGCGATATCTGGAACAGCACCCCCGATGCCCTGGCCTCGACCGCGCACTACCTGCAAAGCTCGGGCTGGAAGCGTGGCCAACCGTGGGGCTTCGAGGTGCAGGTACCACCAGGTTTCGATTTCTGGCAGGCCGATGGCGCGTTGCGCAGGCCGGTGAGCGAGTGGCTGGCAATGGGTGTGAAGTTGCCAACCGGTACTCAATTGCCAGCGGGCAGCAACCAGCTGTCTGCCGCGTTGCTGCTGCCAGCAGGCGCGCGTGGCCCGGCGTTCCTGGTACTGGATAACTTCCGCGCCATCCTCAAGTACAACAACTCATCGTCCTATGCACTGGCGGTGAGCCTGCTGGCCGACCGCTTCAGCGGCTGGGGCTTCATTGCCGGCAGCTGGCCGAAGGAAGACTTGCCGCTGAGCCGCAGCGAACGCGTGGAGTTGCAGAACCTGCTTAACGGCCGTGGGTATGACGCAGGCAATGCCGATGGCATTATCGGCGCCAACACCCGCAAGGCCATACGCAACGCCCAGCAAGGGCTGGGGTGGCCGGCGGATGGTTACCCGACCCATAAGCTGCTTGAGAGCCTGCGTAGCCAGTGAGATAGCTGGGGGTTGCGGTACGTTGGTGTAACGCGATCCCTGTGGGAGCGGCCTTGTGTCGCGAAAGGGCTGCAAAGCAGCCCCGGCTATCTCAAGCCTTGAACACATCCTGCTCCAACACCAAGCTCTGCTGAACACTGTCCAGCCGTACCCGAGCCCCCAGCGGCAAGCACACATTCGGGTCGCAATGCCCACTGCGCCACCCCGCCAGCACCGGCACGCCCAAGGGCCCGAAAGTTTCCTCCAGCAATGGCGTCAACGCCGCCGTGGTAATCCCTGCAAAATCCCCTACCAGCACGCCTTTCACGCCCGCCAGCTTGCCCGCCAGGCGCAACTGCGTCAGCAGCCGGTCCACCCGGTACAGCGGCTCATTGACGTCTTCGATAAACAGGATGCAGCCCGCGGTATCCAGCTCTGCCACAGTGCCAAGCGTCGCGCCCAGCATAGACAGGTTGCCACCCAGCAAATGCCCGCTTGCGGCCCCTGGAATGACCGTGCTCATGGCATAGCCCGCTGGGTGGGCAATCTGCTCCCCTGCGCGCACATGCCCACCCAGCTGGGCCAGCAACGACGACTCGGTCGGCGCCAGCTTGCCGCCGAGCAAGTCGGCATTGAGCATCGCGCCATGGAACGTGATCAGCCCGGCGTGCCGATAAAGGGCCGTGTGCAGCGCTGTGATATCGCTGTAGCCAATCAGCGGCTTGGGGTTGCCCCGAATCAGCTGGAAATCCAGCTGGTCGAGCAGGCGCATGCTGCCGTAACCGCCGCGCATGCACAGGATGGCGTCGATGCCCGGGTCGGCAAAGGCATCGTGCAGGTCCTGCAGCCGCTGCTGGTCCGGGCCTGCCAGGTAACCCTGAGCCTGCAGGGCACCTGGGTAAATGCGGCAACGGTAGCCACGATCAGCGAACCACTGGTTGACCTTGTGCGTATCCAGCCGCGCCGAGCCCGCCGGCGCGATGATAGCGAAGCAGGTGTCCTGCAAGATCGCCTTGGGCAAATGTACGGGAAGGGTATCGACACAATTCATCATGCAGCTCCAGGCATCTTGTCGCTTGTAGCTTATGGCTTGTCGCCGGCAAAAAAAATGCCGATGCTGCCCTTTCGGCAAGCATCGGCATTTGTGTTTCAGCCAGGCTCAGAGCTTGATCTTGGCTTCGTGCGCCTGCTGGTCGGCATGGTACGAAGAGCGCACCAGGGGGCCAGAAGCCACGTTCTTGAAGCCCATCTTGTAGCCTTCCTCGGCGAACCAGGCAAAGGTGTCGGGGTGCACGAAACGCTGCACCGGCAGGTGGCTGCGCGACGGTTGCAGGTACTGACCGAGGGTAAGCATGTCGATGTCATGCTCACGCATGCGGTGCATCACTTCGATCACTTCTTCGTCGGTTTCACCCAGGCCCAGCATCAGGCCCGACTTGGTGGGTACATGCGGCACCAACTGCTTGAACTTCTGCAACAGGTCCAGCGACCAGTCGTAGTCAGAGCCTGGGCGCGCGGCCTTGTACAGGCGCGGCACGGTTTCGAGGTTGTGGTTGAACACATCCGGCGGCTCTTGCGCAGTGATTTCCAGTGCCACGTCCATACGCCCGCGGTAGTCCGGCACCAGGGTTTCCAGTTGCACGCCTGGCGACAACGCGCGGATTTCGCGGATGCAGTCGGCAAAGTGCTGGGCACCACCGTCACGCAGGTCGTCGCGGTCTACCGAGGTGATCACCACGTACTTCAGGCGCAGGTCAGCGATGGCGACCGCCAGGTTTTTCGGCTCGTCCAGGTCCAGCGGCTTCGGTCGGCCGTGGCCCACGTCGCAGAACGGGCAACGCCGGGTGCAGATGTCACCCATGATCATGAAGGTGGCGGTGCCGCCCGAGAAGCACTCGCCCAGGTTAGGGCAGGAAGCTTCCTCGCACACGCTGTGCAGCTTGTGCTTGCGCAGCAGTTGCTTGATGCGGTCGACCTCTGGCGAGACTGGGATACGCACGCGAATCCAGTCGGGCTTTTTCGGCAACTCGTCGGTCGGGATGATTTTCACCGGGATGCGCGCCACCTTCTCGGCGCCACGCAGCTTGACCCCGGCTTCCACCTTTTTCGGCGCTGGGCGCGGGGTGGCATCCTGGGTAGGTATGAGGTTGGGCACGGCTTCTTGCACAGTTGTCATATTCAGTCGATTCCGCCCGTGAGGGTCGTCTGCTCAGCGTAGTCGAGGTGCTTGACCAGCTGTCCGCGCAGCCTTGTCCTGACCTCGTCGAGTTCGATCGGGCCTGCCAGGTCACGTAGCTGGGTCATCGCCAGCCCCGCATAACCGCAGGGGTTGATTCGGCGGAATGGCGCAAGGTCCATGTCCACGTTCAGGGCAAGGCCGTGAAACGAACGGCCGTTGCGAATTCGCAGGCCGAGGGAGGCGATCTTCGCTCCATCGACATAGACGCCCGGCGCATCGGGCTTGGCTGAAGCCTTCACACCATAGCTGGCCAGCAGGTCGATGAGGGTCTGCTCGATACGGCTGACCAGCTCACGCACACCAAAACCCAGCCGGCGTACATCCAGCAGCAGGTAGGCCACCAACTGCCCGGGGCCATGGTAGGTCACCTGGCCGCCGCGGTCGGTCTGCACCACCGGGATGTCACCCGGCACCAGCAGGTGCTCGGCCTTGCCGGCCTGGCCCTGGGTAAAGACTGCAGGGTGCTCGACCAGCCAAATTTCATCCTGGCTGGCCGGGCTGCGCTGCTCGGTGAAGCGCCGCATGGCCTCCAGCACCGGTTGGTAGGGCTGCAGGCCAAGCTCGCGAAAACCGAGGCAGGCGGGCATCAGAGCACCATTTTCACGATACCGGTAGCGCGCAGGGCGCTGTTGATATCGTGCAGCTGGTTCTCGCTTTCGGCAACGATGTGCAGTTGCACGGTGGTGTACTTGCCTTCCTTGCTCTGGCGTTCGGCCAGGGTGGAAAGGTCGACTTTGGCGTGCTTGCTGAGAATCTCGATGACCGTGTCCTTGAAGCCGACAACGGTGTCACCGATGACTTTGATCGGGTAATCGGCGCAAGGGAATTCGATCTTGTGCGACTTGACGTCTGGTTCGCTCATGGCGGAAACGGCCTCGTAAGCCGTGGCAACACCACCCCCGCGTGATGCGCGGGGGTGTGCAGGTCACGTATCAGTTGAACAACCCGTAGAAGAATAGACGGATGCTATCCCACATACGGCGGAAGAAACCACCTTCCTCGACGCCATCGAGGGCGATCAGGTCGGCGCTGTGAACCACTTTCTCGTCCAGTTTGACTTCCACTTTGCCGATCACGTCACCTTTGGCGATGGGCGCGGTGAGCTGCGGGTTCATGGTCATCGTGGCGACCAGGCGCTTGAGCTGGCCTTTAGGCATGGTCATGGTCAGGTCGTCGGCCAGGCCGGCCTTGACTTGGCCAGTGGCGCCCTTCCACACCGGCGCCTGGGTCAGCTCGGTGCCCTTCTGGTAGAAGGTCTGGGTTTCGAAGAAGCGGAAGCCGTAGGTCAGCAGCTTCTGGGTTTCGGCAGCACGCGCTTGTTCGCTGTTGGTGCCGAACACCACCGCGATCAGGCGCTGGCCATCGCGTACCGCCGAAGCCACCATGCAGTAGCCTGCTTCTTCGGTGTGGCCGGTTTTCAGGCCGTCGACGGTCTTGTCACGCCACAGCAGCAGGTTGCGGTTAGGCTGCTTGATGTTGTTCCAGAAGAACTCTTTCTGCGAATAGATGGCGTAGTGCGCCGGGTCGACGTTGATGATCGCCCGGGCCAGTACCGCCATGTCATGGGCCGACGAGTAGTGGTCTGGGTTCGGCAGGCCAGTCGGGTTCATGAAGTGGCTGTTGGTCATGCCCAGGTCGGCCGCGGTCTTGTTCATCATGTCGGCGAATGCATCTTCGCTGCCGGCGATGTGCTCGGACAGGGCGACCGAGGCATCGTTGCCGGACTGGATGATGATGCCGTGCAGCAAGTCGCTGACGGTGACCTGGCTGCCAACCTTGATGAACATGCGCGAACCGCCGGTACGCCAGGCGTTTTCACTGACGGTAACCGGGTCGTTCTCGCCGATCTGGCCGCGGCGGATGTCCAGGGTGGCGATGTAGGCGGTCATCAGCTTGGTCAAGCTGGCTGGCGGCAGGCGCTCGTCACCGTTGTTTTCGACCAGCACGTTGCCGCTGGACGCGTCCATGAGTACGTAGGACTTGGCTGCCAGTTGCGGTGGTGCCGGTGTCATCTGCTCGGCCGCGAAGGCGGCAGGCGTGATCAGCAGCAGTACAGGCAGGCAAAGTCGTTTGGCAAGGTTGGTGATGTTCATCCGTCTCTCGAAAATCGCTAATGGTCTGATGTTCCCTGGGCAACATCATGCGCCCAGCGCCAGTCAGTCTAGTTTTATGGCCAGAGGCCTGGCCCGCTACAGTGCGGCTTTATGCCGCTGCGGGCAAAAGCCGACATTGTACATGGCCGAGCCCGGCAGTTCATGACAAAACCGACAGCAAGAGTTTCAAGCTGCAAGCCGAAAGACAAAGCGGGTGGGCGCAGGGTCTTCTTGCAGCTTGCAGCTTGCAGCCGGTTGCTTATAGCTGAGCTCAGTCTGTGACCAGCTTGGCCTGCCCCAAGTTCGCCAGGCGGATGCTGTCCTGGGCTTGCTGGATCTCGCCCTGGCTGCCGATCGGCCCCAGCCGCACGCGGTGCAGGGTCTGCTGGTTACGCACGATCGAGCTGATGAACACCGGCGCGCTGACCATGGTGCTGAGCTTGGAGCGCAGCAATTCGGCGGCATCCGGGTTGGCGAAGGCACCCACCTGCAGAAAGCTGCCGCCATTGCCACCCGGGACGTTGTTGCCCCCTACCTGTACCGGCACCACCGGCGCCGCGTGCTGCTGCGGCGGCGGCGTCCATTGCTCGACCCGCCCGGTCGTGGCCGGCACCGCCTGGGTCTGGGCCACCTGGGGCTCCTTCAGCACCATCGGTGGTGTCTGGCCACGCTGGGCCCACCATTGTTGCGGGTCGATGCCCTCGACACGCACGTGTGCGGTGCCGATTTCGGCATAGCCGAGCTTTTTCGCTGCGGCATAGGACAGGTCGATGATGCGGTCGGAATAGAACGGCCCACGGTCATTGACCCGCAGAATCACACTACGGCCGTTGGCCAGGTTGGTCACGCGTACATAGGCCGGCAGCGGCAAGGTCTTGTGCGCGGCACTCATGCCGTACAGGTCGTACAGCTCACCATTGGCGGTGTTCTGCCCGTGAAACTTGGTGCCGTACCAGGACGCGGTACCCTCGGCGCGGTAGTTGCGCGAGTCCTGCATGGGGTAGTAGGTCTTGCCCAGCACCGTGTAGGGGTTGGCCTTGTAGTTACCGGTGTGCACGGTCGGCGTGGCGTCGGGGATCTTGTTCACATCCACGTCCCACCACGGCGCGCCATCCTTGTGTGCCCGGTTGATATCCAGGCCCGGCTGGCTGCGTACCACGTTGCCGCTGCTTTTTTGCGGGGCCGGGCGGTTGGAAGAGCAACTGGCCAGCACCAGGCCAACGGCCAGGCAGGTGAGCAGCTTGAAAGAGTGTGCAGAGATGATTGCGCGCATTACTTGACGCCCCGTACTTGTACCAGCTGTTCCGCTAGCTGATGCACCGCCATGGCATACATCACGCTGCGGTTGTAGCGAGTGATCGCGTAGAAGTTCTTCAGCCCCATCCAATACTCGGGGCCATTGTCGCCTTCGAGCCGGAAGGCCGTAACCGGCAGATCATCGCGCAGCGAATCATGAACCGACCAGCCAAGCGCGCGCAACTCCCTCGCGGTCTTGACCGGCTCGATACCGGTAGTCAGGCCTTCATCGGCGCGCGCACCTTCTACCCAGGCGCGGCTGACCACGCCTTCGCCGGCTACCCAGCCGTGGCGCTTGAAGTAGTTGGCCACGCTGCCAATGGCATCGTCCGGGTTGTTCCAGATGTTGATGTGGCCGTCACCGTCGAAGTCCACCGCGTAGTTGCGAAAACTGCTCGGCATGAACTGTGGAAGCCCCATGGCACCGGCGTAGGAGCCTTTGAGGGTCAACGGGTCCAGCTGCTCATCGCGCGCCAACAGCAGGAACTCACGCAGCTCCTTGCGGAAGAACTCGGCGCGCGGCGGGTAGTCGAAGCCCAGCGTCGACAGGGCATCGATCACCCGGTAGTTGCCGGTGTTGCGGCCGAAGAAGGTTTCGACCCCGATGATCGCGACGATATATTGCGCCGGCACCCCGTATTCCTGCTCCGCGCGGGCCAGCACCGCCTCGTGCTGGCGCCAGAAGTCCACCCCGCGGGCAATGCGCGCATCGGTGATGAACATCGGCCGGTAGTCCTTCCACGGCTTGACCCGCTCGGCAGGGCGCGAGATGGCATCCAGAATCGACTGCTTGCGCTGCACCTCACGGAACACCCCCATCAGCTGCTCCGGGGCAAAACCGTAGTCACGGCTCATTTCGCCCACCAGCTCGGCCACCTGTGGCGAACCCTCATAGTCGCCGGCATGGGCCAGCTGTACAGCGCCGAACAGGCCCACCGCGCCGACCCACGGCGCACAACGGGCAGCCCAGTTACGCACTGCTTGCATCAAATTGTTCACCTTTTTCAAACCTGTGCGATCCATTTTCGGTGCGTATGGATCGACATGAGAACGCCAAACGCTGACAGCAGCGTTACCAAGGATGTTCCGCCATAGCTGATAAAGGGCAGCGGCACGCCCACTACGGGCAGCAGGCCGCTGACCATGCCGATATTGACGAATACGTAGACAAAGAAGGTCATGGTCAGGCTACCCGCCAGCAGCTTGCCGAACAGGGTCTGGGCCTGGGCGGTAATCATCAGGCCACGGCCGATCAGCAGCAGGTAGACGATCAGCAGCAGGCAGATACCGACCAGGCCGAACTCCTCGCCGAGCACGGCGATGATGAAGTCGGTATGGCTTTCCGGAAGGAAGTCCAGGTGCGACTGCGTGCCGAGCAGCCAGCCTTTGCCGAACACCCCGCCCGAACCGATTGCCGCCTTGGACTGGATGATGTTCCAGCCGGTGCCCAGCGGGTCGCTTTCCGGGTCGAGGAAGGTCAGTACCCGCTGCTTCTGGTAGTCGTGCATGACAAAGAACCACATCGCCACCGCCACCGGCACCGCCGCTGCCACTACGCTGAGGATCCAGCGCCAGCGCAGCCCACCCATGAACAGCACGAAGGCGCCCGATGCCAGGATCAGCAGTGCGGTGCCCAAGTCGGGCTGGCGCACGATCAGAATGAATGGCACGCCGATCAGCACCAGGCTGATGGCCACGTGCTTCAGGTGCGGCGGCAAGGTGCGCTTGGACAGGTACCAGGCAATGGTCGCCGGCATGATGATCTTCATGAATTCCGAGGGCTGGAAGCGGATCACCCCCGGGATATTGATCCAGCGCGTGGCGCCCATGGCGTTATGGCCCATCACGTCCACCACCACCAGCAGCAGAACCCCGGTGAGGTAGGCCAGCGGCACCCAGCGGGCCATGAAGCGCGGCTCCAGCTGGGCGATGACGAACATCGACACCAGACCGATGCCGAACGAGGTCGCCTGCTTGAGCAGCAGGTCCCAGTTCTTGCCGCTGGCCGAATACAGCACGAACAGGCTGCCGGCGGCGAGGGTCAGCAGAATGATCAGCAAGGGGCCGTCGACATGAATGCGCTGCAGGAAGCTGGCGCGCCGACGCATCACATCCTCACTGGAGAGCATGCGATCGAAATTGTTCATCACAGGGCTGATTCCTGGGTAGCGGTAGCAGGCGCGAACTCGGGCTTGAGACGGCCATTTTCGTCGAGCAGCCAGGCGTCCATGATCTGGCGGACCACCGGTGCCGCAACACCCGAACCGGACTCGCCGTTCTCGACCATCACCGATACCACGATTTTCGGGGCTTCGGCCGGAGCGAAGGCAACGAACAGGGCGTGGTCACGGTGGCGCTCCTGAAGTTTGTTACGGTCGTACTTTTCACCCTGCTTGATCGCCACCACCTGGGCGGTACCGCTCTTGCCGGCGATGCGGTACTGGGCACCGAGGGCGGCTTTGCGTGCGGTACCGCGGGCGTTGTGCATCACCTGCTCCATGCCATGGGTGACCTTGGCCCAGTCTGACTTGTCCCGCAGCACGATGTTCGCCATAGGGTTTTCGTCCACCGGCGGCTGGCCTTCGATGGTCTTGGCCAGGTGCGGGCGGTTCCATACGCCTTTGTTGGCGATCAGCGCAGTGGCCTGGGCCAGCTGCAGCGGCGTCGCCTGCATGTAGCCCTGGCCAATGCCCAGGATCAGGGTTTCACCCGGGAACCAGGCCTGGCGGCGGGTGGCACGCTTCCATTCACGCGATGGCATCAGCCCGGCAGATTCCTCGAACATGTCCAGGGATACCCGCTGGCCGATGCCGAACTTGTTCATGTAACTGGACAGCCGGTCGATGCCCAGCTTGTGGGCAAGGTCGTAGAAGTAGGTGTCGTTGGAGCGCATGATCGCGGTGTCCAGGTCGACCCAGCCATCACCCGAGCGGTTCCAGTTACGGTATTTGTGGTCGTAGTTGGGCAGTTGGTAGTAGCCAGGGTCGAATACCCGGCTACTGGCGTTGACCACACCGCTGTCCAGGCCGGCAATCGCCACCGCCGGCTTGATGGTGGAGCCCGGCGGGTACAAGCCGCGCAACACGCGGTTGAACAGCGGCCGGTCGATCGAATCACGCAACTCGGCATACGCCTTGAAGCTGATGCCGGTGACGAACAGGTTGGGATCGAAGCTTGGCTGGCTGACCATGGCCAGAACCTCGCCAGTGCGCGGGTCCAGCGCCACCACGGCACCACGGCGGCCACCCAGGGCGGCTTCGGCGGCTTCCTGCAGCTTGATGTCCAGGCTCAGCACGATGTCCTTGCCCGGCTTTGGGTCGGTGCGCTTGAGCACCCGCAGCACGCGGCCGCGAGCGTTGGTCTCGACTTCCTCGTAACCGACCTGGCCGTGCAGCGCATCCTCGTAGAAGCGCTCGATGCCGGTCTTGCCGATATGGTGGGTACCGCTGTAGTTCACCGGGTCGAGGGTTTTCAGCTCTTTCTCGTTGATCCGCCCCACGTAACCCACCGAATGGGCGAAGTGCGCCCCCTGGGGGTAATGCCGCACCAGTTGCGCGACCACCTCGACACCCGGCAGGCGGAACTGGTTTACCGCCACCCGGGCAATCTGTTCTTCGTTGAGCTCGAACAGGATCGGCACCGGCTCGAACGGCCGGCGGCCCTGGCGCATGCGCTTCTCGAACAGGGCGCGGTCGTCTTCGGTCAATTCCAGCACTTCGACGATGGTGTCCAGTACTTGCTGCCAGTTCCCCGCGCGTTCGCGGGTCATCGACAGGCTGAAACTGGGCCGGTTGTCGGCCACGATCACGCCGTTGCGGTCGAAGATCAACCCGCGGGTCGGCGGGATCGGCTGCACATGCACCCGATTGTTCTCCGACAGCGTGGAGTGGTAGTCGTACTGAATGATCTGCAGGTAGTACAGCCGCGCGATCAGCACGCACACCAGCAGCACCACCGCGATTGCGCCGACCACAACGCGGTTACGCACCAGGCGGGCGTCTTTCTCGTGGTCCTTGAGACGGATCGGCTGCGACATCGGACGGCTTACAGGCTCATTTGTGGTAAGGGTGCCCGGACAACACGGTCCAGGCGCGGTAGATCTGCTCGCCGATGAGTATCCTTACCAACGGGTGTGGCAGGGTCAGCGGCGACAGCGACCAGCGTTGCTCGGCGCGCGCGCAAACCTCAGGCGCCAGGCCCTCCGGGCCGCCCACCATCATATTGACCGTGCGCGCGTCCAGCCGCCAGCGATCCAGCTCGCCCGCCAGTTGCTCGGTACTCCAGGGCTTGCCATGGACCTCCAGGGTAACGATGCGTTCCCCGGGCTGCACCTTGCTCAGCATGGCCTCGCCCTCCTGACGGATCAGACGGGCGACGTCGGCATTCTTGCCACGGGTGTTCAGCGGAATTTCCACCAGCTCCAGCGACAGCTCGGTGGGCAGGCGCTTGGCATATTCATGCCAGCCTTCCTCGACCCACTTCGGCATGCGCGAGCCGACCGCAATCAGGCGCAAACGCACGGCGCGGCCCTTATTCGCGGTCTTTGAGCTTGTCGGAGTACTCGTGGGCATGGTCCGGGCTGTGGTGCTTGCCGTCGGCAGCACGGCTTTGCTCGGCGCCTTGCCACAGGCGCTCCAGGTCGTAGAACTGGCGCGCAGCGGCGGTCATCATGTGCACGATGACGTCGTTCAGGTCCAGCAGCACCCAATCGCTGTCGCCCTTGCCTTCTTCGCCCAGAGGCTGTGCGCCCTTGGCCTTGACGGCTTCACGGACCTTTTCGGCCATGGCGTTGATCTGGCGGTTGGAGGTACCGGTGGCAATGATCATGTAATCGGTCAGGCTGTGCTTCTCGCGCACGTCGATGACCTGGATGTCCTGGGCCTTTACGTCTTCCAGCGCGGCCTTGGTCACTGCGACCAGTTCTTCGCCGTAAATTTTCTGCTTGGTCATATAAAACTCGTTCAACTCGTTGGATGAGGCGCCAGGGGCGCCGTCAGTTGGGCGCACGATACAGTTCGTGCGCCTCGATATAGGCCAGTACGGCGTCCGGCACCAGGAACCTCACCGATTTGCCGCTGGCCAGCAGCTGTCGGATCTGTGTAGCCGACACCGCAAGCGGTGTCTGCCAGACGAACGAAATATTTCCCGCCGGGCCGGACATGGCGGTGGGATCGCTCTCCGAGCGCGCAGCCAGCAGGTTGCGCAGCTCGTCAGGGGGTTCTACGTCGGCATCCGGGCGTTGCAGCACCAGAATGTGACAGTGTTGCAGCAATTCTTCCCAGCGGTGCCAGTTGGGCAAGCCACAGAAGGCATCCCAGCCCAGCACCAGGAACAACTGGTCGTTACCGGCCAGTTCGGCACGGACCGACTCCAGTGTGTCGATGGTGTACGACGGCTTGTCACGCTCGAGCTCGCGGGCATCGACGCTCAGGCAGGCCACCCCCTGTACTGCTTCGCGCACCATGGCCAGGCGGTCTTGCGCGGCCACCTGCGGGGTATCGCGGTGCGGCGGCCGGGCATTGGGCAGCAGGCGCAGTTCGTCCAGCCCCATGAACTCGGCCACTTCCAGCGCGCTGCGCAGGTGGCCGATGTGCACCGGATCGAAGGTTCCGCCGAGAATGCCGATGCGCCGGACTGTCTGGGCCTTGCTCAACTCAGCAGGACCCCTGACCGCGCAACTGGCCATCACCGATGACGACGTATTTTTCGCAGGTCAGGCCCTCCAGGCCGACGGGGCCGCGGGCATGCAGCTTGTCGGTGGAAATGCCGATTTCAGCGCCCAGCCCGTACTCGAAGCCATCGGCGAAACAGGTTGGGGTGTTGAGCATGACCGATGCCGAATCGACCTCAGCCATGAACTGGCGGGCTTCGCCCTGGTGTTCGCTGATGATCGAGTCGGTATGGTGCGAGCCATAGTGATTGATGTGCTCGATAGCCTGGTCCAGGCCGTCGACCACACGAATTGCCAGGATCGCGTCCAGGTACTCGGTGTGCCAGTCGTCTTCGGTAGCCGGTTTGGCGTCGATGATTGCCTGGGTGCGCTCGCAACCCCGCAGTTCCACGCCTTTGTCCCGGAAGCGGCGGGCCATTTCCGGCAGGAAGCGCTCGGCCACCTGCTGGTCGACCAGCAGCGTTTCCATCGCCCCGCAAATGCCGTAGCGGTATGTCTTGGCGTTGAATGCCACATTCCAGGCCTTGTCCAGGTCGGCATGCTGGCTGACATAGATGTGGCAGATACCGTCCAGGTGCTTGATCACCGGCACGCGGGCATCGCGGCTGATACGCTCGATCAGACCACGGCCACCCCGTGGGACGATGACATCGACGAACGCAGGCATGCTGATCAGCGCGCCCACGGCCTCGCGGTCGGTGGTTTCGACCACCTGGACCACCGCGGCCGGCAGGTCGGCGGCAGCCAGGCCACGCTGGATGCAGGTGGCGATGGCGCGGTTGGAATGAATGGCTTCGGAGCCCCCACGCAGGATGGTGGCGTTACCCGACTTCAGGCACAGGCTGGCGGCATCGATGGTCACGTTGGGGCGCGACTCGTAGATGATCCCGATCACCCCCAGTGGCGTACGCATCTTGCCTACCTGGATGCCCGATGGGCGGTAGCTCATGTCCCGGATGGCGCCCACCGGGTCCGGCAGGCTGGCCACCTGGCGCAGGCCGGTGATCATGCCGTCGATACGGGCCGGGGTCAGCGCCAGGCGGTCCAGCAGCGCAGGCTCCAGGCCATTGGCACGGCCGGCGGCCAGGTCCAGTTCGTTGGCAGCGGTGAGCTCGGCGCGGGCAGCATCCAGCGCATCGGCAGCGGCCAACAGGGCGCGGTTCTTTTGCGCAGTGCTGGCACGGCCGATGACCCGAGACGCCTCGCGGGCAGCGCGACCCAGGCGGGTCATATAGTCAAGAACGGACTCAGTCATGGGTTCGGTGTCTTGGCGAAGGGGAAATCGGCTGATTATAACTGCCGCGCAGGTATACGCCCAGCGGTGGGTGGCGGATGGTCGAAAATGGCCTGGGCAATATGCAGGAAAGATGTAACCGCTCTTATCGAAATTTCACTCTCCTGCTGTGGCCCTTTCGCGGGCGCGCCCGCTCCCACAGGGATTTCACAAGGCCTTGGGCCATGCAGTACCTGTGGGAGCGGGCATGCCCGCGAAAGGGCCGGCCCCGCCAACACCACACTCGATTCAGCCTCGATTAAGCCATTCATTGCTATTATCCGGCGTCCCCAAATCGCGAACAGCCCGCATGCCAGCCCTGCCCGACAGCTTTTTCGACCGCGACGCCCAGACCCTGGCCAAAGCCCTGCTGGGCAAGGTCATCCGCCATCGCCAGGGCGACCTGTGGCTGGCGGCGCGCATCATCGAAACCGAGGCCTATTACCTCACCGACAAAGGCAGCCATGCCTCACTCGGCTATACCGAGAAGCGCAAGGCGCTGTTCCTCGATGGCGGGCATATCTACATGTATTACGCGCGCGGCGGCGACTCTCTGAACTTCAGCGCCCACGGCCCTGGCAACGCAGTGCTCATCAAGTCCGCCTATCCTTGGCAGGACGCCCGCTCGGGCCCCAACAGCCTGGCCCAGATGCAACTGAACAACCCCGACGCCAGTGGCAAGCTGCGCCCACCGGAACGCCTGTGCGCCGGGCAAACGCTGCTGTGCCGCGCCTTGGGTTTGAAAGTGCCACAGTGGGATGCCCAGCGCTTCGACGCCGAGCGCCTGTACGTGGAAGATTGTGGCAGCCACGTGCCGAAGGTGATCCAGGCCACCCGCCTGGGTATCCCGCACGGGCGTGACGAGCACCTGCCGTACCGCTTCGTCGATGCCGAGTACGCGCGTTTCTGCACGCGGAACCCCTTGCGCCGCGGCCAAGTCGAAGGTCGCGATTTCTTCATTCTCGAACAAGGAAGCTGAACATGGGCCAATGGCTCGACAGCCTGACCGGCTGGCTCAGCGCCAACCCCCAGTGGCTTGGCGTGGCGATTTTCCTGGTGGCCTGCGTCGAATGCCTGGCCATCGCCGGCATCATCGTGCCAGGCACCGTGCTGTTGTTCGCCGTGGCGGTACTGGCCGGTAGCGGCACCTTCAGCCTGGGCGAGACCTTGCTGCTGGGTTTTCTCGGCGGGCTGCTGGGCGACGCGCTGTCGTACACGGTGGGCAAGTACTTCCACCAGAACATCCGCCGGCTGCCATTGCTGCGCCATCACCCGGAATGGATCGGCAGTGCCGAAACCTACTTCCAGCGCTACGGCATCGCCAGCCTGCTGGTCGGCCGCTTCATCGGCCCGCTGCGCCCCATGCTGCCGATGGTCGCCGGCATGTTCGACATGCCGCTGCCACGCTTCATCGCCGTCAGCCTGGTGGCCGGCGCAGGTTGGTCGGTGGCCTACCTGCTGCCTGGCTGGGCCACCGGGGCTGCCATGCGCCTGCCCTTGCCAGAGGGCTTCTGGCTGGACGCCGGCATCCTCGCCGGTGGCTTGGCTGTGGTGATCGGCCTGAGCCTGAACAGCAGCATTCGCGATCAACGCCACGGCACCCGACTGGTTGCCGGCTTGAGCCTGCTCGCCCTGGCCGGCATTTTTCTGGGCTGGCCGTACCTGCATGAATTCGACCAAGGCGTGATGACCCTGGTGCAGGAGCACCGCAGCCAGGCCATTGATGGCACCGTGGTCCTGGTCACCCGCCTGGGCGACTTCAGAACCCAGCTGTTCCTGGGCGGTTTGCTGACCGGCCTGTTGCTGCTGGCCCGGCAATGGCGTCACGCCGTGTTCGCCGGCGGCGCACTGATGGGCACGGCAATCGCCAATGGTACCCTCAAATGGCTGTTTGCCCGGGCCCGGCCCGAGGTACTGAGCGACCCGCTGACCAGCTATAGCATGCCCAGCGGGCACAGCTCGGCATCGTTTGCCTTCTTCCTGGTGATGGCGGTGCTGGCCGGGCGCGGTCAGCCGCCGCGGATGCGCCTGACCTGGGTGATGCTGGGCTGCATTCCGGCGCTGGCGATTGCCCTGTCGCGCGTCTACCTGGGTGCTCACTGGCCCACCGATATCCTCGCCGGGGCCCTGCTGGCCTGCTGCGTGTGCGCCCTCAGCCTGACCCTGGTGCAGCACCGCCAGCCGCTACCGGCCTTGCCGCAGCGGGTGTGGTGGCTGGTGTTGCCGGCCTGCGTGGCGCTGCTGGCCTTTTTCGCCATGCATGCACTGCCGCAGGCGTTGGCCAGGTATCACTATTGATGTTGCCGGCCTGTTGGCGGGGCAAGCCGCTACTGGACAGGCTCACCCACCAACAGGCCGGCACAGGCAACACTCACCTCAGGCAAACAGCTCGCCCTGAATCCGCTCCAGCAATTTCTGGATCTCGCCCAGCCGCTGCTGCGGCGTGTCAAGGCTCAGCAAGTCCAGCTTGTCTTCTTCCATGAACGGCAGCAAGTACGCCAGCTGGTTGGCCAGCGCCTGGCGCCCGTCCAGCGGGCGCGGCATGTCCAGCGCCTCGACCATCGGATGTTCACCCAAGGCCACCAGCAGCGCCACCAGGTCATCGTCCGCTTCGAGCAACGGGCAGTCGGCCTGCTCGGCCAGCCACTGCACCTGCCCTACCAGCAACTGGTCCTTTTGCACCTCGGTGCTGTCCAGGTTGAAGCGCCGCGCGCCTTCGACGCGAATGCCCAGCAAACCGTTGTCCTGCTGCACGAAATCGCGGATCAGCGCCTCGCAGCCGATCGAGGCGACCGTCGGCGGCGCCTTGCCCACCTGCTCGCCCTCCAGGATGCACACCACGCCAAACCCTTCGCCCTGCTTCATGCAGCGCCCGATCATGTCGAGGTAGCGCGCTTCAAAAATCTGCAAGTCGAGAAAGCAGCCAGGAAACAGCACGGTATTGAGCGGAAACAGCGGTAGCGTCATCACCAGTCCTCAGGCCACCAGGCTCACCGCCAACGGCAGAAACACCGCCGTGGCTACGCCCATCAGGCTCATTGCAAGCGCGGCAAAAGCGCCGCATTCGTCACTTTCCTGCAGGGCCACCGAAGTGCCCACCGCGTGCGCCGTCACCCCCAGCGACATGCCGCGGGCTTCCGGGCTGTGCACGCCAACACGGCTGAGCAGCGCCGGACCGAAGATGGCGCCGATTACCCCGGTAATCAGCACGAACACCGCTGCCAGGGCTGCGACCCCGCCAATCTGCTCGGCCACCAGCATGGCAATCGGCGAGGTGACCGACTTGGGCGCCATGGTCATCAGGATCATGTGCTCGGCACCGAACCACCAGCCGAGCAGCAAGCAACACAGGGTGGCAAACAGCCCCCCGACTACCAGCGTAGTAAAGATGGGCCAGAACAACTGCCGGATGCGCCGCAGGTTGAGGTACAAAGGCACCGCCAGGGCCACGGTGGCCGGGCCCAGCAAGGTATTCATGATTTGCGTGCTGTTGCGGTATTCGCTGTAGTCGATGCCGCACGCCAGCAGCACGCCGATCACCAGCAGCATCGACACCAGCACCGGCTGCAGGAAGATCCAGCGCGTCTTGTCGTAGCCAGCGAGCACCAGTTGGTAGGCCGCCAGGGTGATACCGATGCCGAACAAAGGATGGTGCACGACCGCATCCAGGGCGCCTTGCCAGTCAAGCATCATGGCTGCTCCTCGCGCTTGCTCTGGCGCTGGATCAACTTCTGCATCAGCACCCCGACGAAAACCAGGGTCAGCAGGCAGGAAATCAGCAGGGCGCCGACAATCGCCCAGAAGTCGGCAGCGATATCCCGGGCATAGACCATCACCCCCACTGCCGGCGGCACCAGCAACAGCGGCAGGTAGCGCAGCAGGCTGCTGGCCGCTTCATTCAGTGGTTTGCCAACCTCGCCGCGGGCCATGAGGAAGCCCAACAGCAGCAACAGGCCGATGATCGGGCCCGGCAAAACCGGCAGCAACAGGTGGTTGATCGCCGTTCCCAACAGCTGGAACAGCACCAGCCAGGTCAAACCACGCAACAGCATAAGCATCTCCCTTGAGCATGGCGTCATTATAAGCACGCTGCGCTATAGATCGATATTCGCCGAGAAGTGGACAACTTGACTGCAATGGCCGAGCGTGCTGATCTTGCACTTTCGTACCAACTGACAACCTGGAGAGTCCGCGATGCCCTATGTACCGGTTACAGAGCTTTCGCAATACGTTGGTAAGGAACTGGGCCGCTCGGCCTGGCTGAAGATCGACCAGCAGCGCATCAACCTGTTCGCCGAAGCCACCGGCGATTTCCAGTTCATCCATGTCGACCCGGAAAAGGCAGCGCAAACCCCGTTTGGCAGCACGATTGCCCATGGCTTTCTGACCCTTTCGCTGATCCCCAAGCTGATCGAAGACATCCTGGTACTGCCGCAAGGCATGAAGATGGTGGTGAACTATGGGCTGGACAGCGTGCGTTTCATCCAGCCGGTCAAGGTGAACAGCCAGGTGCGGCTGAAAGTGGACCTGGCCGAGGTGAGCGAAAAAAGACCGGGGCAGTGGCTGCTCAAGGCGATTGCCACGCTGGAAATCGAAGGTGAAGCGAAGCCTGCTTATATTGCTGAGTCGCTTTCGCTCTGCTTTGTCTGATGCACCGCGCCCCTGTGGGAGCTGGCTTGCCGGCAAAGAGGCCAGCCCAGGCAATACAAGCCAGTTGCACCCACAAGGCCCGTGCCAGGCCTTCTCTACAAACCCTGCGCACTCGCGTAAACTGCCAGCCTTCGCGCAGCCTAGGGCTGCCCCCGTCGATTTACCAAAGGTGCCCGCCATGCCCTGGCTGCAAGTACGCCTGGCCATCAGCCCGGAACAAGCCGAAACCTACGAAGACGCCCTGCTTGAAGTAGGCGCCGTTTCTGTCACGTTCATGGACGCCGAAGACCAGCCGATCTTCGAACCCGACCTCAACACCACCCCGCTGTGGTCGCACACCCACCTGCTGGCCTTGTTCGAAGCCGATACCGATGCTGAGCAGGTGTTCGCCCACCTGCGCCTGCTGACCGGCGCCGAACTGCCCGAGCACCAGGCCGAAGTGATCGAGGACCAGGACTGGGAACGCAGCTGGATGGACAACTTCCAGCCCATGCGCTTTGGCCGCCGCCTGTGGATCGTGCCCAGCTGGCATGACGCCCCCGAGAAAGACGCGGTCAACCTGCTGCTCGACCCGGGCCTGGCCTTCGGCACCGGCACCCACCCCACCACCGCCCTGTGCCTGGAATGGCTCGATGGCCAGCAGCTCGAAGGCACCCAGGTGCTGGACTTCGGTTGCGGCTCGGGCATTCTGGCCATCGCCGCCCTGCTGCTCGGCGCCCGTGAGGCAGTGGGTACCGACATCGACGTGCAAGCCATCGAGGCTTCCCGCGACAACGCCCAGCGCAATGGCATCGCCGACGAGAAACTGGCCCTGTACCTGCCAGAGCACATGCCGGCGATGCAGGCCGACGTGCTGGTCGCCAACATCCTTGCCGGCCCGCTGGTATCGCTGGCCCCGCAGCTGTCCGGGCTGGTCCGCCCAGGTGGCCTGCTGGCGCTGTCGGGCATCCTTGCCGAACAGGGCGAGGAAGTGGCCGCAGCCTATGCCGCCGACTTCGACCTGGACCCGATCGTGGTGCGCGACGGCTGGGTGCGCATCAGTGGTCGGCGCCGCTAAGCGGGCCTAGAATACTTTTCTGCACAGCTCCCGGATTGCCGCATGACCGACAGTTTCGTCACCCAGTGCCCGCATTGCCAGACCAGCTTTCGCGTCACCCACCACCAGCTAAGCGTAGCGCGCGGCGTGGTGCGGTGCGGCCATTGCCTGCAGGTGTTCAACGCCGCCAAGCAGTTGCTGGAGCAGAACCGCGCTGCCAGCGCCCCGCCAGCGCCGGCGGCCGCGCCTGCTGCCCCGGCGGCGCCAGCGCTGCCCGACGCCGAGGCGGCAACGCCTGCCCCGCCCGAGGCGGTCAGCAGTGCGCCCCGCCCTGCGCCGGGGGAGGACTGGGCCGTCACCGCCGAGGCGCTCGATGCCCTTGACCTCGACAAAGAGCTGGAGCGCCTTGAGCGGCGTGGGGGGCCGGCCCAGGCGCGCGCCGCCCGGCAGGATGACGGGTTGCAAGCGCGGCGCGATGAGGGGCATGCCGACGAGCCTGTGGACGACCTGTTCGGCACGGCAACCGATGACCCCCTCGAACCGCCACAGCAGGCACAGCCTGCGCCAGTGCTGCCGACGCCGGAGCCACAGGCGCCAGACCTGCAGCCTGCCCCTGGCGAGCGCACCGAACCGGTACTGGGCAGCACTTTCGACCTGGACTTCGACGACCAGCCGCCGGTGCAGCGCACTGGCGAAACCGGTGAGCCTGAAACACTCGGCGAACCGCTGCACACTGACGATGACGACATCCCGGAAAAAGGCCTTAGCGCCCACGACGATGAACCGCTGCCACTGCAGCTGTCGGCGCGGGACGACGAGCTTGGCGCACCGCTGCCCGGTGAGCGCCTGGAACCCGGCCTTGCCGGCAAGCCCGAGCGCGCATCGCGCAAGGAGCCGCTGGTCGACGTGGTCGACGACCCCCTGCAACTGGGCTGGGAAAAGCCTGCGCCCAACTGGGGCAAGCGGATCCTGTGGGGCGTGCTGTCTTTGCTGGCCGCCGGCCTGCTGGCCTTCCAGTACGTATGGTTCCACTTCGACGAAATGGCCCGCCAGGACCAGTATCGGCCCATGTTCCTGCAGCTGTGCCCGCTGGTCGGCTGCCAAGTGCCCACCCGTGTCGACATTGGCCGGATCAAGAGCAGCAACCTGGTGGTGCGCAGCCACCCGGATTTCAAAGGCGCGCTCATCGTTGATGCGATCATCTACAACCGTGCGCCATTTGCCCAGCCATTCCCGTTGCTCGAACTGCGCTTCGCCGACCTCAATGGCCAGCTGATCGCCAGCCGCCGCTTCAAGCCCAGCGAATACCTGTCCGGTGAGTTGGCGGGGCGTGGCGAAATGCCCAGCCAGACGCCGATCCATATTGCCCTGGACATCCTCGACCCCGGCCCGAAGGCGGTCAATTACAGCCTGAGCTTCCGCTCGCCGGAATAAGCGACAAGCGGCAAGCTTCAAGCTTCAAGCTTCAAGCTACAAGCTACAAGACGAAGCAGGCCGGCTGTCGGCTTGCTTGTCTTGTGGCTTGCAACTTGTCGCTTGTCGCTAGCCCCGGTTGTTCAGATTTTATCCAGTTCCATCTTTATCCGGTCACCGAGAGCGGGTATCATGCCAACCCTTTTTCGAACTCCAAGATTCGGCCCCACAACAGGGATCACCTATGTCGGCGGTACGCATCGGCCAATACACGCTACGCAACAACCTGATCCTCGCGCCCATGGCCGGGGTCACGGACCAGCCTTTCCGTACACTTTGCCAGCGCTTGGGCGCAGGCATGGTCGTGTCGGAAATGGTCAGCAGCGACATGAGCCTGTGGAACAGCCGCAAGTCGAGCCTGCGCCGCATCCATGAGGGTGATCCCGAGCCGCGCTCGGTGCAGATCGCCGGCGGTGATGCGCAGATGATGGCAGCGGCAGCACGGGCCAATGTCGAGGCAGGCGCCCAGATCATCGATATCAACATGGGCTGCCCGGCAAAAAAAGTCTGCAACAAAGCTGCAGGCTCTGCTTTATTGAAGGATGAAGCCTTGGTCAACGAGATTCTCCACGCCGTGGTCGGCGCCGTGGACGTTCCGGTGACCCTGAAGATCCGCACCGGTTGGGACCGGGCGAACAAGAACGGCCTGAACGTGGCGAAAATCGCCGAGCAGGCCGGTATCCAGGCGCTGGCGGTACATGGCCGCACACGCGCCGACCTGTACACCGGCGAAGCCGAATACGACACCATCGCTGCCATCAAGCAGGCGGTGTCGATCCCGGTTTTTGCCAACGGCGACATCACGTCGCCAGAAAAGGCCCGAGCGGTGCTGGACGCCACCGGGGTCGATGGCCTGCTGATTGGCCGGGCTGCCCAGGGGCGGCCATGGATCTTTCGCGAGATCGAGCATTACCTGCGCACCGGCGAACACCTGCCGGCGCCGCAGTTGGACGAAGTGGAACACATTCTGCTGCAACACCTGGCCGCGCTGCATGCCTTCTATGGCGATGTGTTGGGCGTACGTATCGCCCGCAAGCACGTTGGCTGGTACCTGGCAACACGACCCGGCGGCAAGGAGTTTCGCTCCCGGTTCAACGCTTTGGAAGACACACAAGCGCAGTGCGCCAACGTTCGCGCGTTTTTCAGCGAGCGTCGACAGAGCCTTGAGACAGAGGACGGACAAGGGGTGGCCGCATGACGATGATGACCGAGAATTTTGTGAGTGGAACAACGCCCGTGAGCGACAACGCCAACCTGAAACAGCACCTGAACACGCCGAGCGAAGAGGGCCAGACCCTTCGCGACAGCGTCGAGAAGGCGCTGCACAATTACTTCGCCCATCTGGAAGGCGCGACCGTCACGGACGTCTACAACCTGGTGCTCTCCGAAGTGGAGGCCCCCCTGCTCGAAAGCGTCATGAACTACGTGAAGGGCAACCAGACCAAGGCCAGCGAGATGCTCGGGCTGAACCGAGGCACGCTGCGCAAGAAGCTCAAGCAGTACGACTTGCTGTAACCCAGAATCCCAACCAGAAAAGGCGGCTCCCTGAACAGAGGCGCCTTTTTTGCTGACTCCACCGCGTTATTGGAACCCGAAATGACCGACCAGACTACCCGCCTGCCAGTCCGCCGCGCCCTGATCAGCGTCTCCGACAAGACCGGTATCCTCGAATTCGCCCGTGAGCTGCAACAGCTCGGTGTCGAGATCCTGTCCACCGGCGGCACCTACAAGCTGCTCAAGGACAACGGCGTTGACGCGGTGGAAGTGGCTGACTACACCGGCTTTGCCGAAATGATGGACGGCCGGGTCAAGACCCTGCACCCGAAAATCCACGGCGGCATCCTCGGTCGTCGCGGTACCGACGACGCCATCATGAGCGAGCACGGCATCAAGCCGATCGATCTGGTTGCAGTCAACCTGTACCCGTTCGAAGCCACCATTTCCAAGCCTGGCTGTGACCTGCCGACCGCCATCGAGAACATCGACATCGGCGGCCCGACCATGGTCCGTTCGGCAGCCAAGAACCACAAGGACGTGGCCATCGTGGTCAACGCCAGCGACTACGCCGGCATCGTCGAAGGCCTCAAGGCCGGTGGCCTGACCTACGCCCAGCGCTTCGACCTCATGCTCAAGGCGTTCGAGCACACCGCCGCCTACGATGGCATGATCGCCAACTACATGGGCACCATCGACCAGGCTCAGCAGACCCTTTCCACGGCTGCACGCAGCGAATTCCCGCGCACCTTCAACAGCCAGTTCGTCAAGGCCCAGGAAATGCGCTATGGCGAGAACCCGCACCAGAGCGCGGCGTTCTACGTAGAAGCCAAGAAGGGCGAAGCCAGCATCTCCACCGCCGTGCAGCTGCAAGGCAAAGAGCTGTCGTTCAACAACGTGGCCGACACCGACGCCGCGCTGGAGTGCGTGAAGAGCTTCGTCAAGCCAGCCTGCGTCATCGTCAAGCACGCCAACCCGTGTGGCGTGGCCGTGGTGCCGGAAGACGAAGGCGGCATCCGCAAGGCCTACGACCTGGCCTATGCCACCGACACCGAGTCGGCGTTCGGCGGCATCATCGCCTTCAACCGTGAACTGGACGGCGAAACCGCCAAGGCCATCGTCGAGCGCCAGTTCGTCGAAGTGATCATTGCCCCGAAAATTTCCCAGGCTGCGCGCGACGTAGTGGCTGCCAAGCAGAACGTGCGCCTGCTGGAATGCGGCGAGTGGCCAGCCGAGCGCGCTGCCGGCTGGGACTTCAAGCGTGTCAACGGCGGCCTGCTGGTGCAAAGCCGGGATATCGGCATGATCACTGCCGATGACCTGAAGATCGTTACCAAACGTGCGCCAACCGAGCAAGAAATAAACGACCTGGTATTCGCCTGGAAAGTGGCCAAGTTCGTCAAGTCCAACGCCATTGTCTACGCCAAGCAGCGCCAGACCATCGGCGTGGGCGCCGGCCAGATGAGCCGCGTGAACTCTGCCCGCATCGCCGCCATCAAGGCCGAGCATGCCGGCCTGCAGGTACAGGGCGCGGTCATGGCCTCGGATGCGTTCTTCCCGTTCCGTGACGGCATCGACAATGCCGCCAAAGTGGGTATCAGCGCCGTGATCCAGCCAGGTGGTTCGATGCGTGATGCAGAAGTCATCGCCGCGGCTGACGAAGCTGGCATCGCGATGGTATTCACCGGTATGCGTCACTTCCGCCACTAATTACGCGGCCCCGGGCAAGCGGCGACCCTGTGGGAGCGGGCGCGCCCGCGAATACGATGGTGAATTCACCGCCGCATTCGCGGGCACGCCCGCTCCCACAGCGTTCCCCACCCGCCTCGGGGTCACCTGAATCGAGGTTTTGACATGAAAGTTTTGATCATCGGCAGCGGCGGCCGTGAGCACGCCCTGGCCTGGAAAGTCGCCCAGGACCCACGCGTAGAAAAAGTCTTCGTTGCCCCAGGCAACGCCGGCACCGCCATCGAAGCCAAATGCGAAAACGTCGCCATCGATGTGTGCGCCTTGGAGCAACTGGCCGACTTCGCCGAGAAGAACGTCGACCTGACCATCGTCGGCCCGGAAGCGCCGCTGGTCATCGGCGTGGTCGACCTGTTCCGCAGCCGCGGCCTGGACTGCTTCGGCCCAACCAAGGGCGCGGCCCAGCTGGAAGGCTCCAAGGCCTTCACCAAGGACTTCCTGGCACGGCACAAGATCCCGACCGCCGACTACCAGAACTTCACCGAGATCGAGCCGGCGCTGGCCTACCTGCAGGAAAAAGGCGCGCCGATCGTGATCAAGGCCGACGGCCTGGCCGCGGGCAAAGGCGTGATCGTGGCCATGACCCTGGAAGAGGCCGAAGCCGCCGTGCGTGACATGCTGGCTGGCAACGCCTTCGGTGACGCCGGTTCGCGTGTGGTGATCGAGGAGTTCCTCGACGGCGAAGAAGCCAGCTTCATTGTCATGGTCGATGGCCACAACGTACTGCCGATGGCAACCAGCCAGGATCACAAACGCGTCGGTGACCAGGACACGGGCCCCAACACCGGCGGCATGGGTGCCTACTCCCCTGCCCCGGTGGTTACCGCCGACGTGCATCAGCGCGTGATGGACCAGGTGATCTGGCCCACCGTGCGCGGCATGGCAGAGGAAGGCAACGTCTACACCGGCTTCCTGTATGCCGGCCTGATGATCGACAAGGCGGGCAACCCCAAGGTCATCGAATTCAACTGCCGCTTCGGTGACCCGGAAACCCAGCCAGTCATGCTGCGCCTGGAATCGAGCCTGGTGCTGCTGGTAGAAGCGGCCTTCGCCAAGGCGCTGGACAAGGTCGAAGCCCAGTGGGATCCACGCCCGAGCCTGGGCGTGGTACTGGCCGCTGGCGGTTACCCGGGCGACTACACCAAGGGCGACGTGATCAACGGCCTGGACGCTGCAGCGCAGATCGAAGGCAAGGTGTTCCATGCCGGTACGTCGCTCAAGGATGGCCAGGTGCTCACCAACGGCGGCCGCGTGCTGTGTGCCACCGCCATGGGCAGCACCGTTGCCGACGCGCAGCAGCAGGCTTATCGCCTGGCCAAGGAAGTCAGCTGGAACGGCAGCTTCTACCGTACCGACATCGGCTACCGGGCCATTGCCCGTGAGCGCGGTGAACACCAGCAGTAACCACTACCGGCACGCCGCGGTGGCCTGTGCACCCGGCGCCCGGCTCGTCGACAAGGCCCGCCATGGGCCTTGCCTTCGGCTTGGTGCGCCGCGCATAGTTGATACCCGGCACATCGGCCAAGAAGGGATTTCGTAGTGCGTCGGCTTCGGATTGCCTCAGCTCTTATCGTCAGCTTGCTGACCTTGCTCTGCATGTTCCCGGCTGCGGCCGATCATGGCGGAGGCTGGTCGGTGCTGCTCGATGAACAGGCCAACCTGCAACTGAGCGACGTGCGTTCCGAGCGCTACCGTAACCAGTTCAGCCCGCTGATCCTTGCCGAACTGGATGCCGCACCGGCAGAACAAGCCCTGTGGCTGCATTACCGCCTGGAGCCGGGCGACCAGGAACAGTTGCTGCGGGTTTTCGCCCCGGACCTGTCTGGCCTGGACCTCTACGCCCTCGAAGGCGACCAACTTCTGCGTCAGTTGCACCACGGGCGTCAGGCCGGCAATGCCAGCCCCACCCTGCGCGGCAGCGACCATGTACTCCCCCTGCCCAACAGCAAGCAACCGGTGGACATCTACCTGCGCCTGGTGTCCGAACACCAGTTGCGCCCGGCCATCAGCCTGGAGCCCGCCGCCCAGGCCGCCGCCGACCAGCGCCAGCCGCTGCTGTTCGGCATGCTGTTCGGCGGTCTGGTGATGCTGATCCTGCATAACCTGATCCGCTTCTTCTACAGTCGCTCCAGCACTTCCCTGGTGCTGGCGCTGTATCACGGCCTGATGCTGCTCAGTGGCCTTATCTTGCTGAACCTCAGCGGCCCGTGGTGGCATGTCTGGCACAGCGCACAAACGCCCGCGGCCTACCTGACCCTGGTACTGGCGGGGCTGGCCGGGTTGTATTTCACCCAGCACTTCTTCTCGCCGTGCAACTCGCCCCGGCTTAACCGCTTGCTGCAAGGTGAAATGCTGCTGGTAGGGCTCAGCGGCCTGGTGCTGCTGTTCGTCGATACCCTGCCCCTCAACCTGATGACCTATGCCCTGATGGCGCTGGGCACCGTGAGCATGCTGCTGGTCAGCAGCTACCAGTGGTACAAGGGCTATGCCCCCGCCCGGCTGTTCTGCCTGGCGATGGTGCTGTTCAACCTGGGTGGCCTGGTGCTGTTGCCGGCCCTGCTGGGCTTTACCCGCACTTCCACGCCATGGCTACTGAGCATTTTGCTGGGCCTGGCCGTGGCCAGCGGCCTGCTGCTCAACCTGGCGGTCAGCGAGCGCCTGCGGCGCATGAGTGAAGAGCGCTTCAGCGTCAGCCGGGCACTGGCTGCCAGCGATGCCGAAATCAACGCCAAGGCCGAGTTCCTGGCCAAGATCAGCCACGAAATCCGCACCCCGATGAACGGGGTGCTGGGCATGACCGAGCTGTTGCTTGGCACGCCGTTGTCGGTCAAGCAGCGGGACTACGTGCAGACCATCCACAGCGCGGGCAACGAACTGCTGACCCTGATCAACGAGATACTCGACATTTCCAAGCTCGAGTCCCGGCAGATCGAGCTGGATGATGTGCAGTTCGACCTCAACGCGCTGATCGAGGACTGCCTGAACATATTCCGCGCCAAGGCCGAACAGCAGAACATCGAGCTGATCAGCTTTACCCAGCCGCAGGTGCCGCGGGTCATCAGCGGTGACCCCACGCGGCTGCGCCAGGCGTTGTCCAGCCTGCTGGAAAACGCACTGAAAAACACCGACCAAGGCGAGATCCTGCTGGTGGTGGCCCTGGATCAGCGGGGTGAGGTGCCACGCCTGCGCATTGCCGTGCAGGACAGTGGCGAGCCGCTGCCGGCCGCAGACCGCGAGGCCCTGCTGCAGGCCGAATTGCACAGCCACCATTTCCTTTCCAGCAGCAAGCTGGGCGGCCACCTGGGGCTGGTCATCGCCAAGCAGCTGATCGGCCTGATGCAAGGTGAATTCGGCATCAAGAGCAGCACCGGCATGGGCAATACCCTCTGGCTGACCCTGCCGCTGGACCCTTCGCGCCTGGAACAGCCCCTGGCCGACCTCGAAGGCCCGCTGCGCGATGCGCGGGTGCTGGTAGTGGACGACAACGATACCTGCCGCAAAGTGCTGGTGCAGCAATGCAGTGCCTGGGGCATGAATGTCAGCGCGGTGCCGTCAGGCAAGGAGGCCCTGGCCCTGTTGCGCACCAAGGCGCACCTGCGCGACTACTTCGACGCCGTGCTGCTGGACCAGAACATGCCCGGCATGACCGGCATGCAGCTGGCCGCCAAGATCAAGGAAGACCCCAGCCTGAACCACGACATTCTGGTGGTCATGCTCACCGGTATCAGCAACGCGCCCAGCAAAGTCATCGCGCGCAACGCCGGGGTCAAACGGATACTCGCCAAGCCGGTCGCCGGTTATACCCTGAAAACCACCCTCGCCGAGGAGCTGGCCCAGCGCGGCCGCGAGCAGGCGCTACCCGCCAGCCCACCTGGGGTCCCGCAGGCATTTGACTTGCCGGCAGATTTCCGCGTACTGGTGGCCGAGGACAACAGCATTTCGACCAAGGTGATACGCGGCATGCTCGGCAAGCTGAACCTGCAACCCGACACCGCCAGCAATGGTGAGGAAGCCCTGCAGGCCATGAAAGAAAGGCATTACGACCTGGTCTTGATGGACTGTGAAATGCCTGTGCTGGATGGTTTCTCGGCCACCCGGCAGCTGCGCGCCTGGGAAGCCGCCAACAACCGCCAGCGCACCCCGGTGGTGGCGCTGACGGCGCATATTCTTGCCGAGCACAAGGAGCGCGCGCGGCTGGCCGGCATGGACGGGCACATGGCCAAGCCGGTGGAGTTGTCGCAACTGCGCGAACTGATTCAGTACTGGGCCAGCCAGCGCGAAGCCGCGACAGACCCGGCGCACATTTCCTGACCTGCCGGCGCAGGCCCACCACAGCCCCAGCCCACTCCAACCGACTTTGCCAAGGACCCGCGCTCATGCTCCATGAGTTGTTCAGCGTCTACCTGAAAATGCTCGTGCTCTACAGCCCGTTCTTCGTGCTGTCGTGCTTCATCAGCCTGACCCGTGGCCACTCCAGCAAAGAACGCAAGCAACTGGCCTGGAAGGTGGCTTTTGCCGCGCTCATCGCCAGCGTGCTGCTGTACCTGTTCGGCCGGGCGATCTTCGGCATTTTCGGCATCACCGCCGATGCCTTCCGGATCGGCGCGGGCAGTGTGCTGTTCATTTCTGCGCTGGGCATGGCCCAAGGCAAGTCCGCGGTGCAGGCCGACAACGTGCAACAGGACGTCACCATCGTGCCGCTGACCATCCCGTTGACCGTCGGGCCTGGCACCATCGGCGCCCTGCTGGTAATGGGCGTCAGCCAACCGCACTGGGGCGACAAATTGCTGGCAATTATCGGCATTGCCTTGGCCAGCTTCACCGTGGGTGTGGTGCTGTACCTATCGCACCGCATCGAGCGCCTGCTCGGTGACCAGGGCTTGCAGATCGTCAGCCGGCTGATGGGCCTGTTCGTCTGCGCCTTGGCTGCACAGATCATCTTCACCGGCATCAAAGGCTACCTGGCACCTTAAAGGCCGTATTCCAGAATACGGTTCAATGAGGCTTGCACCACCCGCTCCTGCACTTTGCCCAGGAAGCTGTTCTCGAACGCCAGCACATTGAACCGCACCAGTTCCGCCCGCACCACCTTGTGGCTGCGCTTGTGGCTGAGGAAGCCGGCCTTGAATGCCGCGTGGCTGTCGACCTCATGGTAAAGCACCATGTCGACCCGGCCAGCACCGGCGGGCGCACAGGGCAGTAACTGGAAATGCTCGCGCTCGTATGCGCACCGTTCCAGCTCACGCAGCACCGAGGGCTGCCTCAGCAGTTTCCGGATGGAGAGCCCGGTTGTCGTTGCAAAGCGCTCCCCCGCCTTGGCAGCGATGGTTTCCAGAACCTGATCGGTCTGTTTGGCACGGCGCGGGTCGGGCCAATGCGCCTGCTCGGCAGAAACCGAGTCCCAACCCATGTACTTGAGCTGGTTGCGGTAGTAGTCGAACCAGTTCTCGATCAAGCCCTCACTGTGGGCTGTTTGCGTGGCCCGCTCGGCCATCGCCAGGGCCAGCTTCACCTTGCTCGCCTGGGCTGCGTCCATTCCTGGCAAGAACGACACGATACCGGCACCAATTACCGCAGGAGCAACATCCGTCATGGTATTGCCTCCACTACTGGCGCATAAGGGTCGAAGCGGTATTCACCTTGGGCATTCCTGTCCTCCATCAGCGCCTGCAGTGCAGTGCGCTGGTGCTCAAAGCGCCCGTTATCCAGTGCCAGGGAAATACCATCGAACTCGGCTTCGCCCCTGAGTACCTGCTCGCTCAGCAGCACATTCACGGGCACGGCAGAAATACGCTCGTCGACCTGCAGCGTGATGCTGCAAAGATCGAGGGTTGGCCCGGCCTTCAGCAGCCCCACCTCCACTACCAGGCTGGAGCGCTGGCCCTGCTCCTGGGCGCTGAACTTCAGCAAATGGCCTACAGCCTGGGCAGAGCGGCGCAGGCCTGCCTTTACCGTGGTCAGCAGGGCTTCGGGGCTGATCGCGCGCATTTTCAACCAGGCTTCCAGCGGCTGGGGCTGGGCGCACCGAACGGGTTGCCCCAGCTGTTTGAGGTCGTGGGTGCTGGCCAGCTTGATCCAGCCCAATTGGCGAAATGCCTCGCGGTTGGCCGCGTACCAGGCGTCATACTGCTCGAAACGCGACCCGGCGTGCTTGTTGGCCACCAACTGGGCGTACAGTATCGAGTCGAAAGCGGCCTGGCGCAGTATTTCGCCCGCCCTCTGCGGGTAAACCAACGCCGTGCCACCGATCAGCATCAGTTGCTCGGATGCTTTATCCATGTGTGTTGCCTCATTTCAAGGAGAGTCGAAAAGGCGGCATCGGCGAAATGCCGCCAGGCAATCAGATGTCGTACTGCAGAACGTTCTCGACGCTGCGCACGCCCAGTTTGTTTTCCACGGTTTCGCGCACTTTGTCGTAGACGAAGTTGTTGAGGGTGAGCACCGCCGTACCGGCGTAGTAGCGGCTCTTGTTCAGCTTCCACTGGATGCCCAGCACGTCGTCGTCCAGCTGCGGGGCAGACGCCTGGATACAGCTGATCACCATGACCACATCACCTTGTTCCGTCTCGATGCACGCAGCCAGGCCGACCATGCCCCGGGTCTTGTTCTTGCGTTTGTGGTCGAGCACTTTGGCGTCGCTCTCGACGGTGGCCATCTTGTCGAAGGCCTTTTTGGCCAGACTGCCCAGTTGGGTGCCGCCCAACATTGCGTTGCCGGCAACGGCAATCGCGCGCACAGCAATGGCGCCGACGGTGACCGACAGCTCAGCCGATGTTTCCTGCTCGAAGCTGCGCTTGGGGATGGTGAAGCCCAGGTTACGCATCACATCGATGAGCTTGTCATACCACTCCCTGCTTTGCTTTTCGGCATCGAAGGCTTTGTCCGCCACCAAGGTGGCAAAGTGGTATGCATTCTTGCAGTCATGGCGGCTTTGCACGGACATACCCGCGCCACAGGCAAGCAGGTTGCCTTCGACCAGGACGGCGGCGTCGCGGGTAGTGGCTTGTGTTTCAGACATTGGGAAACTCCTTGGTGGTTACCCCTGAATCAGGGGCAGCCACCTTAGCCAGCGCGCTCGCAAGACAGCGCGCTGAAGGGTTTCCGCGGCAGCTAGCTGGCCGAAGGGTACCAACGTGGCGTGTAGGCCCACACCCCGCCCGTGAGGCGAGGAAACACGCAGGTTGTGGAGGAGCCCACCAGCACCATGGTGCGCATGTCGACCATTTCTGGCAGCAGCTCGGCCAATGTGACTACCTTGAGCGTCTGCCCCGGCCTACCGATATCACGCCCCAGGACTACAGGCGTGTTGCCAGCACGGTGCCGCCGAACCACTTCGAGCGCCACGCCGAGCTGATGCGGCCTCGAGCGGGAAATCGGGTTGTAGAATGCCAATACCAGGTCAGCCTGGGCGGCCAGGTCCAGGCGCTTCTCGATGATCGACCAGGGTTTGAGGTTGTCCGACAGCGACATCACGCAGAAGTCATGGCCCAGCGGTGCACCTGCCTGGGCTGCGGTCGCCAGCGAGGCGGAGACCCCCGGCAGGATCTCCAGGTCGACCCGGTGCCACGCCGGGTCGGTCGACGCGTGCAGCGCTTCGAGCACTGCCGCCGCCATGGCGAACACCCCCGGGTCGCCCGACGACACCACCACCACCGAACGGCCTTGGGCCGCCAGCTCGAAGGCATGCCTGGCGCGTTGCATCTCTTCGCGGTTGTCGGTGCAGTGCAGCACCTGGTCGCTACGGAACGGCCCGGCCATGCGCACATAGGTTTCATAGCCAAGCACGTCCTGCGCCCGGGCCAATTCCGCCTTGACCGCTGGCACCATCAGCTCGGCAGCGCCCGGCCCCAGGCCGATAACGGCCAGACGGCCGCGACGGCGGCCCAGCCGCTCCACCTCGACCGGGGCGGGTGCCACTGCGATGACCACCTCGCCCTGCCCGATCAGTTGGGCATCGGGCAATGCCGCCGCCAGCATGCTGGCAACATCGCCTGGCTGGGCCGCGAAGCGCAGGGCAATACCCAAAGCCTGCGCCGCTTTGTGCAAGGTGGTGTCGGCCATGGCGTGCTCGCCCGCCAACACACAGGCCACAGCTGGCTCGGCGATGCCGGCCTGCTGCAAGGCAGCACGGATAGTGTGCAGCGCGCCGCCTGCAACCCCCACGACCACCGAGCGCGGGTGGATCAGCAACTCGTCGCGGCTGGCCGGCCGCGCCAGGTGCCCCACATGAATGGTGCGCCGGGCCACCTCGCTGGCGGGCAATTGCGCCTGCTGCAGCCAGGGCGCATGCCCCTCGACCCGCACCGACTCGCCAGCCAGCAGGTCGGAAACAAAGCGCTTGCCTTGCTCGACATCGGCCAGGGCATAGCCTTGCGGCGGGTTCAGCAGGCAGGTGCCGAAACGCAGTTCGCCGCTGGTCGTGATGGCGGCGGCAACACCCAGCGCCGCGCCGATTTCCCGCGCCATCACGTTCACCCCGCCCAGGCCACCGAGCAATGGCACCACCGCACTGCCATCTTCGGCCACAGCCAGCACCGGCGGTTCGCTGCCCTTCTCGCTGAGCAGGGGCGCCAGGCTGCGAATGACGATACCGGCTGCACACAGCGCAATGATCGGGGTGGCTTGCTGGTACAGCGCCCGCAGGGTGTCGCCAAAGGCACTGTAGTAGCAGTCGGCGCCCTCCACGCGGCCCTCCAGGCCATGGATCAAGGCCTGTGGATAACACTGCTGGATGCGCTGTGCCGTCAACAGGCTGCCCGGCCCGAGAATGACGATGGCCGGTGCCGGGTTCATGGTCAGCCCTGCCATTTTTCCCCCGGCACGATAATCAGCGAAAAGTACGGCGACGACAGCGGGTCGACCTGGTCCAGCGGCACGATTTTCTGGTTGGCCATGGTCGCCCGTTCCACGTACAGCGCGCGCCCGTCCAGGCCAAGCTCGGCCAGCACGTCGCGGACCTTGGGGAAGTTGCGGCCAAGTTTCATGATCACCGCCGCATCGGCGTCGCCCAGGCGGCGCTTGAGCTCTTCGGCCGGCAACACCCCGGACAGCACGGACAAACTCTGGTTGCGGTACACCAAGGGCGCGCCCAGCACCGACGCGCCCCCCAGCATGGAGCACACCCCAGGAACCACCTCGGCCTCATAACGCTGCGCCAGGCGGTCGTGCAGGTACATGTACGAGCCGTAGAAAAACGGGTCGCCTTCGCAGATCACTGCCACGTCCCGGCCGGCATCCAGGTGCTCGGCCACTTGCACGCTGGCTTCGTCGTAGAAATCGCTGATGACTTGTTCATAGGACAAAGGCGCCGGCAGGGCTTCGGTGGTCACCGGGTAGACCAGCGGCAGCAGGGTCTGGGCAGGCTGCAGGTGCGCCTCGATGATGCCGAAGGCATTGCCACGCTTGCCCTTGGCCACGAAGTAGCCGACCACCGGTGCCTCGCGCAGCAGGCGCAGGGCCTTGACGGTGATCAGCTCGGGGTCGCCGGGGCCTACGCCCAGGCCCAGCAGTCGTCCACGCGGCGCCATCATTCCACCTCCGTGGCCAGGGCGTTGACCGCGGCAGCGGCCATTGCGCTGCCGCCCAGGCGGCCTTGCATGATCACGAACGGCACGCCGCGGCTGTCGGCAGCGAGCATCGCCTTGGACTCGGCAGCACCGACGAAGCCGACCGGGAAGCCGAGGATCAGCGCCGGCTTGGGCGCGCCGGCGTCGAGCATTTCCAGCAGGTAGAAGAGGGCGGTGGGGGCATTGCCGATGACCACCACGCTGCCCTCCAGGTGCGGGCGCCACAATTCCAGGGCCACGGCCGAGCGGGTGTTGCCCGCCTCTTTGGCCAGGCCAGGCACGCTGGGGTCACGCAGGGTGCAGATGACCTGGTTGTCGGCTGGCAGGCGGGCCCGGGTGATGCCCTCGGCGACCATGTGCGCATCGCACAGGATCGGTGCGCCGTTGCGCAGCGCTTCGCGCCCGGCATGGCCAGCGCCTGCAGAGAACTGCAGGCCATCGATGGCTTCGACCATGCCACAGGCGTGGATCACCCGCACGGCGAGCTTTTCGAGGTCTGCGGGGATCCGCTCGAGCCGGGCTTCCTCGCGGATGATCCGGAAGGAATTGCGATAGATCTCCTGACCATCGCGGATGTAGTCAATCATCAAGGTGCTCCGTCGGCAGGTCGAGCATGGCGCCTGCTTCATTCAAGGTAAGGTCGGTGCCGCGCAGGGCGCCAAAGCCTGGCTGGCACGCGTCACGCAGGTACAGGTCATAACGGCCCGGTGAACGGGCCAACAGGGTGGCCGGGGCAACGTGGGCCACGGCGCAGGAACGGGGGCAGCCAGACAAGTGCACGCTGCCCGGGGCGCCAGGGCCGAGCAGCGCGGCCAGGGCCACGGCATCGCCCTTGGTCTCGCCCAGGGCCTTGGCGCAGCCGCTGCTGCCGGTGCAGGCGCTGATACGCGCCAGCGGCTCATCGACGTGGCAAAGCAGGCCCAGGGCAGACAACCCGGCCTGGGCCTGCTCGATGTGCTGCGCCGGCAGGTTGGTCAGCACCAGGCTTTGCCATGGGCTCAGGCGCAGGCTGCCGTCGCCCAGCTCACGGCAGACCTGGGCGACGCCGCGCAGCATGGCCGGGGTCAGGCGGCCCTGCGCCGGGGCAACGCCAAGGGCCAGGCCGCGGGCCTGAGGCAGCTTGCCCAACCACACGGGAGCAGGCTGGTGCCGGCGCCAGCCGAGCACGGCAGCGTCGCGGCGGATATCCAGAGGCAGGCCTTCGACAAACTCGCCGGCCGGGCAGGCTTCCAGCAGCTGGCGCATGCGCGAATGCGCGGGGCTGGCCAGGTCGAGGAAACGGTCGAGCACGGCACGCACCAGGGCCAGGCCATCGGCCAGCGGAACCGCACCCAGCACTTGGCCATCTGCCGGGCAACCCGCCAGGCCGAACGCCAGCCAGGTTTGCTGGCCCAGGCGCAACGCCGACAACCACAGGTCGTGAGGGTGTTCGAGCATGGCCAGGGCTTCGCCGGCATCGAGCTGCACGGCGAACTTGGCCGACAACTGGTGGAAGCGCGGAGTGCTTTCGAGCAGGTCGAGAATCTGCCTGGCCAGGGGCCGGGCGTCCAGCAGCATGGCCGGATCATGCCCGGCCAGCGGGCTGAGCATCAGGTTGCGCACATCGTCGCCTGCCGCATCGCGCGGGCCCAGGCCTGCCGCGAGCAAGGTCTCGACCAAGGCGTGGTGTGCATTGCCGATACCGCGGATTTGCAGGTTGCCGCGGTTGGTGGCCTCGATCACGCCGCCGGCGAAACGCTCGGCAGCGGCCGCTACCGCATCGGCCTGGTCGGCCAGCAGCAGGCCGCCCGGTAGTTTGATCCGGCAGATTCCGCCATCGCGGGCACTGACGATGCGCCACAACCCCGGGCAAGCCGAGGGACGTGGGGTAACAGCGGGGGCATCGGCCTGGGTCAATGGAGTATCCGGCAATCTGTGAAAGTGCGCTTGAGTGTAGAAGGCGCGGTATTATGCCTGCTTTGGTCGGCGGCATGAAAAGCCGGTGGTCGAGCATCATTCGGGTTTGAGCAGAAATTTTGGGGCGCTGTGCGCCCCAGAATCTTTAAGAGGTATGAATGACACCCTGGCTGACAGTAGTAGGCATCGGCGAAGACGGCTTCCCTGGCTTGGGCAAACAAGCCCGGCGCGCCCTGCTGGGCGCCACGAAGATCGTCGGCAGCCCCCGCCAGCTGGCCCTGCTGCCGCACTGCACGCGCGCTGAACAACTGCCCTGGCCCAGCCCATTCTCGCTGAACCCGGTACTGGCCCTGCGTGGCGAGCCGGTGTGCGTGCTGGCCAGCGGCGACCCCATGTTCTACGGCGTCGGGGCCAGCCTGGCGCGCCTGGTGCCCGCGGCCGAAATGCGCGTGCTGTCGATGCCCTCTTCCTGCGCCCTGGCAGCGGCCCGCCTGGGCTGGCCAGTGCAAGACCTGCACGTGGTGTCACTGGTGGCGCGGCCGCTGGCTGCCCTCAACGCCCACCTGCACAGCGGCCTGCGCCTGCTGGTGCTGAGCAACGATGGCGACAGCCCGGCGGCCATCGCTGCGCTGCTCTGCGAACGTGGCTTCGGGCCCAGCCGCCTGCAGGTGTTCGAGCACCTCGGTGGCGAAGCCGAACGCACGCTGGCCGGCACTGCCCAGGACTGGCCGCACACCGATATCGCTGCGCTCAACCTGGTGGCCATCGACTGCCAGGCCACGCCCGACGCCCCCCGTCACCATCGCCTGGCCGGGCTGCCCGACAGCGCCTTTCGCCACGACGGCCAGCTGACCAAGCGCGATGTCCGCGCCATGACCCTGGCGCGCCTGGCGCCGCAGCCTGGCGAGCTGCTGTGGGACGTGGGTGCTGGCTGCGGCTCGATCAGTATCGAATGGATGCGCGCCCACCCGGCCTGCCGCGCCATGGCCATCGAGGCCGACGAAGGCCGCCAGGGTTTCATCGAACATAACCGCGATGCGCTGGGTGTTCCCGGCCTGCAGCTGGTTCGCGGCAAGGCGCCGGCAGCGTTGCATGGGCTTGAGCCGCCCGATGCCATTTTCATCGGCGGCGGCGTCACCCGCGAAGGGGTGCTCGACCTGTGCTGGGCCAGCCTGCGCCCTGGCGGGCGCCTGGTGGCCAATGCGGTGACCCTGCAAAGCGAACTGGCCTTGGCGCATTTTCGCCAACAGCACGGTGGCGAACTGACCCGCGTGCATGTCGCCCATGCCCAACCGCTGGGCGCGTTCGACACCTGGCGCCAGGCGCTACCGATCACCCTGCTGGAAGTGCAGAAACCCGTCGATGCGTGAAGAAACCCGCGAACAGCCCGCCCCACTGCGCAGCGGCCTGACCACCGGCAGTTGCGCCACCGCCACCAGCCTGGCGGCAGCCAAGCTGTTGCTCACCGGGCAGCGTGACGACGCCGTGGCTATCACCCTGCCCAAAGGCAAGGTGGTGCAGATGCGCCTGGAATTCTGTCGCCTGGTGGGCGAATGCGCCGAAGCCGGGACCGTCAAGGATGCCGGCGATGATCCCGACGTGACCCATGGTGCGCTGCTGTACAGTCAGGTGCGCCTGCTGGGTGAACCGGGCGTGCGCTTCGTCGCTGGCAGCGGCGTCGGCACCGTGACCCGGCCGGGGCTGGTGCTGGCGGTCGGTGAACCTGCCATCAACCCGGTGCCCCGGCGCATGATCAGCGAGCACCTGCAGCGCCTGGCCGATGAGTGTGGCCACCCTGGCGGCTTCGAGGTCACGGTCAACGTGCAGGGGGGTGAACAGTTGGCGCTCAAGACCATGAATCCGCGCCTGGGCATCCTCGGCGGCCTGTCGATCCTCGGCACCAGCGGTATCGTGCGGCCCTTCTCCTGCGCCGCCTATATCGCGTCGATCCACCAGGGCATCGACGTGGCCCACACCAACGGCTACACCCACATCGCCGCCTGCACCGGCAACGCCAGTGAGGACACCATGCGCCGTGTCTACGGCCTGCCGGAAATCGCCCTGATCGAAATGGGCGACTTCGTCGGCGCGGTGCTCAAGCACCTGCGCAAGGTGCCGGTGCCGCGCCTGACCTTGTGCGGCGGCTTTGGCAAGATCAGCAAGCTGGCTGCCGGGCACATGGACCTGCACAGCCGCCATTCCAGCATCGACCTGCCGCAGCTGGCCGGCTGGGCAGCCGTGATCGGTGCTGACACAGCCCTGCAAGCCGCGATCATCGACGCCAATACCAGCCAGCAGGCTCTCGCGCTGGCGCATGCGGCCGGTATCGCGCTGGGTGATGCGGTGTGCGCCCATGCCCTGGCCTTTGCCCGCAGCGTGGTGCCGGCGGCAGTGCAGGTGGAAGTGTTCGCCATCGACCGCCAGGGCGGCATTGTCGGCAAGGCTGGCGTGGCATGACCGCCCGTATCCTGCTGCTGGGTGGCATCACCGAGGCCCTGGCCATCGCCCGCCGCCTCGGCCCGCAGCATGTCTACAGCCTGGCCGGTATCGGCCGTGTGCCGCAGGACCTGCAATGCCAGGTGCGGGTCGGTGGCTTCGGTGGCGCCGAAGGCCTGGCGCGCTACCTGCGCGAGTCGGGCATTACCCTGCTGATCGACGCCACCCACCCCTATGCAGCACAGATCAGCGGCAATGCCGCCCAGGCCGCACGCAGCGCCGGCATCCCCTGTTGGGCCCTGCGCCGCCCGGCCTGGCAGGCGCAAAAGGGGGATGACTGGCGCGAAGTGGCAGACTGGGCGCACTTGATCGCAGCACTGCAGCCGTTTCGCCGGCCGCTGTTTACCCTGGGCCGTGAGCCGCTGCAGCACCTGGACGAAATTCCGCCACAGCAGTTCTGGACCTTGCGGGCACTGGAGGCCTGCCCCGGCAATGAGCGCTGTGAAGTGATCGGTGCGCGCGGGCCGTTTATTCTCGAGGATGAACGGGCATTGTTCCAGCGGCGCAACATAGACGTGTTGATCAGCAAGAACAGCGGCAGCGTGGCGACCGAACCCAAACTGGAAGCGGCACGTGAGCTGGGGGTGCCAGTGCTGGTCCTGAAACGCCCGGCGTTGCCAGCGGTGGATCGTGCATTCGACACGCCGTTGGCGCTGCTGGCTGCGCTGGGCCTGCACTGACAGCTTTTTCGGATTTTTCCGTACGCCCTGCAAGTGGCCCAGTAGCGCCCTGCTGCCTTACACTCAGCACCTCCCCCTGGAAGGCGCAACCCATATGGAAATGCAATGGTGGATCTGGCTGGTGTTCGGCATCGGGCTGATCCTGCTGGAACTGGTCCTGCCGACATTCTTCATCCTCTGGTTCGGCATCGGTGCCGTGCTGGTCGCGCTGGTTGCCCTGGCCGCGCCCACCCTGGCCCTGGACATGCAGGTACTGCTGTGGGTAGTGCTGTCATCGGCCACCACCGCGCTGTGGTTCAAGCTGTTCCGGCGCAAGCAGCCGGATGTGCGCTGGACCGCCGACAGCGTGATCGGCGAAGTGGGCCTGCTGACCGCCGCGGTGTCGGAGTTCCACAAGGGCCGCGTGCGCTTCCAGAAGCCGATCCTCGGCAATGAAGAATGGACCTGCATCGCCGACAGCGAAATCGCCGCCGGCGAGCGGGTGCGCCTGACCGCCATCGAGGGCAATACCGCCCGCGTCATCCGGGCCTGAAACCGCACAAAAAGGAATTTTGCATCATGACCAGCCTCATCGTCGTTGGCGCCATCGCGCTGTTCGTTCTGATCACCGTGTTCAAGGGGGTTCGCATCGTGCCCCAGGGCGAGGAATGGATCGTCGAGCGCCTGGGCCGCTACCACAGCACCCTCAAGCCCGGCCTGAACATCGTCATCCCGTACATGGACGTGGTCGCCTACCGCCTGCCCACCAAGGACATCATCCTCGATGTGCAGGAGCAGGAAATCATTACCAAGGACAACGCGGTGATCGTCGCCAATGCCCTGTGCTTCGCCAAGGTGGTCGACCCGCAGAAAGCCTCGTATGGCGTACAGAACTTCTCCTTCGCCGTCACCAGCCTGACCATGACCTCGCTGCGCGCGATCGTCGGTGCCATGGACCTGGACGAAGCGCTGTCCAGCCGCGAGCAGATCAAGGCTCGCCTGCGCGAGGCGATGTCCGAGCAGACCGAAGACTGGGGCGTGACCGTGCGTTCGGTGGAAATCCAGGACATCAAGCCCTCGGAAAACATGCAACTGGCCATGGAGCGCCAGGCTGCCGCCGAACGGGAGCGCAAGGCCGATGTGACCCGTGCCGAAGGCGCCAAGCAGGCGGCCATCCTGGAAGCCGAAGCGCGCCTGCAAGCCGCCAGGCTGGACGCCGAGGCGCAAATCAGCCTGGCCGAGGCTTCGGCCCGGGCTATTTCGTTGGTCAAGGAAGCCGTGGGCAACGAAACCGTGCCGGCCATGTACCTGCTGGGTGAGCGCTATGTCGGGGCGATGGAAAACCTGGCCGGGAGCAACAACGCCAAGGTGGTGGTGTTGCCGGCGGACCTGCAGGAAACCGTGCGTGGGCTGATGGGGCGTGGCAAGGCTTGATAGCACCACGCGCTGCGTCACTTCACCGCACCCCGCGTATTTACGTATACTAGGCCTTACAATACCCACCACGATTCCTGACCGGATCTCTCCATGCCCCCACGTCGGCACATCGCCTGGATAGCCTGCCTTGCAGTGCTGTTCAACCTGCTGGCCATGCCGCTGTCCTCTGCCGCGCCCAAGGGCCCGGCCGAGCAGCTGCTGTGGGGGGCCTTCTGTTCCAGCATGGCCAACAAGGCCAAGGTCGATGTCCAGGCACTGGCCAAGATCGACCTGGGCCCGCAAAGCGACGACAGCGCCGCCTTGATGAACTGCTGGTGCTGCTCTGGCGCCGCGCCGCTGCTGGCCGTGCCCGCGTACCCGCCGCAATTGCACAACCCGCCTACACTGTTCGCCGGGCTGTTGCCGCCACCGGCTGACTACCAACCCACGCCGCGCCAGCTATGGCCTGCGTTAAACCCCCGTGCCTCTCCGCTGGCCTGAGTTCCGTCGTTGTCTGCCTGAACCTGAAACAGAACGGAGATTCACCATGCTCAAGCACGCCCTCGTCCTGGCCGCCCTGATGCTGCCTGGCGCTTTCGCCAATGCCCACGAATACAGCGTGGGTGACCTGCACATTGCCCACCCCTGGTCGCTGCAGTTGCCCCCCAATGCGCCCAACGTGGCGGCGTATTTCGTGGTGCACAACAACGGCCAGGCCGACGACCGCCTGCTCAGCGTCGACAGCCCGATCAGCGATGATGCGCAACTGCACGAACATGCCATGAGCGCCAACGGGGCCATGAAAATGCAACAGGTACCCAGTGTGGTGGTGCCCGCCGGCAAGGACCTGACCTTCGCCCCCAGTGCCTACCACGTGATGCTGATGCAGCCCAAGGATCGCAGCCTGCTGGTCGATGGCAAGCGCTTCCCGTTGACCTTGCACTTCGAGAAGGCCGGCGATGTCACCGTCGAAGTGGCCGTGCAGAAGCAAGCGCCAGCGAACCAGCCGCAAGCGCACGAACACGCACACTGACCGCAGCTGACAGGCGCTGGCCATGAGCCTGCCCTACCCCCGCATGCGCCGTACCACCCGCCCTGACCGCAGGCGCGCCGGTGGCGGATGGCTGAGCCTGTTCGCCATGTGGATGATCTTCATCGGCCCGCTGATTTCCCAGGCGATGCCGATGAACCACCACGCCGGCATGGGCATGCCGATGGACATGCCGGCTGCCCATCAGCACGCTGGCAGCAGCCATCACGGCCACGGCAGCGACGGCCAGCTGCATGTGATGTGGGAAAAGTGCGGCTACTGCAGCCTGTTGTTCAACTGCCCGGCCCTGCCCCAGGCCCTTAGCCCACTCAGCGCCGGCAGCGTCGTACCCACCAGCCACCTGATTGCACCCACGCACCAGGGCCATGCCCGGCAGGCTGTATTCCCCGGTGCGCGCAGCCGTGCACCGCCTTCCTCGATCAGCGCCTGAACCGACATTTTGCGCACGAAGCCAGCGGGCTTCGCGCTACCTCATGACTGATCGACTGGAATCATTATGTCTGGCTGCACCCCTGTTTTTGCCTTGTCCCTGCGTGGGACCATCGCCGCACTGTGCGGCTCGCTGCTTGCGCCGGTAGCCCTGGCCGCCGAGCTGAGCCCGACGGTCGTCACCGCGGTGGCACCGAGTTCGCCGTTGACCGTGGTCACCAACCCGAAAGACCCGCGCCAGCCGGTGCCGGCCAGCGATGGCGCCGACTACCTGAAAACCATTCCCGGTTTCTCGGCGATCCGCGCCGGCGGTACCAACGGCGACCCGGTCCTGCGCGGCATGTTCGGCTCGCGCCTGAACATCCTCACCAATGGCGGGCTGATGCTCGGCGCCTGCCCCAACCGCATGGACGCGCCGACCTCCTACATTTCCCCCGAAACCTATGACCGGCTGACCGTTATCAAGGGCCCGCAGAGCGTGATCTGGGGGCCAGGCGGTTCGGCGGGCACGATACTGTTCGAACGCGAACCCGAGCAGTTCGGCAGCCTCGGCAGCCGGGTCAATGCCAGCCTGCTGGCCGGCTCCAACGGCCGTTTCGACAAAGTGCTGGATGCCGCTGCCGGGAACAGCCAGGCCTATGCACGGTTCGTCGGCAACCAGTCGCGCTCGGACGACTATCACGACGGTAACAACGACACCGTGCCGTCACGCTGGGACAAGTGGAACGGCGATGTCGCCCTGGGCTGGACGCCCGACCAGGACACCCTGCTGGAGCTGACCGCCGGCAAGGGCGATGGCGAAGCCCGCTACGCCGGGCGTGGCATGGACGGCTCGCAGTTCAAGCGCGAAAGCCTGGGCCTGCGCTTTGAAAAGTCCAACCTCGGCGAGGTGCTGGACACGCTTGAAGCGCAGGTCTACTACAACTACGCCGACCACGTGATGGACAACTACAGCCTGCGCACGCCCTCGGGCAGCGGCATGATGGGCATGCCCATGGTCAGCAACGTAGACCGCCGCACCCTGGGCGCACGCATCAAGGCCACCTGGCGCTGGGCCGACGTACAACTGATCAGCGGCCTCGACGCGCAAACCAACGAGCACCGCCAGCGTGGCGGCATGGGCGTGGACGCGCACAAGGGCCAGGCCTGGACCAAGGACGCCGACTTCCACAACTACGGTGCCTTCAGCGAACTGACCTGGTACGCCACGGGTGAGGACCGCCTGGTCAGCGGTGCCCGCCTGGACCGCGCCTCGGCCCGCGACTTCCGCCAAGGCAGCGCCACCCAGGGCGACACCCGCGCGGCCACCCTGCCCAGCGGCTTCGTGCGCTACGAACATGACCTGGCAGGCCTGCCAGCCACCACTTACATTGGCCTGGGCCATGCCCAGCGCTTCCCCGACTACTGGGAGCTGTTTTCGCCCAAGCTGGCACCGCCCGGTGCGGCCAACGCTTTCGACGGCATCAAGCCCGAGAAGACCACCCAGCTGGACTTCGGCATCCAGTACCGTAGCGAACGCCTGGAAGCCTGGGCCTCGGGTTATGTCGGGCAGATCCGTGACTACATCCTGTTCGACTACCGCCCCGGCATGATGGGCATGAGCACCTCGCAGGCCCAGAATGTCGATGCGCGTATCATGGGTGGCGAACTGGGCGCGGCCTACCAGCTGACCGAGCACTGGAAGGCCGATGCCAGCCTGGCGTACGCGTGGGGCAAGAACAGCAGTGACGGCAAGGCGCTGCCGCAGATGCCCCCGCTGGAAAGCCGCCTGGGCCTGACCTACAGCCGTGATGTGTGGAGCGTCGGTGCGCTGTGGCGGCTGGTGGCGGCGCAGAACCGCATCGCCGAGAACCAGGGCAACGTGGTCGGCAAGGACTACGAAAAAAGCGCCGGCTTCGGCGTGTTCTCGCTCAACGGCGCCTACAAGGTCAACACCAACCTCAAGCTCAGCGCCGGGGTCGACAACCTGTTCGGCAAGGCGTACGCCGAGCACCTGAACCTGGCCGGCAACGCCGGGTTCGGCTACCCGGCAAGCGACCCACAGCCGGTCAACGAGCCAGGCAGGACGTTCTGGACCAAAGTCGATTTCAGCTTCTGACACTAACCACGGGCGCAGCTTCGGTTGCGCCCATCTGCGGGTCAAAAGGAGGTTCCCATGAGAGGAACACGCATCAGTTTCTATAACCTGGCCTGGCGTTGGCACTTTTATGCGGGGCTGTTCGTGGCCCCCTTCATGATCCTGCTGGCCATCACCGGGATCATCTACCTGTTCAAGCCGCAACTCGACCCAGTGCTGTACCGCGACCTGATGGTGGTCGAAGCCGGCCATCATCGCCAGGCCGCCGATACGTTGCTGGCCGAGGTGCACCAGGCCTACCCCAATGGCCACGTGGGCCAATACCTGCCGCCGTTGAATGCCGAGCGCAGCGCGCAGTTCGTGGTGCATGACGGCGGGCGGGAATTGAACGTCTTCGTTGACCCTTACAGCGGTAAGGTCCTCGGCGAACAGGACGGCAAGCTGAACCTGCAGGCCATCGCCCGTGCCCTGCATGGCGAACTGATGGTCGGCACCGTCGGTGACCGCCTGGTGGAACTGGCTGCCGGCTGGGGCATCGTGTTGGTGGTGTCGGGCCTGTACCTGTGGTGGCCACGCGGGCGCACCGGCGCCGGGGTAGTGTGGCCCCGGCTGTCGGCACGTGGCCGCCTGCTGTGGCGCGACCTGCATGCGGTAACCGGGTTCTGGGGTTCGGCCTTGCTGCTGTTGATGCTGCTCAGCGGCATGACCTGGACCGGCCTGTGGGGCAAGCAGTACGCCGAACTGTGGAACCGCTTCCCGGCGGCCATGTGGACCAACGTGCCCAAGTCCGACCAGCAGGCAGGCGAACTGAACGACGCGCACCGCCAGACCGTGCCGTGGGCCATGGAAAATACGCCCATGCCGCAGTCTGGCGCGCATGCCGAACACGCCGGGCACCACATGATGTCAGCCAAACCCGCAGCCCCGCAGGTAAGCCTGCAGCAGGTCGAAGACATTGCCACCGCGCGGCAGGTCGAGCCGGGCTACAGCATTACCCTGCCCACCACCGCCGATGGGGTGTTCACCGTCGCCGTGTTCGCCGATGACCCGCGCAATGACGCCACCCTGCATGTCGACCAGTACACCGGCAAGGTGTTGGCCGACGTGCGCTGGCAGGACTACAGCCCGGTCGCCCGCGCCACCGAACTGGGGGTGATGCTGCATGAAGGCAGGATGTTTGGCGTGGTCAACCAGGTCATCATCCTGCTGGTGTGCCTGATGATCCTGCTGGGCTCGGTGAGCGGGCTGGTGATGTGGTGGAAGCGCCGGCCCGAGGGCGGTCTGGGCGTACCGCCGCTGCGCCATGACCTGCCGCGCTGGAAGGCGGCGGTGGCGGTGATGCTGGTGCTGGGGGTGATGTTCCCGCTGGTGGGGGTGTCGATGGTGGTGATGTGGGCGGTGGACAGCCTGGTGGTGAGGCGCCGCCGGGTGTTGGCCAGCGCCTAATTGTGCATGAGCAGTGAATGACAAGCTGAATGCCGCAGGTGCCTAGAGCACGAGTGGGAGCAGAAGCTGTCATTCACCGCTCCCACAATCCCCCGCAGCGAACACCCCTGTGCGGGTTTTCCTGGTGCGACTCAATGCGATGCTCAGGGCTGGCGAGCCTTGGCTGGATCTGGTGTTGCCTCAGCCGAAGAGGGTGTAGATCAACAGACAAAATGCAGGACTCGAAGATCACACGGTTCCTGTGGGAGCGGGCGTGCCCGCGAACACCGGCGCAGCCGGTGCCAGAGACCGCGTCGCCTGCTTCGCGGGCTTGCCCGCTCCCACAATGAATCGCGCAGGCTTTTCAAATTTTGGGAAAGACCGTTGCTCCTACAACGAACTGCGTTGGCTTTGTAGAGAGGGCGGGACAGGCATCACACTGCTACCCAAATGCAGAGTCGATCTGTCACGCCCCGAATTGGGACGCCCGTGTTAGCCTAGCCGGCTACCTCTGACAAGAAGACTGACCTTTACAAGGGAATGCTGCCTATGACGCAAACCTCACCCACAGCGCCAGATGAACCGCATCTGCAGCGCAACCTGACCAACCGCCATATCCAGCTCATCGCCATCGGCGGCGCGATCGGCACCGGCCTGTTCATGGGCTCGGGCAAGACCATCAGCCTGGCCGGCCCATCGATCATCTTCGTCTACATGATCATCGGCTTCATGCTGTTCTTCGTCATGCGCGCCATGGGCGAGTTGCTGCTGTCGAACCTCAACTACAAGTCGTTCATCGATTTTTCCGCCGACCTGCTCGGGCCCTGGGCTGGCTACTTCACCGGCTGGACCTACTGGTTCTGCTGGGTGGTCACCGGTATCGCCGATGTTGTCGCCATCGCCGCCTATACACAGTTCTGGTTCCCCGACCTGCCGCAGTGGATACCCGCGCTGACCTGCGTGGCGCTGCTGCTGTCGCTGAACCTGGTAACGGTGAAAATGTTCGGCGAGCTGGAGTTCTGGTTCGCCCTGGTCAAGATCGTCGCCATCCTGGGCCTGGTCGCCACCGGCCTGTACATGGTCATCACCGGCTTCACCTCGCCCAGCGGGCGCACGGCGCAGCTGGCCAACCTGTGGAATGACGGCGGCATGTTCCCCAACGGGGTGATGGGCTTCTTCGCCGGCTTCCAGATCGCCGTGTTCGCCTTCGTTGGCATCGAGCTGGTCGGCACCACCGCTGCCGAAGCGAAAAACCCCGAGCGCACCCTGCCGCGGGCGATCAACTCGATCCCGGTACGCATCATCGTGTTCTATGTGCTGGCACTGATCGCGATCATGGCGGTGACCCCGTGGCGCGACGTGGTACCGGGCAAGAGCCCGTTCGTCGAGCTGTTCGTGCTGGCCGGCCTGCCGGCAGCGGCGAGCATCATCAATTTCGTGGTGCTGACGTCGGCCGCTTCGTCGGCCAACAGCGGCGTGTTCTCCACCAGCCGCATGCTGTACGGCCTGTCGCAGGAAGGTGATGCGCCCAGGGCATTCGAGAAACTGTCCAGCCGCTCGGTACCTGCCAACGGCCTGTACTTCTCCTGCACCTGCCTGCTGCTGGGGGCGGTGCTGATTTACCTGGTGCCGAACGTGGTCGAGGCATTCACCCTGGTGACTACGGTGTCGGCGGTGCTGTTCATGTTCGTCTGGACGCTGATCCTGCTGTCGTACCTGAAGTACCGCAAGCAAAGGGCGGCGCTGCACCAGGCGTCGAAGTACAAGATGCCGGGCGGGCGCTTCATGTGCTACGTGTGCCTGGTGTTCTTTGCCTTCATCCTGGTGTTGCTGAGCCTGGAGGCCGACACCCGCTCGGCGCTGGTGGTAACGCCGATCTGGTTCCTGTTGCTGGCATCCACTTATCAGGGCGTGCGCAGCCGCCGTCAGCCGCGTTCCGCAGTGCGCAACGGTTAATGGCCTGGGGGCCGCACCGCGGCCCCAATCCTGTGCACGCAAAGGCCGCAGGCACCAAGCTGGCCCGCGCAAACGCCCCAACACCTCGCACCACCGCTCTATCCCGCCCGTTTCGCCGTTAGGCACACCCCTTGCAAAGCTCCTCCCCGCTTGCCCAACACATAAAAACCAGCGGAGAGAGCACATGAAGCGTCGCAGTCTGATCAAGGCCTTTACCCTCAGCGCATCGATTGCGGCAATGGGCCTGAGCTGGAGTATCCAGGCCGCCGAAACCATCAAGGTCGGCATCCTGCATTCGCTGTCGGGGACCATGGCCATTTCCGAGACGTCGCTCAAGGACATGGCGCTGATGACCATCGAGGAAATCAACGCCAAAGGCGGGGTCAACGGCAAGATGCTCGAACCGGTGGTGGTCGACCCGGCCTCCAACTGGCCGCTGTTCGCCGAAAAGAGCCGCCAACTGCTGACCCAGGACAAGGTCGCGGTGGTGTTCGGCTGCTGGACCTCGGTGTCGCGCAAGTCGGTGCTGCCCGTGTTCGAGGAACTCAACGGCCTGCTGTTCTACCCCGTGCAGTACGAGGGTGAAGAGATGTCGCCAAACGTGTTCTACACCGGCGCCGCCCCCAACCAGCAAGCCATCCCGGCGGTGCAATACCTGATGAGCGAAGACGGCGGCAGCGCCAAGCGCTTCTTCCTGCTGGGCACCGACTACGTCTACCCTCGCACCACCAACAAGATCCTGCGGGCCTTCCTGCACAGCAAGGGCGTGGCCGACAAGGACATCGAAGAGGTGTACACGCCGTTCGGCCACGCCGACTACCAGACCATCGTCGCCAACATCAAGAAGTTCTCCGCAGGCGGCAAGACGGCGGTCATCTCCACGGTCAACGGCGACTCCAACGTGCCGTTCTACAAAGAACTGGCCAACCAGGGCCTGAAAGCCACCGACGTGCCGGTGGTGGCGTTCTCGGTGGGCGAAGAAGAGCTACGGGGTATCGATACCAAGCCGCTGGTGGGCCACCTGGCGGCGTGGAACTACTTCGAGTCGGTGGATAACCCGGTCAACCAGAAGTTCGTCGCCGACTGGAAAGCCTACGCCAAGGCCAAGGGCCTGCCCGGTGCCGACAAGGCGGTAACCAACGACCCGATGGAGGCCACCTACGTAGGCATCCACATGTGGGCCCAGGCGGTCGAGAAAGCCAAGTCCACCGACGTGGACAAAGTCCGCGAAGCCCTGGCCGGCCAGACCTTCAAGGCACCGTCAGGCTTCACCCTGACCATGGACAAGACCAACCACCACCTGCACAAGCCGGTGATGATCGGCGAGATCCAGGATGACGGGCAGTTCAGCGTGGTCTGGGAAACCGAGCAGCCGCTGCGGGCGCAGCCATGGAGCCCGTTCATTCCAGGCAATGACAAGCGGCCAGATTACGCCGTGAAAGGTAACTGAGTGCAGGGGGCTGCTTTGCAGCCCATTCGCGGGCTTGCCCGCTCCCACAGGATCCCCACTGCCCTCTGGACCGGTGAAATCCCTGTAGGAGCGGGTTTACCCGCGAAGAATCCAACACCGATTTCCAGGATTGCCCGCATGCTCAGACTCCTGCTCACACTTCTCCTGCTAATGCCCTTGGCAACCCACGCCAGCGAGGGCGAATTCTTCCTCACCGCCAAGCCCGCCGAGCAGGCCCAACTGCTCGAAAACTGGGCAGCGCAACCCGATGCTGCACGCCTGCCGCTGTTGGAAAACCTGCGCCAGGGCCGCATCGCCCCCGACGACACCCGCAAGCTGCGCCTGAACAACCGCCTGCGCGGCTTGATCGACAATGCCCTGGCCAGCCACCAGTTGCTCAGCGACGACAGCGACGCCCGCCTGGCTGCCGCCCAGCAACTGCAAAAAAGCGCACAACCGGCGCAAATGGCGTTCCTCGACCGGCGCTTCGCCAGCGAGCCGGACGCTGCCGTACACGCAGCCCTGGGCCTGGCCCTGGCCAATTTGCAACTGGGCGCCAGCGACCCCGCCGTACGCCTGGCCGCCGTGCGCCTGCTGGGGGAAACCGGCGACCCGCTGGCCCGCACCCGCCTTGAAGCGCTGCTGCAACCCGACGCGGAAAGCGACCCGGGCGTGCGCACCGCTGCCGAAACCAGCCTGGCCCAGGTGCAGCGCAAGCTGCTGTTCGGCGAGCTGCTCGGCCAGGCCTTCAGCGGCCTGTCGCTGGGGTCGATCCTGCTGCTGGCGGCGCTCGGCCTGGCGATCACCTTCGGCCTGCTTGGCGTGATCAACATGGCCCATGGCGAGATGCTGATGCTCGGCGCCTACAGCACCTATATGGTCCAGGTGCTGGTGCAGCGTTATGCCCCGGGTGCCATCGAGTTCTACCCGCTGATCGCCCTGCCAGTGGCCTTCGCCATCAGCGCCGGGGTCGGCATGGCGCTGGAGCGCACGGTCATCCGCCACCTGTATGGCCGCCCACTGGAAACCCTGCTGGCCACCTGGGGGATCAGCCTGATCCTGATCCAGGCCATCCGCCTGCTGTTCGGCGCGCAGAACGTCGAAGTCAGCAACCCGGCATGGTTGTCGGGCGGCATCCAGCTGCTGCCCAACCTGGTGCTGCCCTACAACCGCCTGGTGATCATCGGCTTCGCCCTGGCGGTGGTGCTGCTGACCTGGCTGCTGCTCAACCGCACGCGGCTGGGCCTGAACGTGCGGGCGGTGACCCAGAACCGCAACATGGCGGCATGCTGCGGTGTGTCTACCGGGCGCGTCGACATGCTGGCCTTCGGCCTTGGCTCGGGCATTGCCGGGCTGGGCGGCGTAGCCCTGAGCCAGGTGGGCAACGTCGGCCCGGACCTGGGCCAGAGCTACATCATCGACTCGTTCCTGGTGGTGGTGCTCGGCGGGGTCGGGCAACTGGCCGGTAGCCTGTGGGCGGCGTTTGGCCTTGGCATTGCCAACAAGCTGCTGGAACCCCAGATCGGCGCCGTACTCGGCAAGATTCTCATCCTTGCGTTGATCATTCTGTTCATCCAGAAGCGCCCGCAAGGCCTGTTCGCCCTCAAGGGACGGGTAATCGACTGATGAACCAGCCACTGCTAGTCACTGCTACGCAAAAGGCCGGGCCGCGCCTGTCGCTGGCCATCGGCGCCGTCGTCACCCTGCTGCTGGTCGCCCTGCCGCTGTTGTCGCTGCTCCCGGCGGACCACGCCTTGCAAGTGTCGGCCTATACCCTGACCTTGGTCGGCAAGATTCTCTGCTACGCCATCGTCGCCCTGGCCCTGGACCTGGTCTGGGGCTACGCCGGCCTGCTGTCACTGGGCCACGGCCTGTTCTTCGCCCTGGGCGGGTATGCCATGGGCATGTACCTGATGCGCCAGGCGGCCGGGGACGGCCTGCCCGGGTTCATGGCTTTTCTGTCGTGGACCGAGCTGCCATGGTACTGGGCCGGAACCCAGCATTTTGCCTGGGCACTGTGCCTGGTGGTGCTGGCCCCCGGGCTGCTGGCGCTGGTGTTTGGCTGGTTCGCCTTCCGCTCGCGGATCAAGGGGGTGTACTTCTCGATCATGACCCAGGCCCTGACATTCGCCGGCATGTTGTTGTTCTTCCGCAACGAAACCGGCTTCGGCGGCAACAACGGCTTCACCAACTTCCGCACCATTCTGGGCTTCGACATCACCGCGCAAGGGACCCGCGCCGTGTTGTTCCTGCTGACGGTCGGCCTGCTGCTGGCCAGCCTGTACCTGTGCTGGCGGCTGACCCGCAGCAAGTTCGGCCGCCTGCTGACCGCAGTGCGCGACGCCGAGAACCGCCTGATGTTCTGCGGCTACGACCCGCGCGGTTTCAAGCTGCTGGTATGGGTGCTCAGCGCCGTGCTGTGCGGCCTGGCCGGGGCGCTGTACGTGCCCCAGGTGGGCATCATCAACCCCAGCGAGATGTCACCGACCAACTCCATCGAAGCCGCCGTGTGGGTAGCCCTTGGTGGCCGTGGCACGCTGATCGGGCCGTTGCTCGGCGCCGGCCTGGTCAACGGCATGAAAAGCTGGTTCACCGTGGCCTTCCCGGAGTTCTGGCTGTTTTTCCTCGGTGCGCTGTTCATTCTCGTCACCCTGTACCTGCCCAAGGGCGTGGTCGGCCTGTTGAAAAAAAGGAGCCAGCCATGAGAGGCGTGCCCCCGGTGCATCCCGAATTCATGCTCGAACCGGTATTCGACCCGCTCGGCGCCGGCCGCGACGCCATTGGCCTGGGCCACACCCGCAAGGCGGGCCTGGATACCCGCCACGGCACGGTGCTGAGCCTGGAAGACATCAGTGTCAGCTTTGACGGTTTCAAGGCGCTGAACGCGCTCAACCTGTACATCGGGGTGGGTGAGTTGCGCTGCATCATCGGCCCCAATGGCGCCGGCAAGACCACCCTGATGGACGTGATCACCGGCAAGACCCGCCCGGACGGCGGCACGGCCTACTTTGGCGACACCCTCGACCTGACCCGGCTTGGCGAGTACCAGATCGCCCAAGCCGGCATTGGCCGCAAGTTCCAGAAACCCACGGTGTTCGAGGCGCTGACGGTGTACGAGAACCTGGAGCTGGCGCTGAAGACCGACAAATCGGTATGGGCCAGCCTGGCCGCGCGCCTGAGCGGCGAGCAGCGCCAGCGCATCGAAGAGGTGCTGACCACCTTGCGCCTGCTGCCGCTGGCCCAGCGCCAGGCGGGCCTGCTGTCGCACGGGCAGAAGCAGTTCCTCGAAATCGGCATGCTGCTGGTACAAGAGCCGCAGTTGCTGTTGCTGGATGAACCCGTGGCGGGCATGACCGATGCCGAGACCGAGTTCACCGCCGAGCTGTTCAAGGGCTTGGCCGGCAAGCATTCGCTGATGGTGGTCGAGCACGACATGGGGTTCGTCGGCAGCATCGCCGACCACGTGACCGTGCTGCACCAGGGGAGTGTGCTGGCAGAAGGGTCGCTGGAGCAGGTGCAGGCGGATGAGCGGGTGGTCGAGGTGTACCTGGGCCGCTAGACAGGGATACCTGTGCCGGCCTATTCGCGGGTAAACCCGCTCCCACAGGTAATGCACAAGTCTTGAAATCTGTGCGGTCCCTGTAGGAGCGGGTTTCACCCGCGAATAGGCCGGCACAGGCACAGCAACACTTTCAGGAACACCAACATGCTCAAGATCGACACCCTGCACCAGTACTACGGCGGCAGCCACATTCTGCGCGGCCTCTCCTTCGAAGCCAAAGTCGGCGAAGTGACCTGCCTGCTGGGCCGCAACGGGGTCGGCAAGACCACCCTGCTGCGCTGCCTGATGGGCCTGGTGCCCGCCCGGGATGGCAGCATCGAATGGGAAGGCAAACCGATTACCGCGCTCAAACCCCAGCAACGCGTACACGCCGGCATTGCCTACGTGCCCCAGGGCCGTGAGATTTTCCCGCGCCTGACCGTCGAGGAGAACCTGCTGATGGGCCTGTCGCGTTTCCCCGCGCGAGAGGCCCGCGAAGTGCCTGCCTTCATCTACGAGCTGTTCCCGGTGCTTGAGCAAATGAAGCAGCGCCGGGGCGGCGACCTGTCTGGCGGGCAGCAGCAACAGCTGGCCATTGGCCGCGCCCTGGCCAGCCGGCCGCGCCTGCTGATCCTCGACGAACCGACCGAAGGCATCCAGCCGTCGGTCATCAAGGAAATCGGCGCCGTCATCCGTCGCCTTGCCGCACGGGGGGACATGGCGATCCTGCTGGTGGAGCAGTTCTACGATTTTGCCGAAGAGCTGGCCGACCAGTACCTGGTCATGGCCCGTGGCGAGATCGTGCAGCGCGGGCGCGGCGAAAACATGCAAGCCGAGGGTGTGCGCGGCCTGGTAACCATTTAACCTGCAAGCACCGTACTTGCGAGACCCTGTCATGAGTTACCAGCTGCGCGATGCCCTGCCCGCCGACGTGCCGGGCATCCTCGATATCTACAACGACGCCGTGCGCACTACCACGGCGATCTGGAACGAAACCCCGGTAGACCTGGCCAACCGCCAGGCCTGGTTCGAAGCACGTGCGCAGCAGGGCTACCCGATACTGGTGGCTGTGGATGACACGGGCGTGCTGGGCTATGCCTCGTTTGGCGACTGGCGGCCGTTCGAGGGTTTCCGCCTGACCGTGGAGCACTCGGTGTACATCCGCGGCGACCAGCGGGGCAAGGGGCTGGGGCCGGTGTTGATGGCGGCGCTGATCGAGCGTGCACAAGGCTGCGGCAAGCATGTGATGGTCGCGGCCATCGAAAGTGGCAATGCGGCGTCGGTCCGCCTGCATGAGCGGCTGGGTTTCGTGGTGACCGGGCAGATGCCCCAGGTTGGCGTGAAGTTCGGCCGCTGGCTGGATTTGACCTTCATGCAGCTGGTGCTGAACCCGGGAGCTGAACCAGGCTGAAACGGGGCCGCTTGTGGGAGGGCCCTTTCGCGACCCTGCCACTCCCACAAAACCCGGCGCGCAAGCCTACATCTGGGTAAACCTGCCCAGCCGCTGCTTCAACATGCTGTTCTCGCTGCGCAGCTGCTGCACTTCCTGCAACAGCTCCAGCGCCAGCGCCACCCCTTCCCACTCCAGCTCCAGTTCCCGGTGCAGCTTGGCCGCGCGCTTGGCCAATAACGGCGCCTGATCGTCAAACAGCCAGTCCTCTGGCGTTCGGCCAGAAGGCTCGACAATGCCGTGTTCGACGATTTCGATCACGCAGTCCGCCGTGACATCGGCTTCCTGACACAGGGTACGCATGTCCAGTTGAACGATCAGGGTGCTGCTCATGATCACTTACTCCATTGTGTCCTCGGGTTGAACGCCGCTTTCTCGGCGAGCTTCGCCCACAGTTCGCGGGCAGACTCGTCGGATGCCGGCGGCATCACCACCTTCAGCTGTGCATACAGGTTACCGCGCTCACCGTGCTTGCTCGCCAGGCCTTTGCCCGGTACACGCAGGCGCTGGCCGCTCTGGCTGTCCGGGCGGATGGTCAGGTTGATCTTGCCGTCCAGGGTGGGTACCGCAACCTTGGTGCCCAGCGCAGCCTCCCATGGCGCCAGCGGCACGGTGATGATCAGGTCATGGCCTTCAACATCGAACAGCGGGTGCGGTGCCATGCGAATGGTCAGGAACAGGTCGCCATTGGCGCCGCCGCCACTGCCCGGCGCGCCCTGGCCCTTGAGGCGGATACGCTCGCCATCGGTGACCCCGGCCGGAATCTTCACGTTCAGGGTTTTGGTGGTGAAACCGGTGCGCTGGCCCATGGCATTGGTTTGCGGCACCTGGAAGCTGATCTGCTTGGACTCCTTGCTCAGGGTTTCTTCAAGGAATACGGCCAATTCAAGTTCCACGTCCTGCCCCCGCCTGCCGGCACTGCGTTGCTGCTGCCGGCCACCACCGAAGGGGTTGCCACCACGGTTGCCGAATATCGAGCTGAAGAAGTCGGAGAAATCGCCGCCTTCGAAGCCGCCACCGCCACCGCGGTTTTCCCAGCCCGGTGGCGCCTGGAATGGCCGGCCGTGCTGGCCGCCATACTTGCGGATCTCATCGAACTCGGCACGTTTCTGCGCGTCGCCCAGAACCTCGTAGGCCTCGTTGGCCTCTTTGAATTTGTCCTCGGCGTCGCGTTCCTTGCTGACATCGGGGTGGTACTTGCGTGCCAGCTTGCGGTACGCGGCCTTGATCGCCTTCTCGTCCGCCGTGGGCTCTACGCCAAGTATCTTGTAATAGTCTTTGAAGTCCATCTGTGGATCACCAATGTGAAAGTGCGTGTTGCAACTGAAGATGCTACTGAAGATAGGGGTCAAGCATAGCCTTTCAAGACCGCCTTGGCTTTGCTCCATCGCAGACGACTGGTCTTGATTCTGTAGCCAACTGGCATAAACTGCGCGGCCGTTTTGCCTCCGGAAGCCTTTTCCCATGTCTGACGTAACCCCGGCCCGTGCCCTGGGCATCGACTTTGGCACCTCCAACTCCACGGTTGGCTGGCACCGCCCTGGGGTCGAGTCGCTGATTGCCCTGGAAGACGGCAAGATCACCTTGCCCTCGGTGGTGTTCTTCAACATTGAAGAGCGGCGCCCGGTCTATGGCCGCCTGGCCCTGCACGAGTACCTGGAAGGCTACGAAGGCCGCCTGATGCGCTCGCTGAAAAGCCTGCTGGGCTCCAAGCTGATCAAGCACGACACCAGCGTGCTGGGCAGTGCCTTGCCGTTCAAGGACCTGCTGGGCATGTTCATCGGCGAGCTGAAAAAGCGTGCCGAGGCGGCCGCGGGCCGCGAGTTCGACCAGGTCGTGCTGGGGCGCCCGGTATTTTTCGTCGACGAAGACCCGGCCGCCGACCAGGAGGCCGAAGACACTCTGGCCGAGGTGGCACGCAAGCTCGGCTTCAAGGACGTGTCGTTCCAGTACGAACCGATTGCCGCCGCGTTCGACTACGAGTCGACCATCAGCCGCGAAGAGCTGGTACTGATTGTCGACATTGGCGGTGGTACCTCGGACTTCACCCTGATCCGCCTGTCGCCAGAGCGCCACCTGCTGGCCGAGCGCCAGAGCGACATCCTGGCCACGGGCGGCGTGCACATCGGCGGTACCGACTTCGACAAGCAGCTGAGCCTGCAGGGCGTGATGCCGCTGTTCGGCTACGGTAGCCGCATGAAAAGCGGCGCCCTGATGCCGACCAGCTACCACCTCAACCTGGCCACCTGGCACACCATCAACGCGCTGTACTCGCAGAAGTCGCAGCTGGCGCTGGGCAGCATGCGCTACGACATCGAGGACAGCTTCGGTATCGACCGGCTGTTCAAGCTGATCGAGCAGCGTGCCGGGCACTGGCTGGCGATGGAAGTGGAAGCCAGCAAGATCGAACTGACCGAGCGCGACAGCCGCCGCATCGACCTGCACCGGGTCGAGCCTGAACTGTCTGCCGAACTGACCCGGGTGCTGTTCGAAGAGGCCATTGAGGGGTTGCTGGAGCGTGTGCGCGGCAGCGTGAGCGAGCTGCTGGCCAAGGCCGGGGTGAGCGAAGGCCAGGTCGACACGGTGTTCTTCACCGGTGGTTCCAGCGGTATTCCGGCATTGCGCAACAGCGTGTCGGCGATGTTGCCCAATGCGCGCCATGTGGAGGGCAATATCTTTGGCAGTATTGGTAGTGGGCTGGCGATCGAAGCGCGCAAGCGGTACGGATAAGCTACAAGCTACAAGCTACAAGCTACAAGCTACAAGCTACAAGCTACAAGCTACAAGCTACAAGCTACAAGCTACAAGCTACAAGCTGAGAGGTGTTAGTGCATCTATAGGTGCTCAGCTTGCAACTTGCAACTTGCAACTTGCAACTTGCAACTTGTAGCTTGCCGCTTGCCGCTTGCCGCTTGCCGCTTCAGACCAGCTCGGCCCGCTTCAGCTCACTTTTCAGGTAGGCATAGTAGATCGGCCCCGCCACCACCCCAGGCAGCCCGAACGCCGCCTCGAACACCAACATCGCCAGCAGCAGCTCCCACGCCTTGGCGCTGATCTGCCCACCCACGATACGGGCGTTGAGGAAGTACTCGACCTTGTGGATGACGATCAGGTAGCCCAGCGCCGCCGCCGCCACCCAGATCGACAGCGACAAGCCGACGATGGTGATCAGGGTGTTGGACATCAGGTTGCCGATCACCGGCAGCAACCCCAGCAGGAAGGTCAGTACGATCAGCGTCTTGGTCAGCGGCAGGTGCACCCCGAACAGCGGCATCACCACTGCCAGGAATATGCCGGTAAAGGCCGTGTTCAGCAGCGAAATCTTGATCTGGGCGAAGACGATGTTGCGAAACGCCTGTACCAGCAAGGCCAGGCGCTCGAACAATGCCGCCGCCAACGGTTTGCGCCGGGACACATCGGGAATGCGCTGCAAGGCAATGATGGCGCCGAGGATCATGCCGATCAACAGCGTGACGAACATGTGCGCCATGCCCTTGCCGACCAGTTGCAGGTCGCTGAGGTGGCTTTTGATCCAGTCGCCGATGGCGACCTTGAATTCGGCAGCACTGGCGGGCAGGTAGGCTTCGATGAACGGCGGCAGCTGGCTGCGGGCCTGTTCGACCAAGGCCATGAACTTGTCCAACGAGGCGCCGGGGTTTTCCGCCTCGTGCAGCAGGAAGCTGAACGCGCCGGCAATCAGCAGGCTCAGGCTGAGCACCACCAGCGTGCCAAGCAGCGCCACCGCCAGCCAGCGCGCGCGTTGCCCGGCCAGCAGGGGTTGCAGGCGCGGGGTCAGCATGTTGACCAGTTCAAATACCAGCAAGCCGGCCAGCAGGCTGGGCAATAACTTCAGCGGCAAAGCCAGCAACAGGCCGGCCATGACGATGATCAGGCTGGCCAAGGTAATCTGACGCGGGGTAAAGGTCATACAGCCTCGAAGGCAGACAGCGGGAATGCCCGCAGTCTGCCAGCCTTGGCGGCGCAGGCATAGGCGCAGGTCATTTGTTCTTCAGGCAGTCACTCATGAACGCTTTGCGCTCGTCCCCCTTCAGGGCTTTGCTGGTGGCGTCGGCGTTGCAGGTTTTCATCTTTTCCTGTTGGGTTTGCGGGGCGCTCTTCTTCAGGCAGGTGCTCCTGAAGGCCTTGCGCTCATCACCCTTGAGGGCCTTGGCGGTGGCGTCGGCATTGCAGGTTTTCATTTTTTCCTGCTGCGCGGTGTTGGCAGCGAAGCCTTGGGCGCTGAACATCAACGCCAGGGCCAGTAACGGGATGTGCAGCACTTTCATGGAGTGGTCTCCTGGGCTCCGTGCCCGATGCACGGGTGTCGAGGTGAGAGTGTAGCCAAGAATTTCAGCCCCCCAGCCCCCCACATCCGCCGTTAAAGGCCTGCCGCCTTGAGCCGCGCGGCGTGTTCGGTGAACAGCCGCACCGGCTCGGCACCCCGCCCTACGGCGCCGAACTGCTGGTTGACGATATCGAGGTGGTCGAGCGGGTAATCGTCACCGATCACCTGCCCCAAGTGCGAGCTGAAGCGCCCCACCATACCGTCGCACTGGCCCTTTTCCCTGACGAAGCTGCGGGCGAACAGGCGGCAGAAACGGTTGCTGCCATCGAAGCGGTTGCGCCCCCGGTCGGTCAGCCCGGGCTGCAAGGTGCCGGACCATGAGTAATAGCGTACTCCGTTGACTTCATGGGCGCCTTCCCCGCCCCAGGTGGCCGGCAAGCCCTGTGGGTAAGCCTGGTTGAACAGCGCCACCCCGGCGCTGGTCAGCGACTGATGCGAGGCATGCACATCCACCGGCAACGGCTCGCGCCGCCAACCGGTTTCCAGCCACCCCAGCACCACGGCAAGGGCATGCAGCATCGCTCTCAGAATGCGCCCCTGGGGCGAATCCCCCGGCGCCGTGCGTTGCAGATGGTCGGCCAGCTCCGAGCCATGGTTGGGCCCGGCCACCGAGGTGACCGATGCCACCCTGGCTGGCCGCCTGGCGGCCGCGTAACGCGCGCTCAGGGCGCCTTGGCTATGGCCGATGAGGTTGACCCTGGCGGCGCCCGTGCGCCTGCAGATGTCTTCGATGATGGTTAGCAGTTGCTCGCCGCGCACCTCACTGCTGTGCAGCGGCGAAACCTGTACCGGGAACACCTGCGCGCCCCCTTTGCGCAAGGCCGGGACAATGCCGAACCAGTAAGGATAGAACCCCGCCCGCACGAACCCGAGCATCCCTGGCACCAGTACCAAGGGGTATTGCGTGGCCAAATCCTGCTGCATTGCCCCTGACCCTTTGCGTGGAGGTTTGGCCAACACTACAGTGGCTTTCGTGGGCATCGCAATCGAACTCCTGGCGCGCGCTGTTGTTCAAAACCACACAGACCCTTTGCAAGGAGCGGGACCATGTACAAGCAGACCCTGGCAATCCTTCTGGCAAGCGCCACCCTCGCCGCCTGCGGCAGCCGCCCGGAAAACCCGGTCGACTACGTCACCTACCGTGACGAACCGCTGGTCAAGCAGGTGGAGCACGGCATGACCATGCAGAAGGTCATCGCCATTGGCGGTAGCCCATCGAACGTGATCGACCTGCCGCACGGGGGCACCTGCAACGACTACATTCTTAATCACGAAGGCAAGCAACAACCGTATTACGTGCGTTTCGACGCCACCGGCCATGTTGATGCCAAAGGCTTCAAAACCTGTAAACAACGCGAAGAAGACAGCGAGGCCGTTCACGGCGCGTAAGTCTCACCCTGCATGCCACGACCACCCTGATGCTTTCGGAGATAAACATGAGTGCTACTGAACTGACCGATGTAAAAACCCTGCGCGAACGTGCCCGCCAGCATGTTGAGCAAGGGGCCGTAACCGAGGGTTACCATGCCGACCGCGAGCAGATCCTGCGCCTGCTGAACGAGTCGCTGGCGACCGAGCTGGTGTGTGTACTGCGCTACAAGCGCCACTACTTCATGGCCAGCGGTATCAAGGCAAGCGTTGCCGCGAGCGAATTCCTGGAGCATGCCAACCAGGAAGCCGAGCACGCCGACAAGCTGGCTGAGCGCATCGTGCAGTTGGGCGGCGAACCGGATTTCAACCCCGACAACCTGACCAAGAACTCGCATGCTCAGTATGTGGCCGGTAATTCCCTGAAGGAGATGGTGCTGGAAGACCTGGTCGCTGAGCGCATCGCGATCGACAGCTACCGCGAAATCATCCAGTACATCGGCGACAAAGACCCGACCACCCGCCGCATCTTCGAAGACATCCTGGCGCAGGAAGAAGAGCACGCAGACGACATGTCCGACTTGCTGCAAGGCTTGTAAGCACCAGGGGCCAGTCAGTTAAGCGTTACTGGGGCTGCTTTGCAGCCCTTCGCGGGCGCGCCCGCTCCCACACGTTCGGCGCTGAACTCAAGAAATGCGCGATCCCTGTGGGAGCGGGCGTGCCCGCGAAGAGGCCGGGCCTGCCGACGGCTATCTCCTGGCCATTTACCGTCGCATCCGCCACCGCATTCGCGGGTAAACCCGCACCTCAAACAGAGCCCGTGCGTGGTAATGGCCAGCAACACAACTACCCGCTATTTACGCCCGTTCACCGTAGCGGGTGCCTTGCCCGCCTTCATCTGCTGCAACAACGGTGTGCACTGGTTCGGATCATCGCCACTGCTGGGTGCAATCAGCGCCAGCAAACCGGCTGCAGGCCCTGCCACAACCCCCAACGCCACCATGCCCGCACCGCGCAACGCCAAGGGCACCGCCTGTACACCCGCACTGGGTTTGGCAAATGGCCCGCGTACATACAGCGGCGAACGCAGCGAGAACAGCCGTAGCCCCTTCGATTCAGGGGTGATCTTCAGGTCCAACTGCTCACTGGCAAAATTCGCCGTGCCATTGATATAGATGATCGCGTTCTCGGTGTCGAAAATGAACAGCCGGGTCGCGGCCAAGCCGTCCTTGATGCCAACATCGGCCGCCGCGCAGTTGATTTGCACGTCCTCATCGCCAAACAGCTTGCCGACCACATAGTTGCCCACGTTCAAACCCGCAATTTCCATCAGGCTGCGGCTGATGGCGCCATCGTTGACCAACATGCGCAGGTCACCATTGGCCGTGCCTAACAGGGCAGCTACAGAATTGCCACGGCCACTGATATCGGCATCGCCATTGAGCTCACCAAAGCTGGTCTGCATGGGCGCGAAACCGGGGAACAATTGCTTGAGCTTGAAGCCACGCGCGGTCAACTGCGCCCGCCCTTGCAGCGGCACGCTGCGCCCGTCCAGGCGAATGTTGGAGGCCAGGTTGCCACCGGCTACGCCAAACCGCAGCGGCTCCAGGCGTAGCAGCCCGTCATCGAGGATCACATGTGCCGCCAGGTCGTTGAACGGCAGTTGCGCACTGTGCACGATGCGCTTGCCGGCAAAGGTGACGTCGGCGTCCATGGCGCGCCAGCGATCGGTGCGGAACTCTTCCACCGGCAGCACCTTGCCGGCCGGTTGCTTGCTGGCCCCGCCACGGGCCTTCTGCTCGGCATTGGAGTCAGCGCCGATCAGCGGCGCCAGGTCCTTGAACAGCAGCTGGTTGGACACCAGCTTGCCCGTCAGCTTGGGCCGTGGCTGGCTGGCGACGAAGGCCAGGTCGCCGTGGATGTCGCTGTCGCCGATCTTGCCGTTGAAACCCTCGTACTTGAAACGCGCACCTTCGGCTGCATGCAGGTTGGCGCTGAGCCGGCCGTCTGTGGAATAGGCCGGGGTGTCGGGCAAGGTAACCCCCGTCAAGGGGTAGAGGTTGCCCAGGCTGGCGCCCGACAGGCGCAGGCGCAGGTCAAGGGCACCCAGGTTGCGTGGGTCGGTCAGGGTGCCGGCAAGTACCACGTGCGTATCGGCAATGCGCACGTCGGCCTGCAACGGGAACGGCTGGGTGGCGTCCTGCAGCGCCAGCAGGCCACCGATCTTGCCGGCGCCAGACACCGGCTGCCCCTTGTAGCGGCCCTGGGCCTTGAAAGCAAAGGCGTAATCCTGGGCTCCACCGACTTTTTCAGCGCTGGCCTTGCCCACGATTTCGCTGAAGGGGATTGGCTTGCCCAATGGGTCAACCTGCACCTTCATGCTGGTTTTCAAGGGCTGGTCGTCGAAGCTGACATTGCCTTGGTCAAAGCCGATGGCACCAATGTCCAGCTGCCATTTGGAAGGTGCCTCGTTTTCGTCCTTCGGCCCGAAGTCGAATGTCCAGTTGGCCCGGCCATCTGCCAACCGGGTCAGGCTGGCCGTGGGCTTGGTCAGGTTGATGCGCGGGATGCTGATCTTCTGCACCAATAGCGCAAGTGGCGCCAGGCGGAACTCTACGCGCTCCAGGCCCACCATCTTCGGCTCCTGCAACCACTCAGGGTTGCCCAGGGTGAGGTCTTCGGCGGTGAAGTGCGGCCATGGCACCCAGGCACGCCAACCGCCTTCTTCTGGCTCGGTACGCCAATGCACGGCGAGGTTGCCATTGATTGCGAACGGCCGATGCAAGGCCTCGGACACCTTCTCGTTGAGCAACGGCTTGACGCGGTTCCAGTCGAAGGTGGCGATCACCACTACCAGTATTGCCAGCAGCGTCAGCAGGGTGGCGAGGGTCCAGACGAGGATTCTGGCGGGTCGCGTCATTGCGTGATTCTCCTTGCGGGGCTCGAAACAGGCGCGGCGGTGGCACTTAGTATCTGGGACTGATGAAAACCCGTGGGGTTTTATCGGTAGCGTCATCTTAGCGAAGTTTTTCCTGGCCATTCGCTCAGCAAATCGTGGCGCGGCCGCGCGCATGTTACCCCACGACAACCTCGGCATTTTGCCATCAACCAGCCTGGAAGGTGCTTAATAGACTGGTCGCCGAGCTCTATCAATATGGTCGATTGTTACCATTATCCGTATGAACTTCTCTCTGGCGTTACCCGGCGTAGCATTGGCTTCGTACCCACTTTCCAGCCCCCGAAAGGAGCACCGAATCATGAAACGCCAACTGCTGACCCTGACCCTGTCCATTCTGGCCGCCAACGCCTTTGCCCTGCCAGCCGCTGAACAACACCTCACTGCGGAATCGCGTTCGAGCGCTGTCGAGATTGCGCAACCGCTGAAAACAGTCGCCGAAGGTGGTTCGGACCGCCTCATCGAACAATCCGGCCGCGTGGCCGAAGGTGGCTCGGACCGACTGATCGAACAGTCCGGCCGCGTTGCCGAAGGTGGCTCGGATCGCCTCATCGAACAATCCGGCCGCGTTGCCGAAGGTGGCTCGGACCGACTGATCGAACAACCCGGCCGCGTTGCCGAGGGTGGTTCGGACCGACTGATCGAACAGTCCGGCCGCGTTGCCGAGGGTGGTTCGGACCGACTGATCGAACAGTCCGGCCGCGTTGCCGAGGGTGGTTCGGACCGACTGATCGAACAGTCCGGCCGCGTTGCCGAGGGTGGTTCGGATCGCCTGGTTGCAACCAGCCACGTGAGCTGATTGCCATGGCTGAAAAGAACAACCTGTGTCACAGCGCTTGCTCCCCTCCCAGCCCGGTCATTGACCGGGCTTCGTTTTTTTAACTAGAGTGCCCAGCCTCACCGTCACAGAAGCCCGCACCATGCTGCCGCGCGCCGAACAGAAGCTACAGACTCGCCAGGCCCTTCTCGATGCGGCCTGCCAGCTCATGGAAAGTGGCCGTGGCTTTGGCAGCATCAGCCTGCGCGAAGTGGCGAAGACAGCCGGCATCGTGCCAACCGGCTTTTACCGGCATTTCCCGGATATGGACGCCCTGGGCCTGGCCCTGGTGGCCGAGATCGATACCACCTTCCGCCAGACCATTCGCCTGGTCCGCCACAACGAATTCGAGCTGGGCGGCATCACCGACGCCTCGGTGCGCATCTTTCTCGATGTAGTCGCCGCCCACCGCGCGCTGTTTCTGTTCCTGGCGCGGGAACAGTATGGTGGGTCACAGCCGGTGCGCCAGGCCATTGCCCGCCTGCGTCAGAACATCAGCGACGACTTGGCCACCGACCTTGCGCGCATGAAACGCTGGCAGCACCTGGACAGCGCGGCGCTGGCAGTAATGGCCGACCTGGTGGTGAAGACCGTGTTCGCCACCCTGCCCGAGCTGATCGACAGCCCAGAAGCGGGTTACCCACAGGCGCTTTCGCCGCAGGAAAAGATTACCCAGCAGTTGCGCTTCATCTTCGTCGGAGCGCGGCATTGGCAAGGGTTAGGCAACCCGGGCTGAGCGCCCTGCGCTCAACGCCGCCCCGACAGCCGGGCAAGCGCACCACCGGCTACCGAAAACCCCACATCTGCTACCATGGCGCCCTGCCCGACAGCCACGAGCGCCGACATGTCCGACCCCCGCCCTACCCTGCCCGCACTGGCCCGTTTCAACCAGCACTTCGCCGAGCGCATCGTGCCAATGTGGCAAGGCCCTGGCTGGAATGCCGACATGGCACTGCCCTACGAAGCCCTGGACGCCCAGCACCGGCCGTTACCGGTACAGCGCTACCGGGCCATGGCCTGCGCCCGCCAGCTGTACCTGTTCAGCAGCCGCATCGAACAACCGGGCGCCGCCGAGCGTGCAGCCGCGCTGTTCCGCTCGCTGCAGAAGCACTTTCATGATGCGGAGCACGGGGGCTGGTTCTACAGCATCGATGCCCAGGGCAACCCGCAGGACCGGCGCAAGGACCTGTATACCCACGCCTTCATCGTCTTTGCCTGCGCGCACTACTGGGGCAAGGTGGGCGAAAGCCTGGTGGAGTCCACACTCAATGCCGGCCTCGACATCATCGACCAGCAGTTCGCCAGGGACGATGGCCTGTACGAAGCAAGCCTGGGCGAGGACTGGGCAGACCTGGGCAGCGGCCCCCTGCAGAATCCACAGATGCACCTGGCCGAGGCCTTCCTGCAGGTACTGGCTGTTCGCGACGACGAACATACCCGGCAGTCACTGCTGCAACTGTGTGCAGCGCTCCAGGCGCATTTCGTCGAACCGGCCCATGGGCTGATGCTGGAGAAACCACGCGGGGCTGTGGATAACTGGTACGAGCCTGGCCACCAGTTCGAATGGTTCTACCTGTTGCACACCTCCCCGCTGCTGCGTGATACGCCGCTGCATGCCTCGATCGACCGGGGGTTCAGCTGCGCCGAACAGCAAGGGGTGCAGGGTGGCGCAGTGCTTGCCATGCTGGGCGTGGATGGCCAGGTGCTGGACGCCACCCAGCGCATCTGGGCACAGGCGGAGTACCTACGCGCGTTGGTGCTGCGCGCTGGCGGTGAAGCCAGGTTGCCTGAACAGTTGCAGGTGCTGGAAGCGCGGTTCCTGCGCGAGGCTGGCTGGTACGAATGCCGGGATGGCGAGGGTGCCGTCAGCCGGCACGACATGCCTTCGACCACACCCTACCACCTGGCAACTTGCCTGGAAGGCTTGCAGCGCCTGAGCTGAAGCCTTCGCGGTTGTTGCCGCCGAGCGGCCCTGGCTCAGCCCTTGACCGACCGGTCGATCGAAAACCCAGCCCAGTCCTGGCTCACCGGCATCAGCTCAAGGCTGTTGATGTTGATGTGCGCGGGCTGGTTGAGGATCCAGAAGATGGTCTCGGCAATGTCCTGCGGCTGGATAGGCTCGGCGCCTGCGTAGGTGGCGTCATACTTGGCTTGGTCACCACCGAACCGTACCAGCGAGAATTCACTTTCGCACAGGCCCGGCTCGATATTGCTCACACGCACACCTGTGCCACGCAGGTCGCAGCGCAGGCTCAGCGAGAACTGCCCGACAAAGGCCTTGGTGCCGCCATACACGTTGCTGCCCGGGTACGGATAGTTGCCGGCCACCGAACCGACGTTGAGAATCGACGCCCCACGGCCATGGGCAATCAGCCGTGGCAGCAGCAGGCGGGTGGTGTACATCAGGCCCTTGATGTTGGTGTCGACCATGGTTTCCCAGTCGTCCAGGCTGCAGTTCTGCGCCGCATCCACGCCCAGGGCCAGGCCGGCGTTGTTGACCAGGCCCTGCAGTTTGTCGAAGCCGGCTGGCAGGTTGGCAATGGCCTGCTCCATGGCTTTGCGGTCACGCACATCGAGTACCAGGCCATGCACTTCGGTCTTGGCAGCAAGCTCGGCGCACAAGGCGTCCAGGCGCTCCTTGCGACGACCGGTTAGCACCAGCTTCCAGCCGGCTTCGGCGAAGCGGCGGGCAGTGGCCTCGCCGAAACCCGAGGTGGCGCCAGTGATGAATACAGTGGATGACATGCTCTGTTCCTCGCAGTGGGTGGTCATGGCAGTTTTGCAGCATGCCCGCGGCCGACGCTGGCGGCAAGCTGAAAGACGGCTGGTCATTTTTTGTTCATGTGCGGCAAACCCTTGTGGCAGAGGCCTCGGCGCCAGCTATGCGCATGTTATCCACAGGGCTTTCCCCACGGATTGGGGGCAACTTCGCTGTCCGGCGGAACCCTTGGCGCCTGTCGTGGTCGGCGACGTTCCTTTAGGTGGCGGCGCAAGGCTTTCAAGCATGCCGCCTGTAGCAGGATGTCCAAGGTTTTTACACAGAGTTATACACAGGCTCTGCGCAGTGCTGGGAGTGGTTGGTATCACGTGATTTGGCTGGGGAAACAATCCACAGGGGTGCACTGATCAAAAAATGATCATGACGCTGTAGGGCCTAGTGGTGTTGGGCTGGACGGGGATACCACCATGTTTTCCACAGGCGGTTCCACATTATCGGTGGAAAAGATTTGGCTTGTGGAAAGCGGGGTCTGGTGGCTGTGGGTAAACGGGTTGGAGGTCCGGCTAGATTGAGTTGTCCACATAGGAAGGGGGCTGCGTTGCAGCCCATCGCGACACAAGGCCGCTCCTACAGGGATAACTAATGCCCACCCAGGTAAGCGCTGCGTACTTCTTCGTTGACCAACAACTCTTGCCCGGTCCCGGTCATGCGAATTTGCCCGTTGACCATCACATAGGCACGGTCCGACAGTTTCAGGGCGTGGTTGGCGTTCTGTTCCACAAGGAATATGGTCATGCCGGTCTTCGCCAGTTCCCGCAGGGTCGAGAAGATCTGCTTGACCACGATGGGTGCCAACCCCAGCGAGGGCTCGTCCAGCAACAGCAATTTTGGCCGGCTCATCAGCGCCCGGGCAATCGCCAGCATCTGCTGCTCGCCACCGGACATGGTCATGGCCCGCTGGTTACGCCGCTCTTTGAGGCGCGGGAACAGTTCGTACATGCGCTGCATGTCTTCGTCTGCATGCTTGTCCCCAATGGGGATGGTCCCCATCATCAGGTTTTCCTCGACGCTCATGTCGGGGAATACCCGGCGCCCTTCCGGCGACTGGGCGATGCCGTTGGAAGCAATGTAGTGCGATGACTTGCGGGTAATGTCGGTGCTACGGTAGATGATCTGCCCAGAAGCCGCCCGCGGCTGCCCGAATATCGACATCAGCAGGGTCGACTTGCCGGCCCCGTTGGCGCCGATAAGGCTGACCGTCTCACCTTCGTTGATGTGCATCGATACCTTTTTCAGCGCCTGGATCGGCCCATAGAACACGTCCAGGTCCTTCAGCTCGAGAATGGGTGCACTCATACCAGTTCCTCTTCGTCTGCACCCAGGTAGGCAGCGATCACCGTCGGGTTGTTGCGGATGTCCTGTGGCGCACCCTCGGCAATCACGTTGCCGTGGTCCAGTACCACGATATGGTCGGAAATGCTCATGACCATGCCCATGTCGTGTTCGATCAGCACCACGGTGATATCGTGCTCGTCACGCAGCACGCGAATCATCTGGCTAAGCGCCTCGGTCTCCTGCGGGTTCAAGCCCGCCGCCGGTTCGTCCAGGCATATGATTTTCGGTCGCGTGCACATGGCGCGGGCGATTTCCAGGCGGCGCTGCTGCCCATACGACAGCTCACCGGCCAGGCGGTTGGCGCAGTCGACCAGGTCGACCACCTCCAGCCAGTAGAAGGCGTGGTCCAGCGCATCGCTTTCGGCCTTGCGGTAGGCCTTGGTATTGAATACCCCCGCCAGCAGGTTGCGGTTGACCCACATGTGCTGGGCCACCAGCAGGTTCTCCACCACCGACATTTCCTTGAAAAGCCGGATGTTCTGGAAGGTGCGCGCCAGGCCCGCGCGGTTGACCAGGTGGGTGCCGCCGAACATCTTGTAGTACAGGCGGCGGGCAAAGCGTGCCGGCGAAACGAAGTCGGCCGCCTGGAAACGCTCGCCCAGCAGCTGGATCACATTGGTGTGGCTACCGCGCACATTCAGTTCGATGCGCCCGCCACTGGCCTTGTAGAAGCCGGTCAGGCAGTTGAACACCGTGGTCTTGCCGGCGCCGTTGGGGCCGATCAGGGCGAAGATCTGGTTGCGCCTGACCTTCAGGCTCACGTCGCTGAGCGCCTTGATGCCGCCGAACTGCATCATCAGGTTGTCGACCGACAGAATGATTTCGTCGCTCATGGCGCCACTCCTTTACGCGGGGTCACACCGGTACGGCTGATGCGGATCAGCCCCCGCGGTCGCCAGATCATCATCAACACCATCAGTACGCCGAACAGCAGCACCCGGTACTCGGAGAAGCTGCGCAGCAACTCGGGTGCCACGGTCAGCACGAATGCGGCAATGACGACGCCTACGGTGGAGCCCATGCCACCCAGCACGACGATGGCGAGAATCAAGGCCGACTCGAAGAAGGTGAACGACGAGGGGTTCACGAAACCTTGGTAAGTGGCGAAGAACACGCCGGCCAAACCCGCGGTGGAAGCACCCAGGGTGAAGGCCGAGAGCTTGACCAGCACGTGGTTCAGGCCCATCGAACGGCAGGCGATCTCGTCTTCGCGCAGCGCTTCCCAGGCCCGGCCGACCGGCATGCGGGTCAAGCGGTGCTTGATGTAGAGCACGGCCAGCACGACCATGAACAGCACCGCATAAATGAACACGAACTTGAGGTTGGGGTTGTAGGCAAAGCCGAAGAACTCATGGATGGGCACCCCACCGTCCTTGGCCCGGCGGCCGAACTCCAGGCCAAGGAAGGTCGGCGACGGCGCCGGCATGCCGTTGGGGCCGCCGGTGAACGACAGCCAGTTGTTCAGCACCAGGCGAATGATCTCGCCAAAGCCCAGCGTCACGATTGCCAGGTAGTCACCGTGCATGCGCAGCACCGGGAAGCCCAGGATGCAACCGGCAAGGGCCGCCGCAATGGCTGCCAGCGGCAGCACACTCCAGAAGCCCAGGCCAAGGTACTGGTAACCCAGAGCGAGGCCGTAGGCGCCAATGGCGTAGAAGGCCACGTACCCCAGGTCGAGCAGGCCGGCCAGGCCGACCACGATGTTCAGGCCCAGGCCCAGCAGCACATAGATCAGGCCGAGGATGACCACGGTCAGCAGGTACTTGTTGGCGAAGATCGGGAAGACGATGGCAATCACGATCAGCGCCGGGATGATGTAGCGCAGCCGCGACACATAGTTCGGCGCCCGCACATGCACGCCCGAGCCACCGCTGTCGAAGCCTTCGAGCATGCGCCGGCCGGCAGCGGTCTGCACATACAGGCTGAGCAGGAAACGCCCGAGCATCACGCCACCTACCAGCCAGGCCACGCGGCGCGGTTCAGCGTTGAAGGTATAACCGTCGAGCACCACGCCGACGATCGGGCCAAACACGATCAGCGCCAGCAGGCCGGCGACGAGGGTTTCGAGCAGGCTGCGTTTGATATCGAAACCTTTGGTTTCAGAGGCAGAAGCAATTTTGGCAATCGACATGTTCACACCTTAGCCACGAGCGGGCGACCCAGCAGGCCTTGTGGGCGGAAGATAAGGATCATCACCAGCAGCGAGAAGCTGAACACGTCCTTGTAGTCGGAGTTGATCAGGCCGGAGAACAGCGATTCGGAGATCCCCAGGATGATTCCGCCGAGCATGGCGCCAGGCAGGGAGCCAATGCCACCGAGCACTGCAGCGGTGAATGCCTTGATACCGATGATGAAGCCGGCATAGAAGTCGAAGGTGCCGTAGTTCATGGTGATCAGCACCCCTGCCAGGGCGGCCATCACTGCACCAATGACGAATACGTAGGAAATGACCCGGTCGGTGTTGATGCCCAAGATCGAGGCCATCTTGCGGTCTTGCTGGGTAGCGCGGCACATGCGGCCGAGCTTGGTGTATTTGATGACGTAGGTCAGCAGGCCCATGCCGACAAATGCCGCCACCAGGATGAAGATCTTGGTGTAGGTCAGTTGCACGAAGCCGGTGCCGACGTCGATGCGCATGGCGCCTTCGAGCAAGGTTGGCACGCCTTGCTGGCGAGCGCCCTGGCTGATCTGTGCGTAGTTCTGCAGGATCAGCGAAATGCCGATGGCGCTGATCAGCGGTGCCAGGCGGGTAGAGTTACGCAGCGGCTTGTAGGCGATGCGCTCGATGGTGAAGCCGTACACACCCGTGACGACGATGGTGAACAACAGCGTGCCCAGCATCAGCAGGGGAAACGACTCGACGCCAAAATAGGCCAGCAATGCCAGGCTGATCGCCGCCAGGTAGGCGGAAATCATATACACCTCGCCGTGCGCGAAGTTGATCATGCCGATAATGCCATAGACCATTGTGTAGCCGATGGCGATCAGGCCATAGACCGACCCGAGGGTCAGGCCGTTGACCAGTTGCTGCAGGAAAATACCATCCATAACGCAATCTCACTGAGCGAGACTGCACGCATGCCGACCACGCAAGGCCACGGACAATGCGGCCCCAGCAGTGCACGACCGTGCAGGTCTCCGAATAAGGACAGGTACCGCGGGGGCTCAGGCCCGGGCGCATGCGCAACCCGGGCGGGAGGCCGTTATTATTTTTGTTTGTCCAGCTGGTGGTACTTGCCGCTCTTGTCCCACTGGTAGACCACGTAGTCGGACACGGTCAGGTCGCCCTTGCTGTCCCACTTCTTTTCGCCCATGACGGTCTGCACCGGGTTGGCCTTGAGCCACTTGGCAGCGTCTTCGCCCTTGTTCGACTTGGCGCCGTTGAAGGCGGCGGCAAGGGCCTGCAGCGAGGCGTAGGCGTACAGGGTATAGCCTTCCGGTTCAGTGCCTGCCTTGCGGAACTCCTCGACCACGGCCTTGCTGTCTGGCAGCAGGCGCGGGTCGGCGCCGAAGGTCATGTACACGCCATCGACATACTGCGCGCCGCCGGCGGTAGACACCAGCTCGTCGGTGACAATGCCATCATCCGACATGAACTTGACGTCCTTCAGGCCCTGTTCGCGCAGTTGGCGCACCAGCGGGCCGGCTTCCGGGTGCAGGCCGCCGAAGTAGACCACATCGGCACCGGCAGCACGGATCTTGGTGACCACGGCGCTGAAGTCTTTCTCGCCCCGGGTCAGGCCTTCGTACAACACAGGCTTGACGCCACGTTTTTCCAGCTGTGCCTTGGTGGCATCAGCCAGGCCTTGCCCGTAGGTGTCCTTGTCGTGGAGCACCGCGACTTTCTTGCCCTTGAGCACGTCGACAATGTAGTCGCCGGCGACCACGCCCTGCTGGTCGTCACGGCCACACATGCGGAACATGGCACTCAGGCCGCGCTCGGTGACCTGTGGGTTGGTCGAACCGGGCGTGATGGCGATCACGCCAGCCTCGTCATACACCTCGGAGGCCGGGATGGTATTGGACGAACAGAAGTGGCCGACCACCCCGATCACCTTGTCCTGGTCAACCAGGCGGTTGGCCACGGCAACGGCCTGTTTCGGTTCGCAGGCGTCATCGCCTTTGACCAGTACGATTTTCTCGCCATTCACGCCACCCGCGGCGTTGATCTTGTCGGCCGCAGCTTGCGCACCTTTCATGTACTGCTCGCCAAACGCTGCGTTGGCCCCGGTCATCGGCCCCGCTACACCGATCTTGACGTCGGCCTGGACATACGAAGAAACACCCAGTGCCGTGGCTACGGCAAGCGCCAGGAAACCTTTCTTGTAAAACGTCTGCGACATGAGGTGGTGCTCCTAGAGTTTTTTTGGTTGGCACTACAACTTCTCAGCCCAATGCTCAGAGCAAGGGCCGTGCCATCGGTTTTGTCTTACGGAAAATCACACCACCACCGGCGCGCACAGGCGACCGACGGCCTTTTCTTTATTGAGCGTGCAACCGTCTGCCACGCGCCGGGCGCCACCACCCGCACAGACAAGGAGCAACCACCGCGTGCCATCATTGCAACCCTGCCATGTGTTTACGTGCAACCGGCCTGTAACAGCAGACGTCACCGAACTGCACACCCGTGGTGCGCGACTGCTACAGGCAGCACCGTTTCAAGGCCGGCGGGTGCACCGAAAAACACGCGGATTTGGCAGATACGCGGCCCTGTAGGACGGGTTCACCCGCGAAGAGGCCAGCGCACACACAACAAGGCCGAAAAGGCTGGCACAATGTTCCCCATTCGCCGCCTCCGGAGCCCCTTTGATGAGCGAGAGCGCATTCGCCCAGCGCATCGTGCACAACCTGCTCGACACCGATTTCTACAAACTCACCATGATGCAGGGTGTGCTGCACAACTACCCGGACGCCGATGTCGAATGGGAATTCCGCTGCCGCAACGGCGAGGACTTGCGCCCGTATCTAAGCGAAATCCGCCACCAGCTGGAGGTGCTCAACGACCTCACGCTCGATGATGGCCAATTGGGCTTCCTGGAGCGCATCAGTTTCCTCAAGCCCGACTTCCTGCGGTTTTTGCGGCTGTTCCGCTTCAACCTGCGCTATGTGCACCTTGGCATTGAGCACGATCAGCTGTTCCTGCGCCTGAAAGGCCCTTGGCTGCATGTGATCCTGTTCGAAGTGCCTTTGCTGGCGATCATCAGCGAGGTGCGCAACCGCCACCTGCACCCGCATATGCGCCTGGCCGAGGCACGCGACCAGCTGTACCGCAAGTTCGACTGGCTGCGCGCCCACGCCAGCGACGACGAACTGGCCGAACTGCAGGTAGCCGACTTTGGCACCCGCCGGCGCTTTTCCAGCCGCGTGCAGGAGGAAGTGGTCCGGGTACTACGCGACGACTTTCCGGGCCGTTTCGTCGGCACCAGCAACGTCGACCTGGCATGGAAACTGGATATCAAGCCGCTGGGCACCATGGCCCATGAGTGGATCATGGCGCACCAGCAGTTGGGCCCACGGCTGATCGACAGCCAGATCGCCGCGCTGGACTGCTGGGTGCGCGAGTACCGCGGCCTGCTCGGTATCGCCCTGACCGACTGCATCACCATGGATGCCTTCCTCGGCGATTTCGACCTGTACTTCGCCAAGCTGTTCGACGGTTTGCGCCACGACTCCGGCGAGCCGGTGGCCTGGGCCGAGAAAGCGATCGCCCATTACCAGAAACTGGGTATCGACCCGATGACCAAGACCCTGGTGTTTTCCGACAGCCTCAACCTTACCCGCTCGTTGGAAATCTTCCGGGCCCTGCGCGGGCGCATCAACGTCAGCTTTGGCATCGGTACCAACCTGACCTGCGACATACCGGGTGTGGTCCCCATGAGCATCGTGCTTAAAATGACCGACTGCAACGGCGCACCGGTGGCCAAGATTTCCGACGAAGCGGCCAAGACCCAGTGCCGCGACGCCAACTTCGTTGCTTACATGCGTCACGTTTTCAAAGTCCCCAGCAAGGAGTAACCCATGCAAGCGGTTCAGCAAGAAATTGCCCAGGCGCTGAAGGTCCAGCCGCCGTTCGCCGACGCGGCTGCGCTCGAGGCAGAAGTTGCCCGGCGCGTGGCGTTCATCAAGGACTGCCTGACCAACGCCCGGCTCAAGACCCTGGTACTGGGCATCAGCGGCGGGGTCGACTCGCTGACCGCGGCCCTGCTCGCCCAGCGCGCCATCAACGAACTGCGCGCCGATACCGGTGACCAGGCTTATACCTTCATCGCCGTTCGCCTGCCGTACCAGGTGCAGCATGATGAACATGACGCCCAGGCCTGCCTGGACGTGATCAAGGCCGATGAAGTGCACACCGTGGACATCGCCCCTGCAGTGCGCGCCCTGGCGGCTGAAGTGGCGGAGTTGAAAAACGGCTCGCCAACGCTGGTGGACTTCGTGGTCGGCAACGTCAAGGCACGCACGCGCATGGTCGCCCAATACACCATCGCCGGCGCGCGCGCAGGGCTGGTGATCGGTACTGACCACGCCGCCGAAGCGGTGATGGGGTTCTTTACCAAGTTTGGTGATGGTGCCTGCGATCTGGCGCCGCTGAGCGGCTTGGTGAAAAACCAGGTGCGGGCCATTGCACGCAGCTTTGGCGCGCCGGAGTCACTGGTGGAGAAGGTGCCGACTGCAGACCTGGAAGACCTGGCACCGGGCAAACCGGACGAAGCCTCGCATGGGGTGACCTACCAGCAGATCGACGCGTTCCTGCATGGGCAGCCGGTCGACCAGGCAGCGTTTGACATCATCGTGGCCACCTACCGCAAGACCCAGCACAAGCGCGAATTGCCGTTCGCCCCTTGATCAGGCTGTAGCACTACCTGTAGGAAGGGTTTACCCGCGAATGCGATGGTGGATCTGGCACCGCATTCGCGGGTAAACCCGCTCCTACAGGGCTAGGCGTCAGCTAATTACTTGACGACAACCTTGCCTTTCATCATCGAGATGTGGCCCGGGAAGGTGCAGAAGAAGCTGTAGTCACCACCGGCTTCAAGCTTGGAAGGGTCGAACTTCACTTCGGTTTCTTTTTCCGGCGCGCCTATCATTTTGGTATGGGCAATGATCGCGGCGTTGTCAGCCTTGATGTAGTCCTTTTCCAGGCCCTGGCTCATGCCTTCGGTCGCAATGCCCTGCATGTCGGCAGTCTTGCTGATCACCAGGTTATGGCCCATGACGTTCTTCGGCAGGTTGCCGGAGTGGGTCAGTTTGACCGTGAATTCCTTGCAGCTTTTGTCGACGGTGATTTCCTTGGTGTTGAAGGACATCTGGTCGGTGGAGTCGACAGTTACCGAGCACTCGGCGGCGAAGACAGAGGCGCTGGCGAGGGTCAGCAGGGATACCGCTACAGCTTTCGCAAACATCATGAATCTCCTTGGCAGGGTTTTATCAATTGCGAGACTGCCTGAAACCGTTCAGCACCCTGCTGATATGGGTCAAGGGGGTGTCAAGTGGCCAGTCAGTTGAATTGTTCAATGGATTGTATACAACCAATCTAAGAGCACATCATGCCCTTTTATTGGACGATGGGACAACCTCTCATTTAGGAGCAATACCAAATGCCCATCTCCCAGTTTCTGAACAGCCTGCTCGCCGCGTACGCCCACGGCGCTACCGGCGCCATCTGCGAATTTTCCCGCCCGGAATGAACACGGCCTTGGAGGCGACGGTCAGCCACCGTACCCTGTCACCCTGAGTGACTGGAGGTGAGTAATGCCCGTACGTTCCGTTTGTGTATTTTGTGGTGCCAGCATTGGCAGCAACCCCGCCTACCGTGAGGCGGCGGTCGCGCTGGGCGAGGCGATTGCCCGCCGAGGCTGGACGCTGGTGTATGGCGGTGGTGCAGTTGGCTTGATGGGTGTGGTAGCCGACGCCGCGATGGCAGCAGGTGGCGACGTGGTAGGGATCATTCCGCAGAGCCTGCTGGACGCCGAGGTCGGCCACAAAGGCCTGACGCGGCTGGAAGTGGTCGATGGCATGCATGCGCGCAAGGCTCGCATGGCCGAGCTGAGCGACGCGTTCATCGCCTTGCCGGGTGGCCTGGGTACGCTGGAAGAGCTGTTCGAGGTCTGGACCTGGGGGCAACTGGGCTACCACGCCAAGCCGCTGGGGCTGCTGGATGTGAACGGCTTCTATGACAAGCTTGGCGGGTTCCTCGACCATATCGTCGAGGAAGGATTCGTGCGCCCGCAGCACCGGGATATGTTGCTGCTGGGGCAGCAGCCGGATGAACTGCTGAGCGGGATGGACCGCTTTGTCGCGCCGGTGGCGCCGAAGTGGGTCGACAAGAAGCCTGACTAAACCAGATTCAGGGGCTGCTTTGCAGCCCAATCGCCGGCAAGCCAGCTCCCACAGGGACAATGCTCACTTTGGGATGTATGCAATCCCTGTGGGAGCTGGCTTGCCGGCGATTGGGCCGCAAGGCGGCCCCCGAAATCAGCGCGGAATGACAGGCTGACGCGGCTTCTTGTTGCCCTTGCCACCCTTGCCCGCTTCCTTGCGCTCCTTGGCCGCCTGCTGGTTACGCGCAAACGCCTCGGCCTTGGCTTTCTCGCGCTTGTCCCACGGCTTGCTGCCATCGCTGCCACGCGGTGGCAAGCCCGTGTGCTGGGTCAGGATTTTCTGGTCCTTGCCCACTTTGTGGCTGCCCGCCGGGGTCGAGTTCTTGCGGCGCGCGCTCTGGTAGCTGTCGGTCTGCGGCTGGTGCGCCGGAATCAACTGGTGCTTGCCAGGCCCGATCAGGTCGGCGCGGCCCATGCGCTGTAGCGCTTCACGCAGCATTGGCCAGCCTTTCGGGTCGTGGTAGCGCAAGAAGGCCTTGTGCAGACGGCGCTGCTCGTCACTCTTGACGATTTCCACACCTTCGCTCTTGTAGGTCACCTTGCGCAGCGGGTTCTTGCCCGAGTGGTACATGGCGGTGGCCGAGGCCATCGGCGACGGGTAGAACGCCTGTACCTGGTCGGCACGGAAGCCGTTGCCCTTGAGCCATAGCGCCAGGTTCATCATGTCTTCGTCGGTGGTACCCGGGTGCGCGGCGATGAAGTACGGGATCAGGTACTGCTCTTTACCCGCTTCTTTCGAGAACTTCTCGAACATGCGCTTGAAGCGGTCGTAGGTACCAATGCCGGGCTTCATCATCTTGTCCAGCGGGCCACGCTCGGTGTGCTCCGGGGCAATCTTCAGGTAGCCACCTACGTGGTGGGTGACCAGCTCCTTGACGTATTCCGGCGACTCCACGGCCAGGTCGTAGCGCAGGCCCGAGGCAATCAGGATCTTCTTCACCCCTGGCAGAGCGCGAGCCTTGCGGTACAGCTCGATCAGCGAACTGTGGTCGGTGTTGAGGTTCTCGCAGATGCCAGGGAACACGCACGAGGGCTTGCGGCAGTGCTTTTCGATATCGTGGCTTTTGCACGCGATGCGATACATGTTCGCAGTCGGCCCGCCAAGGTCGGACACCACGCCAGTGAAACCTGGCACCTTGTCACGCATCTCTTCGATTTCGTGCAGGATCGACTCGTGCGAGCGGTTCTGGATGATGCGGCCTTCGTGCTCGGTGATCGAGCAGAAGGTGCAGCCGCCGAAGCAGCCACGCATGATGTTGACCGAGAAACGGATCATTTCGTAGGCCGGGATACGCGCCTTGCCGTACGCAGGGTGCGGTACACGGGCGTAAGGCATGCCGAACACGTAGTCCATTTCCTCGGTGCTCATCGGAATGGGTGGCGGGTTGAACCACACGTCCACGTCACCGTGTTTCTGCACCAGTGCACGGGCGTTGCCCGGGTTGGTCTCCAGGTGCAGCACGCGGTTGGCGTGGGCATAGAGCACCGGGTCGTTACGCACCTTCTCGAACGATGGCAGGCGGATGACCGACTTTTCCCGCGTGACCGCCGGGCTGTCGAGAATCTGTACCACCTTGGCTTCGTTCGGGTCTTCCTGGTCGCCCTTGGCCTGCTCGATGGCGCAGGCCTGGGTGTCCTGGGTGTTCACGTAGGGGTTGATGATCTTGTCGACACGGCCTGGGCGGTCGATGCGGGTCGAGTCGATTTCGTACCAGCCCTGCGGCGTATCACGGCGCACGAAGGCGGTGCCGCGCACGTCGGTGATGCTTTCGATGCTTTCGCCATTGGACAGGCGCTGGGCCACCTCGACCACCGCGCGCTCGGCGTTGCCGAACAGCAGGATGTCGGCGCTGGCGTCGATCAGGATCGAATGGCGAACCTTGTCCTGCCAGTAGTCGTAGTGGGCAATGCGACGCAACGATGCCTCAATGCCGCCGAGTACGATCGGCACATGCTTGTAGGCTTCCTTGCAGCGCTGGCTGTACACCAGGCTGGCGCGGTCTGGTCGGCTACCGGCGAGGCCCCCCGGGGTGTAGGCGTCGTCGGAACGGATTTTCTTGTCCGCGGTGTAGCGGTTGATCATCGAGTCCATGTTGCCGGCGGCCACGCCGAAGAACAGGTTGGGCTCGCCGAGCTTCATGAAGTCGTCTTTGGACTGCCAGTTCGGCTGGGCAATGATGCCCACGCGGAAACCCTGGGCTTCCAGTAGCCGGCCGATGATGGCCATGCCGAACGAGGGGTGATCGACGTAGGCATCCCCGGTCACGATGATGATGTCGCAGGAATCCCAGCCGAGCAGATCCATCTCCTCCCTGCTCATTGGCAGGAAAGGTGCTGGCCCGAAGCATTCGGCCCAGTACTTGGGATAGTCGTAGAGTGGTTTGGCTGCTTGCATGTCAGTGACCGGTTCTGGTGTGCAGGAAAATCGCGGGCGCGAAATATAGCACAAATTTTGACCAAATCCGACTGTCTTCGTGGGGGATTGGTGGGTGGGGTGACGGCGGGCTGGCTTGGGGGTTGTTTCATCCATCAACCCGGTCATGGTCAATTGGCGCTCATACCCCATCAACGCCGAAGACTGGTCGCGAGCGTCCTGGCATGGGATTCCAGGCTCGATGCGGAACGACGGGTAGGTGCCATTTTCGCCTTGATAGAACGTGGTCTTGCCGACGGTGAACTGAGTGTTCATTCCCAAGATGATTCTCTACTGCCTGGACGGGCCTCTTCGCGGGCACGCCCAGGCGACATCAAAACAAGCCTTACAAAGGCATCTGCCCTCGCAGCGGGTTGCCTTGAACAATCCGAATAGCGGTATTAATCGTCTGCGGGCTTACAGGCCCGATCACTGCTTTGGCCACGACAGACCTAGACCAGGCCGCCCGGAAAACCACCGCAATGGCACCAAGGCGGTAGGTTGGTATTGCAGAAACGGCCTACACGAAAGGGCACGCAATTGATTATTGGCCGGCTAACCGATCTACAACAATGGCGCTTCCCTCGACGTTCTCGGCTTTAGATCCGCGACGGCAGATGGTGAGCGCCCCCTTTTTCCCTGCTAAGTGATCTCAACCCCTCAATTTTTACTGAATGTTTTGCTTCCTCAACCCTACGCAAACTCTAACCTGCTAATTATTAGATGATTTTCTAAATATTCCGAAATAATGTAGGACTTAAACCTCAAGCACCGGTAACCATTCTTACGAGAACTTTCCGCTATAAGCCCGGCGCTGATCTTGAACCCAGAAAAAACAAGTGATACAACAGTGACGCGCTGAAAGGCGTTCTCAAATCAACTTCATAGGAGTACCAACCATGGGACGTCGTCGTTCTGAAATCCACATTCCTTGACAGCGATCAGATCCTGGAATCGATCGCCCCGTATGATGACTGGTTGCTCAAGTCCATACCACCTGGTTGCCGAACACCTTCCCTCAGCTTTCAGGCACTGAATACGTACGACGATATAACCATTCCCGCTATATTGGTTGCACCGTGCTCCAAAAACATTGATGAAATAGAGAAAACTGCAGGGGGCTTCCTCGCCAAATATGCCACCAATTCTGGCACAGCACTTGGTTGCACCGAGAACGAAGCTTTACTGCACGCGATAAATGAAGCTCTCGAACGCCACGCACTCTCCATGTACTATCTGTCACTTTGCGGCCTGACTTCCCCACCAAAACTCTACAAACCCTCGAGTTCTTTTCTGGAAGAAACATTTGGCCATGACAGCAAGTTGATCCGCCAGATACATAAACTGGAAATATACCTGACCCACGATTTCTATGATGTTCCATTTTGCATCGCTGTTTCTCGCTGCAAAAAAGAAGGTTCACTCAGTAGCGTAGGTTCCGGTAGCTCTATCAATCCCGGCATTGCACTGTACCGTGCCGTGACGGAGCAAATTCAGTGCGCGGAACTTTCTGGGCCAGAAGAAAAACAAGAAGACCAAGCCGTCGCAAAAATTCTGGCGCACTCAACCCGACTTTCGGCACTTCTACACCCATGCCCCAGGTACGCGGTACCCGCTTTTCACCCTCCCCGAACTGACCTCAGCGTGCGCGGACAAGTCAAGCGAACGCTGATCAATCTGGAAAAACAAAATACGGCCGCATTCTATCGCACTCTTTATGAGCACCCGAACTTCGCTACCGTTGTCCAGGTGTTCATACCCGGACTCGAACGATTCCACCTTATCAGGTCAGGTATCCCAGTCGCGCCGCAGAGCGCGCTCAAAGGCATAAGGCAATGACATGCATCTCTATAAAGGCATTCTCGCCGCCCTAGGTGCGACGCTACTCCTGAAAATCGCGACCGTCGTACCGGCCCTAGTCTTGGCCGACATCATTGACAACCTGGCCGCTTCAGCGGCGTCTTCCCAGCTTTTGCTCGGAGCCTTCATATGCCTGGTAGCATTACAAGCGTCAATGACCCCTTTGCAGGCTTGGTGCCTGGCGCGACTTTGCCAAGAACGCGTGAAGCAACTTTCCATCCGCTGGTGCCGCGAATTGCTGGACAAACGCTTCGAGGCCTATGGACAACTCCATGGCGGAACACTGGTGAAAGTGCTGGATAGGGGGATTACCGCACAGGAGCGGTGGCTAGGCTTTTTGATTGGCTCGGCATGGCCGGTGTTGGCCGAGGCTGCAGTGCTGATAACCCTATTCGCTTACTTGGGGGCAACTTCGGTGTTGATCGGCCTCATCCCTTTGAGCCTTGTCTACCTATGGGCCAACGATCGCCTGGTGCGCTGGCGCCGACCACATATTGAGGCAGTGAACGCGCGCGAGGATGAGCTGGCGGAACAATGGGTAGATACTTTCGCCAGCGCGACAACGGTCAAACTGGAAAAGGCCGAGGATGCCGCAATGCTCCCGGTCAATCAGACGCTTTCGCACTATGCCGAATCAGCAGTGCAGGTAGCTTACAGTGGGGGTTGGATACAGAGCCTGCGCACCCTATTCATAGGCCTGGGCAGTGGCGGTTTACTCATGTGGGGTATCCATGATCAGGGTCTGGCAACACCGCAGCTGAGCTTGGGCGAGTTAGTTGCTCTCTTTACCTTGGTGAGCGGATTGCTGGCAGGGGTTGCGCAACTCGCTGAGGCTTGGCGATTGGTAGATCAGTTTCGGCTAGACAAGCGCAAGCTCGAGCACTGGCTCCAGCTCCCCTCATTTGGCCCGGCACGCACTATTGAGGCGACGTCCCACGGAAAGGGCGCCGGCCTGAGCATCGCCCCGTGCCAGTTGCGCGCTCGAGATGCTGTACAACTTCACATCGAAGAACCCTTGGTACTGCACAAAGGAGAACGGGTCGCGCTGATAGGGCCCAGCGGATGTGGCAAATCGACACTTTTGCATACGTTAGCGGGAACGATTTTCCCGTTACGTAAAGAGGTTTATCTGCAAGGCAGGTGCCTGGCGTCGCTCGACGCGAGAGAACAGTTCAGTCGCTTACGACTCTGTCCTCAGGATACGCATTTCATACCCGGCTCCCTGCCCCGCGCGGTGCTGTTCGAGCAAACTCATGATCGCGCTCAAATCGAGCGATGGCTTGAACGGTTGGGCCTGAGCAAAGACTGGTACGAACTTGATCTGGATGCACGCGCAGAATCGATTTCCGGCGGCGAAGCACGCAGGCTGACGCTGCTACGCCTTCTCAATCAGCCTGGGGAATTCAATTTCTTTGATGAACCTACAGCTGGGCTCGATGCCGGGTCGGCAGAGCGCACTTGGGATCTGTTGTTTGAGGCATTCAACGGAAGAGGGCTGGTTTGTGTGACGCATGATCAGAGCGTGCTGTCGCGGTTTGACCGGGTTATCACCATGAGCGAGGGTCGGATCATCGGCCAAATGCAAACGAACATCGCTCAGAATCCCCCGCTAGCCGGCGTTCCTTACAGCTTGTAGGAGCGGCCTTGCGTCGCGGTGGGCTGCGCAGCAGCCCCAGGATTCAGTGCAAATGCAAACAGTGTGGGGGCTGCTGCGCAGCCCATCGCGACGCAAGGCCGCTCCTACAGTGAGTTATTCATCATCATCGAAGTTGTACATGCCCGGCGCGAGGTTTTCGAAGCGGGTGTACTTGCCGATAAACGCCAAACGGACAAAGCCGATCGGGCCGTTACGCTGCTTACCGATGATGATTTCCGCCACGCCCTTGTGCTCGGTCTCGGGGTGGTACACCTCGTCGCGGTACACGAACATGATCACGTCGGCGTCCTGCTCGATTGCACCGGACTCACGCAAGTCGGAGTTCACCGGGCGCTTGTTCGGGCGTTGTTCCAGCGAGCGGTTCAGCTGCGACAGGGCGATGACCGGGCAGTTGAATTCCTTTGCCAAAGCTTTGAGCGAGCGGGAAATCTCGGAAATTTCGTTGGTGCGGTTATCACCGGCCGAACCCGGAATCTGCATCAGTTGCAGGTAATCGACCATGATCATGGCGATTTCGCCGTGTTCACGGGCCAGGCGGCGGGTGCGCGCGCGCATTTCCGAGGGGCTGATGCCCGCGGTGTCGTCGATGAACAACTTGCGGTCGTTGAGCAGGTTCACCGCCGAGGTCAACCGCGGCCAGTCATCGTCGTCCAGCTGGCCGGAACGGACCTTGGTCTGGTCGATGCGGCCCAGCGAAGACAGCATACGCATGATCAGCGACTCACCTGGCATTTCCAGCGAGAACACCAGCACGGCCTTGTCGGTACGCAGTACGGCGTTTTCCACCAGGTTCATGGCAAAGGTGGTCTTGCCCATCGACGGGCGGCCAGCAACGATGATCAAGTCGGCCGCCTGCAGGCCGCTGGTCTTCTCGTCCAAGTCGGTAAAGCCGGTGGATACACCGGTAATGTCGCTGTCGGAGTTGAACAAGGTGTCGATACGGTCGATGGCCATGGTCAACAGCTCGTTGACCCCCACTGGGCCACCGGTTTTCGGCCGGGCCTCGGCAATCTGGAAAATCTGCCGCTCGGCATCGTCGAGGATTTCTTCGGCGTTGCGCCCTTGCGGGTTGAAGGCGTTGTCGGCGATGTCGGTACTGATGCTGATCAGCTGGCGCAACGTGGCGCGCTCGCGAATGATCGCGGCATAGGCCTTGATGTTCGCCACCGACGGCGTGTTCTTGGCCAGTTCGGCCAGGTACGCCAGGCCGCCGACTTGCGAAGACAGGCCTTCCTTGTCCAGTTGCTCGTGCAGGGTAACCACGTCGAATGGCTGGTTGGCGTCGGCCAACTTGTGCACGGCACGGAAGATCAGGCGGTGGTCATGCCGATAGAAATCGCCGTCCGATACCTGATCCAGCACCCGCTCCCAGGCGTTGTTGTCCAGCATCAGGCCACCGAGCACGGCCTGTTCGGCCTCGATGGAATGCGGCGGCACCTTGAGGGCTGCGGTTTGCAGGTCTAGCTGTTCGGAAGTGGTGATCTCGTTCATGGCCACGAAAGAATTCTGGAGGTCGAAAAAGACAAAGGGCACGGCCTGTAGGAAACAGGACCGTGCCCGATGTTAACTGCCTGGCTCGCAGGGAGCCAGTCAGTCAGCGCAGCTTAGGCAGCTACGACAACCACACGTACAGTGGCTTCAACGTCGCTGTGCAGGTGCACAGCTACGTCGTATTCGCCAACCTGACGGATAGTGCCGTTCGGCAGACGAACTTCAGCTTTAGCCACTTCAACGCCAGAGGCGGTCAGGGCGTCAGCGATGTCGTGGGTGCCGATCGAACCGAACAGCTTGCCTTCGTCGCCAGCGGTGGCAGTGATGGTCACTTCCAGCTCGGCCAGTTGGGCAGCGCGGCTTTCAGCCGAAGCTTTCTTGTCAGCGGCTGCTTTTTCCAGCTCGGCACGACGCTCTTCGAACGCAGCCAGGTTGGCGGCGTTGGCAACGGTGGCCTTGCCGAATGGCAGCAGGAAGTTACGGCCGTAACCAGCCTTAACTTTTACTTTGTCGCCCAGGTTGCCCAGGTTAGCGACTTTTTCCAGCAGGATCAGTTCCATTTGGTAAAACCTCTTAACTTTTAACCTTCACCGTTCGCGGAGTCATTCCCCTTGGGGGACTTGCGACCGCGAAAATCAATCAGGCTGTCGACAATGGCCAAAACCACCAGCAACGGATAAATCAGCTGCATGATCAGCGGCAACGTCACGTACATGCCCACCAGCCAGAAACCGGCGAGTCGCCCCTGTGCCACCAGCCCGTGCATCAACGCGATGCCGGCCAGCACCAGTACCAGGCTGGAAGCCGATGCCAGAATGATGAACTGCGGACCGATAAACGGCGCCACCACCATCACTGCCACCAAGACCGCCATGGTCTGTTTCGGCAACTTCAGTTCGCGAAACTCGCGACCGAAGCCTCCAGGGTTGTACAACGCTGCTTGCCAATAGCGCGCCAGCATCAACGCCAGCACACTGAACAATTGCACCGTCACTGCTGTGGAGGCGACCAGCACAGGGCGGATCAGCTCACCGGAAAGCACGGGCTCCCCTTCGATTTTCGGCATGGCTTCGGCAAACGCCTTGGCCAGCATATCGAAGGTCTGCGCCAGTGCCAGATCAAGCACGAGGCTGAAAGCCACGGCGAACACGGCACTGGCGAGCAACACCCGGCTCCAGGGATGCTCGGCACGCAACATGGCGGCCAAGGCCAGGGCACCCGCAATCACCAGAAAGGTGATGGGATCGCCCATGACCCACACAGCCAGCCCGGCGAGCAAGCCGCCGACGATGACCGATGTAGCATCCCTGAACCCACGCCGCAGCAGCACGAGGCTGCCGGCAGCGGCACTCAACCAGAACAGCAGCGGCAGTACCGCGCTGATGACCACCACCAGGGTGGCCTGCATACGACCGCGCATGATGAAACTTGCTAACGCTCGCATGCTAATCCCTTACTGCTTGTCGACGGCCCGGTCTCAGCGGCCGTGGCTGTCGGTGTAGGGCAGCAGGGCCAGGAAGCGGGCGCGCTTGATAGCGGTAGCCAGCTGACGCTGATAACGAGCTTTGGTACCGGTGATACGGCTTGGAACGATCTT